>Ga0209507_1000411_pt1 | contig 49195 bp, 49 predicted proteins | sample AD_UKC028_MetaG_FD_184414 | JGI IMG/M metagenome (GOLD analysis project Ga0209507, IMG submission 184414) | Active sludge microbial communities of municipal wastewater-treating anaerobic digesters from USA - AD_UKC028_MetaG (SPAdes) (version 2) | ecosystem: Engineered > Bioreactor > Anaerobic >...
AGCGACGACAACATCGTTGAATTGGGGTGCGACCGGCTCCAGACCCTCGACTTCGAGGCCGGCCATGGTCAGCAAATGGGACAGTTCATCGCTCGACAAATGGGTGTCGACGAGGGTACGCAGCCAGGATTCGGAAAATTTCATGCGAATTGCCTCAGGAAACGGAGGTCGCCTTCAAAGAAGAGGCGCAAGTCATTGACGCCATAACGCAGCATGGTCAGGCGGTCCGGCCCCATGCCAAAGGCGAAGCCGGTATATTTTTCAGGGTCGATGCCGGCGATGCGCAGCACATCCGGATGCACCATGCCGCAGCCGGCGATTTCCAGCCAGCGGCCTTCGAGGGGGCCGCTCATGAAGGCGACGTCGATCTCGGCGGAAGGCTCTGTGAACGGGAAAAAGGACGGACGGAAGCGGACCTTGAGGTCGTCGCTCTCGAAAAAGCTGCGCAGGAAATCGGCGATAACGCCCTTGAGATCGGCGAAAGAAACCCCCTCGCCCACCCACAGACCTTCGACCTGGTGGAACATCGGCGAGTGCGTCGCATCGGAATCGACCCGATAGACGCGGCCCGGCGCGATGATGCGGATTTCGGGCATCTTTTCCAGTTGACCGTAACGGGCGACATGTGCCTGCATGTAGCGCGCCTGCACCGGGCTGGTGTGGGTACGCAGCAACACCTTATCGGCAACGCTGCCGTCCGGGTTCTGCAAATAAAAAGTGTCGTGCATCGAACGCGCCGGGTGATTCTCCGGCGTGTTCAAGGCCGTGAAATTAAAAAAGTCTTCTTCAATCTCGGGGCCATCGGCCACTTCAAAGCCGATCGAACGGAACAGCGCCTCGATCCGCTCCAGCGTCCGCGTCACCGGGTGCAAACCACCGCGCGCCTCGGCGCGTCCGGGCAGGGTGACATCCAGCGCCTCTTCGGCCAGGCGGGCGGCCAGCGCCGCCTTACGGATTGCTTCACGTCGCTCGTTCAGCGCAGACTCAACGGCCGTCTTGACGACGTTGATCGCCGCCCCGGCAACCTTCTTCTCTTCTGCCGGCAATTTGCCCAGGCCTTTGAGCAGTTCGGTAATCTGCCCGCTCTTGCCGAGGAAACGGGCTTTCACCTGCTCCAGCGCATCCGGGTCGGAAATGGCAGCGAATGCCGCTTTGGCTTCGCCAACGATTAGATCGAGATTTTCCATAGACTTCCACCTACAAAAACCACCAACAAAACGTACGTTTCAGTAAAGGCTCATGTCGGCGTAGCCGACGTGAATCAGCAAAGCGGCGGCCAAAACTAAAAAAGGAGGCTTGCGCCTCCTTTTTTTCATTACGCTGTCGCTCAGGCGCTGAGCTTTGCCTTGGCCTGATTGGCCAGAGCGGCAAAAGCCGGCTGATCGAAAACAGCCAGATCGGCCAGAACCTTGCGGTCGACTTCGATGTTGGCCTTTTTCAGGCCATTCATGAAGGTACTGTACTTCATGCCTTCCAGACGGGCAGCGGCATTGATACGAGCAATCCACAGCGAACGGAACTGACGCTTGCGCTGACGACGGTCGCGGTACTGATATTGACCGGCCTTCATCACCGCCTGTTTGGCAATGCGATAGACGTTCTTGCGACGACCGCGGTAACCCTTGGCCTGGACAAGAACTTTCTTGTGACGCGCACGCGCCGTTACACCACGTTTGACTCTAGGCATCTTCTATCTCCTTATGCGTAGGGCATCATGGCGCGAACGGATGCACTATCGCGTTCGTTCACTGCAACTGCACCGCGCAGATGACGTTTTACCTTGGTCGTCTTCTTGGTCAGGATATGACGCTTGAAGGCTTGGCCGCGCTTGATGCTGCCACCGGCGCGAACCGAGAAGCGCTTCTTGGCGCCGCTCTTGGTCTTCATTTTGGGCATTTATATGCTCCTTGATGACATGCCGTCAGGTGGTTCCCGGCGGGAACACTTTCATTACCCGAAAGCACTTATGGGTACTGCCTGCTACTCGTTACTGCTTCTTTTTGGCCGGGGCGATGATCATGACCATCTGCCGACCTTCCATCTTCGGCATCTGCTCGACCTGGCCGATGGCCTCGAGATCCGCCTTGATTCTTTCCAGCTGGCGCATGCCAAATTCCTGGTGCGCCATTTCACGTCCCCGGAAGCGCAGGGTCACCTTGACCTTGTCTTCCTCTTCCAGGAAACGCGTCATGTTCCTGAGCTTGATCTGGTAATCGTTTTCGTCGGTACCGGGGCGGAACTTGACTTCCTTGACCTGCACCTGCTTCTGCTTCAACTTGGCTTCGTGGGCGCGCTTCTGTTCCTGGTACTTGAACTTGCCGTAATCCATGATCCGGCAAACTGGCGGCTTTGCAGTCGGCGCGATCTCGACCAGATCGACCCCGGCTTCTTCAGCCATCTGCAGCGCGGCACGCACATTGACGATGCCTAGCTGTTCACCCTCCGCACCCTGGAGACGAATCTCCGGAACCGTAATTTCTTCGTTGAGGCGATGCGCCTTGTTCTGAGCTATGGTGAAACCCCCGAAAACATCAATAATTAAGCCGTGCCACTGCGCGCGGCAACTTCGCTTCGAAGTCGCCCGATCAGTTCATCGACAGACATCTGTCCGAGATCCTGACCTCCGCGAGTACGCACGGCCACCAGTCCGTCCGCCTTTTCCTTGTCGCCCACAACGAGCTGATAAGGCAGCCGGTTCAAGCTATGTTCGCGAATTTTATAGGTAATTTTCTCGTTGCGCAAATCCGGCTCGGCCCGGAAACCCGCCCGATGTAGCTTTTGCGCGACTTCGGCGGCGTAATCGGCCTGCTTTTCCGAAATGTTCAGAACGACTGCCTGAACCGGCGCCAGCCAAAGCGGCAAAGCGCCCGAGAAATTCTCGATCAGGATGCCGATGAAGCGCTCCAGCGAACCGAGGATGGCGCGGTGCAACATGACCGGCGTCTTGCGCGTGTCATCGGCTGCGACGTATTCGGCGCCCAGGCGGCCCGGCATCGAGAAGTCGACCTGCATCGTGCCGCACTGCCAGGAACGGCCGATCGCATCCTTGATGTGAAATTCGATCTTCGGCCCATAGAAGGCGCCCTCGCCTGGCAGCTCGGTCCACTCCAGACCAGAAGCGCGCAAGCCGCCACGCAGCGCCTCTTCAGCCTTGTCCCAGACCTCGTCGGAACCGACGCGGCTATCCGGACGCAGGGCCAGCTTGACCGCCACCTCGTGGAAGCCGAAATCGGCATAAACCTTCTTGACCAGCGCGTTGAAGGCGGTCACTTCGGATTCGATCTGGTCTTCGGTACAGAAGATGTGGCCGTCGTCCTGGACGAAGCCGCGCACGCGCATCAGGCCATGCAAGGCGCCTGCCGGTTCGTTGCGGTGGCAGGAGCCAAACTCGCCATAGCGCAGCGGCAGTTCGCGGTAGGAACGCAGGTCGGCATTGAAGACCTGGACATGGCCCGGGCAGTTCATCGGCTTGACCGCGTAATCGCGATTCTCCGACGAGGTCGTGAACATGTTGTCCTTGTAGTGCTCCCAGTGGCCGGACTTCTCCCAAAGCGTCTTGTCGAGAATCTGCGGGCAGCGCACTTCCATGTAGCCGTTGTTGCGATAGACGGCGCGCATGTACTGCTCGATTTCCTGCCAGATGGCCCAGCCCTTGGGGTGCCAGAAAACCAGGCCCGGCGCCTCGTCCTGCATGTGAAAGAGATCAAACTGCTTGCCGAGGCGGCGATGGTCGCGCTTCTCGGCCTCTTCGAGCATGTGCAGATAGGCATCGAGGTCTTCCTTCTTCGCCCAGGCGGTGCCGTAGATGCGCTGCAGCATCTCGTTCTTCGAGTCACCCCGCCAGTAGGCGCCGGCCACCTTCATCAGCTTGAAGACCTTGAGCTTGCCCGTGATCGGCACGTGCGGGCCACGGCAGAGGTCGATGAAATCGCCTTCGCGGTAGAGCGAAACCTGCTGGTCGGCCGGAATCGCTCCGATCAGTTCGGCCTTGTACTTCTCGCCCTGATCGAGGAAGAACTTGACCGCATCGTCGCGCGCCCAGACTTCGCGGCTGACCGGGATATCCTTTTTCGCAAGTTCGGCCATGCGCTTCTCGATGGCAGCCAGATCCTCTGGCGTAAACGGACGCTTGTAGGCGAAATCGTAGTAGAAACCGTTCTCGATGACCGGGCCGATCGTGACCTGCGCCTCGGGGAACAGTTCCTTGACGGCATAGGCCAGCAGGTGCGCCGTCGAATGCCGGATCACCTCGACACCATCGGCGTCGCGATCGGTGACGATGGCGAGATCGGCGTTCTGTTCGATCAGGTAGGAAGTATCGACCAGTTTGCCGTCGACCTTGCCAGCCAGCGCAGCGCGCGCCAGGCCGGCGCCGATGCTGGCGGCGACCTCGGCGATCGTAACCGGTTGTTCAAAGGAGCGAATGGAACCGTCGGGCAGTTTGATATCAGGCATGACGCGCCTCAAGGCAAAAAAAAAGTGCGGGGCGAGCCGCACTTTTCTGGTCGAACAAAAGCTGACTCGGTTAGAGTTTCTGAACGGTGAGGCGAGTTCGGAAAGAGACCATTTCAGCTCCGTCAGGAATTTGGTAGGCGGTATTGGAATCGAACCAACGACCTCCACGATGTCAACGTGGCGCTCTAACCAACTGAGCTAACCGCCTGAAGAGACGCGCATTATAAGGATGTCCGGGGGCAAGTCAACAAAAACAGTCAATCCGCAAAGGCTGCGCTCAGGGCGCCGATCAGATAGCCATGGTCGAGCACGCCAGCACTTTCGCGGATGCTGTGCATGGCCCACAGCGGCGAGCCAACATCGACGCTTGGCACGCCGAGGCCGGCCGCGACGAGCGGGCCGATGGTGCTGCCGCAACCGAGATCGGCCCGATGCGCATACTGCTGGCACGGCACACCGGCCTTGTCGCACAGCCGCATGAAACGCGCTGCACTCTCGGCACCGGTGCTGTAGCGCTGGTTGGCGTTGATTTTGATGACCGGGCCGGCGTTGACCGCAACGCGATGTCCCGGCTCGTAGGCCGCCGGAAAATTCGGGTTGTAGGCATGCGCCATGTCGGCGCTGATGAAGAAGCTGCGGACCAGCGCACGACGGTAATCCTCGTCGTCGAGACCGATACTGCCAGCGATCCTGCGCAGCACGTCGGCGATGAAACTGCCGCCGGCGCCGGTCGCGCTCTCGCTGCCGACTTCCTCATGGTCGAAAAAGGCGCAGACGTTTGTCGATTCATGGTCTGGTACGCTCAACAAGGCCGCCAACCCGGCGTGACACGACGCGAGGTTGTCGAGCTGGCTGGCTGCGATGAATTCCTGCGCCGCCCCCCAGAACGCGCCGGGCTGCGTATCGCAGGCGCCGAGTTCCCAGCTCTGGATGGCATCGGTTGCAACGCCAAGCCGCTCCGCGAGCAGCGCGTGGAAGCGCCCTTCGTCCAAGGCATCGGCGCCGGATAAAGCCAACACCAGCGGCAGCTCGGTCTGCTTGTTGAACTTGAGTCCACTTTCGTTGACCTCGCGATTCATGTGGATCGCCAGATTGGGCAGGCGCATCAGCGGTGCGCCGAAATGAACAAGACGCATTTCAATACCGTCACCGGCACGCACAGCAACCCGTCCGGCCAGACTCAGGTCGCGATCAGCAAAAGTCGCCAGAATTGGCCCGCCATAGACCTCGACCGCCAGCCGGAGCAGCCCATCACCGCTCACCAAAGGCTTTGGCTTGACGCGCAGGCCCGGCGAATCGGTATGCGCGCCGACCAGCCGGAGGCCGCGTTCGATCAAGGGAGCGCTGCCGACCACGAAAGCGATGAGCGAGGCGCCGCCGCGAATCACGAAATGCCGCCCACCCGAAGCCAGTTGCCAGCGCGCGTCCTCGTGTAGCACAGTGAATCCCGATTGTTGCAGTCGTTCCGCCATCGCCTGTACGGCATGCCATGGGCTGGGGCTGGCGTCGATGAAGTTCAGCAGGTCGCGGGCCTGTTCCCGGGCGGGCGCGGATATTTCCATGGTCTTCGGTATCTCGGAAGCAATGACCGAAAGATACCAAAGCTTGCGCGACCGCGGGCGTGAATCGCTGTAAGATTTCAAGTTTTCGGGAGGTGCGCGATGAATGTGGGCTGGATCGTGCTGGGCGTGTGCCTGGTCTTCGTAATCGGCGTGGCGCTGCCTCTGGTCAGCCGACGCGGCGCGGACAAGACATCCCTGCCGCCAGCGAAGGAAACCCTGCGCGACTGGCGCAACGAAAAATAAACAAAGGTCGCCAAATGGAATCGCGAATCACCGAACTCGAGATCAAGATCAGCTATACGGAAGACCTGGTCGACGAACTGAACCGGATCGTCTTCCGCCAGCAACAGCAGATCGACCTCTTGATCAACGAAATCAAAACCTTGCGTGACCAGGTTCAAGCCGCCGCCCCGGCCGAGCAGCGCAGCCTGCGCGACGAATTGCCGCCGCATTACTGAACCGTGTCGAACAGCGCGGTCACTGTTCTCTATCACGCCGATTGCCCGGACGGCTTCGGTGCAGCCTTCGCGGCCTGGCTACGTTTTGGCAACCAGGCCGCCTATCGCCCCATGCATCACGGTCAACCGTGGGAAATGGCTGAAATTGCCGGCCACGTGGTCTACATCCTCGATTTTTCGTTTCCGCCCGCGCAGCTTGAAACGATGGCCTGCATTGCCGCGTCGGTCATCCAGATCGATCACCATGCTTCGGCACGCCAGCCGTGGGCCAGCCGGCTGACAAAAGCCGCCGATGGCCGCGAAAGCTTCGACCATTCTGGCCTGCCCCTGACGGTCATTTTCGACCTCGAAAAATCCGGCGCCCGATTGGCCTGGGAATATTTTCATCCGGTACGGGCAGTCCCGCTGCTTGTCCGCCACGTCGAAGACATCGATCTCTGGCGATTCGCGCTGCCCGGAACGCGCGCCTTCAGCCGGTCATTGCGTCTGCGGCCGTTCGCCTTCGCCGTCTGGGACGATCTCATGCGCCGCATTCCGAATGCGGACTCTCCCGAATACCAGGCATTCATTGCCGAAGGCGAAGCCATCGAGCGCTTCTTCCAGACCGAAATTGCCCGCCTGGCGCAAAGCCCGCTCGTCATGCCGGCCCGTCTGCGCGGCGAACCGCTGGACCCCTTGCAGGCGCGGCGTCACGGACTGCCGGCCATCAGCGACGGCGAGCATGACTGGCGCGCCATCGACGGCCTGGCGATTAATGCCAGTGCCATGTTCGCATCCGAACTCGCCAACCTGCTGGCCGAGCAAAGCAATAGCTTCGGCCTGGTCTGGCAACTGGGCGCCGATGGCGAGGCGAAAGTCTCGCTGCGTGCAGCGGGAAAAGTCGACGTTGCGGAAATCGCCACCCGCTACGGCGGCGGCGGGCACCCAAACGCGGCCGGATTTCGCCTGCCATTTGCCCGCTTTGCCAATGAAATTCTTGGCTTGTTGTAGTTATAAATCAGTTTAAATTTAGTCTTTAATAGACTGATTTATAATAAATCCTGGTGCCCAGGAAGGGACTCGAACCCCCACACCTTTCGGCGCCAGAACCTAAATCTGGTGCGTCTACCAATTTCGCCACCTGGGCAGGCGGACGGATTCTACCATCCTGTCCCGCTTAACCCTATACTTCGCGGCCAATGCCCGTCGATCACTACGAAAACTTCCCGGTCGCCTCTTTCCTTGTTCCCGCCCACCTGCGGCGACCGATCGAGGTCATCTACCGCTTCGCACGCAGTGCCGATGACATTGCCGACGAAGGCGATACGCTGCCGCATGCGCGGCTGGCCGCTCTGGCGGCCTATCAGGCCGAACTCGATCGCATCGCGGCTGGCAGCACGCCGCAAACGGCGCTTTTTGTCGATCTGGAAACGGTCATTCGTCAGTACGACTTACCGATTCAACTTTTCCGCGACCTGCTCGATGCTTTCGCCCAGGATGTGTTCAGGAAGCGCTATGCCGACTTTCCCGAGTTGCTCGATTATTGCCGCCGCTCGGCCAACCCGGTGGGCCGCCTGGTGTTGCACCTGTTCGGCCGCACTGAACCGCAGCAGTTCGAACAATCCGACTGTATCTGCACGGCGCTGCAACTGATCAATTTTTGGCAGGATGTTGCGGTCGACTGGAAAAAAGAGCGGATTTACATCCCGCAGAGCGATCTGCCGCGCTTCCGGATCGACGAGGCCGACATTGCCGCCGGGCGCTGGTCGGCCAACTGGGCGGCGCTGATGGACTTCCAGACCGATCGGACACGCGCACTGATGCTGCAGGGCGTGCCACTGGTGCATGCCCTGCCCAGCCGCCTCGGCTGGGAAATCCGCCTGACCATCCAGGGTGGATTGCGTATTCTCGAACGCCTGCGCCGGATACGCGGCGATGTCTTCCAGCACCGCCCGAAGCTCGGCAAGTGGGACTGGCTGGTAGTTGCCAGCCGTACGCTTACAATGTGACTCCATGAATTCCGACCAATACTGCCAGGAGAAGTGCGCCGCCAGCGGCTCCTCCTTCTATTACAGTTTTCTGTTCCTGCCCGCCGAAAGACGGCGCGCGATCATGGCGCTCTACGCCTTCTGCCGCGAAGTCGATGACGTCGTCGATGAATGTAACGACATTTCCATTGCCTCGACCAAACTCGCCTGGTGGCGCCAGGAAATCGAACGCGTCGCCAGCGGCCAGCCGACTCACCCGGTGGGCCTTGCATTGAGGGGTGCATCCGGGCAGTTCAATCTGCCCAAGGAGCAATTGCTGGAAATCATAGACGGCATGGAAATGGATCTTCAGCAGTCGCGCTATCTCGATTTCAAGGGCCTGTCGCTCTACTGCTACCGCGTCGCCAGCGTCGTCGGCCTGCTCGCCGCCGAGATTTTCGGGTATAGCGACCGGCAAACGCAGAAATACGCGCACGATCTCGGCATGGCTTTCCAGCTTACCAACATCATCCGCGACATCGGCGAGGACGCGCGGCGCGGCCGCATCTACATCCCGATGGACGAACTGAAGCAATTCAACGTTCCGGCCGCCGACATCCTGAACGCCAAATACTCGGACAACTTCACGGCCCTGATGAAATTCCAGGCCGAACGCGCCGAGCATTACTATGCGCAGGCACTGGCCCAGTTGCCGGCCGTCGACCGCAAGAGCCAGCGCCCCGGACTGATCATGGCCGCGATCTATCGCACCCTGCTCGACGAGATCAAGCGCGAAAACTTCCAGGTCCTGCACCAGCGCATCGCCCTGACGCCCGTGCGCAAGCTCTGGATCGCCTGGAAAACCTGGGCCTTCGCATGAAGGTCGCCGTCATCGGCGGCGGCTGGGCGGGGATCGCCGCTGCTGTCGACCTGACGGTGGCCGGAGTCGATACCATTCTGTTTGAAGCCGGCCGTGCCCTCGGCGGCCGCGCCCGTTCCATCAGCATCGATGGCCGCAAGCTGGACAACGGCCAGCACATCCTGCTCGGCGCCTACCGCGAAACCCTGGCCCTGATGCGCCGCGTCGGCACCGACCCCGAGCAGTTGCTGGAACGGCATTCGCTGCAGGTCGTCGACGACACCGGCTTCCGCCTGGCGCTGCCGAAATGGTCGGCACCGCTCAACGTCGCCTGGGGCCTGCTGGCGGCCAAAGGCATCGGCTGGCGCGAAAAGCTGGCGACCGCCTGGTGGATGCAGGGCATCAAGGCCCGCAGTTTTCGGCTGGACGAGGATTGCAGTGTCGCCGAATGGCTGGACGCCGCCGGCCAGACCGGCGCCTTGCGCCGCCACCTGTGGGAACCGCTCTGCCTCGCCGCGCTCAACATCCCCGCCGGGCGCGCCTCGGCCCAGGTCTTCGCCAACGTGCTGCGCGACAGCCTGGGCAGCGCCCGGCGCGAAGATACCGATCTGCTGCTGCCGCACGTCGCCCTGGGACAACTGCTGCCGGAACCGGCGACAGGCTGGCTCGCGGCGAACGGTGCAACGCTGCGCCTCGGCCACCGTGTCGCCAACCTTGCCCCGTTGCCGCATGGCATCGCGGTGGATGGCGAAATCCACGATGCTGCAGTCGTCGCCACCGCGCCGCAGCACGCCGGCAAGCTGTGGCTGGCGCTCGCCGCCGAATTCGATTACGAGCCGATCGTCACAGTCTACCTCCAGTTCGCGGCAAAAACCGGCCTCGCCTTTCCCCTGCAAAAGCAGTCGGGAAAATACGGCCAATGGGTCGTCAACCGCGGCAATGGCCTGCTCGCCTGCGTACTCAGCGGCCACGGCGACTGGGAAACCCTCGCCGAAGCCGAACTAGTCGCCGCGCTCGTCGCAGAACTCGCCCTGCCGACACCGCCCACCTGGACCAAGGTGATCTGCGAGAAACGCGCCACCTTCGCCTGTCGCCCGAACCTCGCACGCCCCGATCACCGCACGCCCGATCCGCGCATCCTGCGCGCCGGCGACTACAGCTGGGCCGATTACCCGGCGACGCTGGAAGGCGCCGTGCGCAGCGGTCGCTGTGCCGCCCACGTATTGCTCGGGAAACGCTACAATCCGCCGTCATGAATCGATTGCGCCCTGCCTTGCTGCTCTCCCTCACCCTTGCCGCGGCGACGGCGGGTGCCGGCGAGGACTGGGTGATGCTGCCCAAAGCAAGGTATTCCGCCCCGGTGCCAGCCGCAGCCGTCGGCGGCGAAGACTGGGCAGCGGAGCTGGGCCGCCAGTTCGCCATCCTCAAACGCCAGCCGGACAACGTCGAGGCGCGCAAGGCTGCCTGGGTGGCCGCCATGCGCCTCGGCCTCTTCGCGCAGGCCGCCGCGCTGGAAGCACCGCTGTCGGCCGAGGAGCGCCGGGCGATGGAAGGCGACATCATCGCCCTCGACATCCGCTACGGCATCGTCGATCGCAACACCCTGCGCGGAGCGGAACGCTTTTCGCGCCTCGACCAGGCGTTGACCGCAACCGACCCGCTCGCCGTCGAGTTCTTCGCCGGCAAGGTGCCGGATGCCGAAGACAAGCGACGCCTGACCGACCGCCTCAGCGCGCTGGCCTCCCGCCGCCGCGCCGCCGATGCCGTCACGCTCTACGAAACGCTGCTCGCCCGCGACATTCCGGTTCCCCTGTGGGCCGAGCGCGACATCGCGGGCAGCTACCTCGAACTGCGCCGCCCACAGGAGGCGCTGGCCCTCTACCAGCGCGTCGTCGCCGACAATCCGGACGATTTCGACGCCAACCTCGGACTCTTCTACGCCCTGGTCGAGACCGAGCAGCTTGACGCCGCGACCGATCACATCGACCGCAACGCCGCCCGCCTGCCGGAACGCCGTCATCTCGACGGTTGCTACAACGGCGAGCGTCTGAGCGCCGACATCACAGCCGACCGCGTGCGCATCTTCGCCGACCGCCTGGATGAAGCCCAGGCCCGCATCGATGCCCGCCACGACACGATCCCCTACAACAGCGAAGCCCGACAGTCGTCGGCCAGCCTGGCCCTGGCCCGCGGCTGGCCGCGCCAGGGCGACGAGATGCTGCGCCGGACCATTGGCTCCGACCCGATCAACCCGGCGCTGTACGCCGACCTTTCCGAGAACCTGCTCACCCTGCAGGACTGGCCGGCCGCCCGCGCCGCGCTCGACTACGCCACCGGCCTCGACCGCGACAACGGCGCGGTGCGCCGCGCCCGCCGCAGCTACGAGCTGCACGACAGCTACGAGCTCCATGTCGAAGCCGGTTACGGCGAAGGCCAGGATGTGAATTACTTCGGCAGCCGCGACTGGTCGATCGACAGCTTTCTCTACAGCCGCCCGATCGCCGACAACTGGCGGGTCTTCGCCCACAACTATTCGGCCAGCGCCGATTTTTTTGGCGAGAACCAGACGTGGATCCGCAGCGGCGCCGGGGTCGAATGGCGCCAGAACGACTGGCGGCTGACCGGCGAAATCAATGGCGGCAGCGGCGTCAAGGCCGGCACCACCGGCACCGTGCGCTGGAAACCGGACGACCACTGGTCTTTCTACGGCGCCGCCGAAAGCGTCACCAACCAGATTCCGCTGCGCGCCGTGGCCGACGGCATTTACGCCAGCCGCGTCAGCCTCGGCACCGACTGGCAGCAGAACGAATCGCGCAAGCTGGCGCTCGGCGCATTTTCCAGCGATTTCTCCGACGGCAACCTGCGTACCGGCGTCAATGCCGCCTGGTTCGAGCGCTGGGCCAGCGGCCCCAAATGGATGTTCGAGACAACGCTCGGCGCTGATGCCTCGCGCAATTCGCTCGACGCTAGCGTCAATTACTTCAATCCGAAAAGCGACCATTCCGTGTGGTTGACCGCAGCCATCGAAAACCTGACCTGGCGCAGCTACGACCATTCCTTCCGCCAGCGCCTGGCGCTGACCGGCGGCAGCTACTGGCAGGAGTTTTACGGCACGGGCGCCATCCAGGCCATCGAATACACCCACCGCTGGGAACTCGAACGCGACCTCTCGCTGCGCTACGGCATCGGCCGCTTGCTGCGCCCCTACGACGGCGAGCGCGAAGGGCGCAACTTCGCCAATCTGGTGCTGCTATGGCGCTTCTGATCCGCACACTCGTCGCCGCGCTGATCGCGCTCGCCGCTGCCCTGGCGATGGCCGCCGACGCCCGCTTCATGGCGCTGAGCTACCATGAGGTCCCCACCGACAACGAGCCGCTGACCCCAACCGCCGTTCGCGCCAGCGACCTCGCCCGGCAGTTCGCCTGGCTCCGGGCCAACAACTTCCATCCGGTCAGCGTCGACCAGATTCTCGCCGCCCGCGCCGGCGGCCAACCGCTGCCGCCCAATGCCATCCTGCTCACCTTCGACGACGGGTTCAAGGATGCTTACACGCGCGTTTTTCCGCTACTCAAGCTGTTCGGCTACCCGGCAGTCATCGCCCTGGTCGGCCAGTGGATGGATGTTCCCGAAGGCCAGATGGTCGACTATGACGGCAAGCCCGTACCGCGCAGCAAATTCCTGACCTGGGAGCAGGTTCGTGAAATGCAGGCCTCCGGGCTGGTCGAGGTCGCCTCGCATTCCTACGGCCTGCATCGCGGCATTCTTGCCAACCCGCAGGGCAACACGCAGCCGGCGGCGACCACACGCCTTTACGCCAACGGTCGTTACGAAGACGATGCCGCCTACCTCGCCCGCCTGCGCCACGATCTGCGCGACAGCATCACCCAGCACACCGGCAAGGCGCCACGCATCATCGTCTGGCCCTACGGACGCAGCAACCAGGCCGCCCAGGAAGTTGCTGCCGAACTCGGCATGCCGATCGGCCTGACGCTGGTCGACGGCTTCAACGATGCCAAGACGCCGAAGGCCGTCTGGAAGCGCCATTTGATCGAGAAAAGCCCGTCGCTGCAGGCCTTCGCCGAAATGCTACGTGTCACCTGGGCACCCAATCCGGGGCGCAGCGTCAAGGTCGATCCCGGTACCTGGCCGCCCGGCGAGGATGGCCTCTCGCCGACCCTCGACCGCCTGCTGACCCTCAGCCCCAACATTGCCTTCGTCAGGCCGGCCATCATCCGCGACGGCCGCGAAATGACCCTGTTCCCGACTAGATTGCGCCCGGTCGCCACCGACAAGCTGAACCACATCGCGTGGCAGACCGAGCGCCGCGCCGACGTGCCGGTCTTCATCGACCTGCCGGATGCCTGGCTGAATGAACCGGAACTGGTCGCCGATCTCGCCCGCCAGGTCAATTTTGCCGGCCTGCGTCTGCACGCCGCACCGGGCAGCGCAGTCGCCGAAAGTGTCCGCAAGGCCGCCGGGCGCTGGGTCTGGCCGCTGCAGATGGCCTATGCGATCGACGAACTGCCGGCGCCGGAGGTCTGGGAACGCCTGCCCTCTGACGACCTGATCGTCCTGCACGCGACCGAGGCCATCGTCGCCGGCCTGCCCGCGGCAGCAGCCACCCGTGTCCTGCTCGAATTCGACTCCGCTTTGCCGCCCGTTGCCATCGCCCGTCGCATGAACCGCCTCGAAGCCGACGGCTTCCGCCAGTTCGGCATCGCCGGCCTGCCGGAAAGCGTCATGGGCCCGATTTTCCCTTCCCTCTCGCTGCGCTGGCAGCCGCAACTGCCATGAACGTAACGCCGCTCCCCACCCTCTTTGGCGGCTTCTGGGACGTCATCCTCGCCTACGTTTTCCTTTATCCGGTACTGATGTCGGTGGTCTGGATGATCGGCGGCATCGCGTTTTACCTGCGTTTCGAGCGTCGACCGCACCGCATCGTCAACCAGCCGCCGTTGCGCGACGATTACCCGCTGATCGCCGTCCTCGTGCCCTGCTACAACGAGGAGGCGCACGTCGAGGAAACCATCGAAGCGCTGATGGAGCTGGAATATCCAAATTTCGAGGTGGTCGCCATCAACGACGGCAGCCGCGACCGCACCGGCGAACTGCTGAACGCACTGGCCGCCCGCTTCCCGAAACTGCGCGTCGTGCACCAACTGGAAAACCAGGGCAAGGCGGTCGGCCTCAATACCGCCGCGCTGCTGACCAGGGCGGAAATCCTCGTCGGCATCGACGGCGATGCCCGTCTCGACCCGCATTCGCTGCACTGGCTGATCCGTCACTTCGACGAACACGCAGTCGGCGCCGTCACCGGCAATCCGCGTGTGCGCAACCGCTCGACGCTGCTCGGCCGCATCCAGGTCGGCGAATTCTCATCCATCGTCGGCCTGATCAAGCGCGCCCAGCGCTCGGTCGGGCTGATCTTCACGGTTTCCGGCGTCATCACCGCCTTCCGCCGCAGCGCGCTGCACGAAGTCGGCTACTGGAGCCCGGAAAAACTGACCGAGGACGTCGATATTTCCTGGAAACTGCAGCTCGCAGGTTGGGAAGTCCGCTTCGAGCCGCGCGCCCTGTGCTGGATACTGATGCCGGAAACCCTGGGCGGCCTGTGGAAACAGCGCCTGCGCTGGTCGATGGGTGGCACCCAGGTGCTGCTCGACTATCTGCCCCGGATCTTTTCGCTGAAAAACCTGCGGCTCTGGCCCCTGTTCATCGAATACGCCGCCAGCATTCTCTGGGCCTTCCTGTTTATGCTACTGCTGATCTACCGCACCGCAGACCTGATCTTCTACAAGCTCGACCTGCAAAGCTCTCCAATGCTGATGCTCGGCTGGGCCGGCCTGCTGATCGGCACCACCTGCCTGCTCCAGATCATGCTCAGCCTAGTTCTTGACCGCCCCTACGACCGCGGCCTGCTTAAAAACTATTTCTGGATGATCTGGTATCCCATTGTTTACTGGGTCATCACGGCTGCCACCGCCGTGGCAGCCTTGCCCAAAATCATCTTCCGGGATTCGGAGAAACGCGCACGATGGACCAGCCCAGACCGCGGGATCAAACCCCCCTCCCGCTGATTATCGAGCGGCCCGACCTAGCGCACCCGGCCCGGCTGGCGCTGTCGTATCTGCTGACCGCTGGCGGCTGGCTGGTCTGGCTCGTCATGTGGCTTCCCTTCCTTGCCGCGCTCGGCCGCCACCTTGGTTACCAGCTTCCGGAAATCGTCTTTCCCAGCCAGATCAGCCTGCGCTCATTCCTGATCCTCGCCGAGACCCTGCCCTATGTCGCTGCGTGGGCTGTCGGGTTGATACTATCGAGCTATCTTTGGGAGAAGGTGAAATCGCACTTCGGCTTTTCCGACCGCCGCTGGCGGCCCATCGGCCTCGAAAGACTGGCCGGTGACATGGCGCTGGAGCCGGAACGACTCGCCACGTGGCAAGCGGCGCAGATTCTTTACGTCGAACACGGCGCGCACGGTCGGGTCACCGCTGCCGGCACCACCCCGCCCGATCGGCCGGAATGAATCGGCGATCAACCCCGGCTCCGGACTGCCTGTCGTGGTCAACGCCAAATCAAAGACCAAAACCGGCCGGCACGTTCCCGCTGCCGCCAGGCGACCGCCTGCCGGACATCAAGGCCGGCGCTCGTCGGTTCGCGCAAGCAGTCCCTGCGCCGCATCCTCGATCAAATCGAGCACACGCTCGAACCCTTCGGGGCCGCCATAGTACGGGTCGGGTACTTCGTCCTCGTCGTGACTGGTAGTGAATTCCAGGAACAGTCCCAGCTTGCCATGATGCTCGGTCGGGCAGGCCTGCTTCAGCAGATCAAGATTGTCGCGATCCATGGCCAGAATGCGATCGAATCGCGCGAAATCGGTGTTATCGACCTGCCGCCCCTTGAGCGAGGATAAATCGTAGCCGCGCCGTGCCGCTGCCTTCGTGGCGCGGGCATCCGGTGCTTTGCCGATGTGGTAGCCATGGGTGCCGGCAGAATCGAATTCGAAGCCTGCCGCCACTCCGCTGCGCTCGGCCAATGTCCGCGTCACGCCTTCCGCTGTCGGAGAACGACAAATATTTCCCATGCAGACGAAAAGAATGCGTTGGTGCATTGCAAAAACCTTTGGAATGGCAGTTTTTCCGCGTGGCAACGGCAAACCGGGATCAATCTTGACAAGCAGTTCAAGCGCCACTCTGCCAGTATTCCGTGCCTTTCAGCCATCGTCAATCCAGGATTTCGTATCGGACAAGCCCCGCGTCATGGCACGCACTGCTCGTTTTATGCTCAAATGCGCGCTTTGCGCTCAGTAACCCAATGCAGATCACCGTCGCCGCACTCATCGTCCGCTACATGGAGCGCCTGGGAATCAGCCATATCTATGGCATGCCCGGTTCGCACATCCTGCCGGTCTACGACCATCTTTTTGATTCGAGCATCACGAGCATATTGGTCAAGCACGAACAGGGTGCGGCGTTCATGGCCGGCGGCCATGCCCGCGCCTCGGGCGGCATCAGTGCCTGCATCACGACGGCCGGTCCCGGCGCGACCAATCTGGTCACCGGCGTTGCCAATGCCTACGCGGAAAAGTTGCCCATCCTGATCATCACCGGCGAAACCTCGACTTTCATTTTCGGCAAGGGCGGCCTGCAGGAAAGCTCCGGCGAGGGCGGCAGCATCGACCAGGCGGCCCTGTTCGGCAGCATCACGCGCTACCACCGGATCGTCGAGCGCACCGACTACCTGCTCCAGGTGCTGAGGCAGGCGGCGCAGATTCTGCTGTCGGCCAATCCCGGGCCGGTGCTGCTCAGCTTCCCCTACAACGTGCAGAAGGAACTGGTCGACGCGAGCCTGCTCGACGAAATCCGCTTCGGCAAGGCCACGCATGGGGCCGGCAGCCACGCCTCGACGACGGAAGAGATGACGCGCATGATCTGCGCCGCCCGGCATCCGGTGATCGTCGCCGGCTACGGCTGCCTGCTCTCCGGCGCCCAGGTCGCGTTGCGGCAACTGGGCATCCCGGTCGCCACCACGCTCAAGGGCAAGGGCGTGGTCGACGAGGACACGCCGCTCGCGCTGGGCTGCCTCGGTGTCACCTCCGACGGCAACGCCTATCGCCGGATCGTCGACCATGCCGACCTGGTGATCCTGCTCGGTGCCGGCTTCAACGAACGCACCAGCTACCTGTGGGACGCTCGCCTGCTGGCCGGCAAGCAGGTCATCCAGATCGACAGCGATGCGAGCCAGCTGGAAAAGGTGTTTCACGCCGACCTCGCCATCCACGGCGACATCCGCGCGGTACTCGAGCATCTGCTGCCGCTGCTGGGCGCCGATCGTGCCGCGCCACCGTCAGGGCCGCCTTTGGAGTCTGCGCCGGTACCACCGCACTTTGCCGTCATCGCGCATTTCTATGCCCGGCTGGTCGAGCGGCTACCGCAGGGCGCGCAGATCTTCGACGACAATATCATTCTCGCGCAGAGCTATCTGAAGGCCTCACCGCAACACCGCTACTATCCGAATTCCGGCATTTCGTCGCTCGGTCACGCGATTCCCGCCGCCATCGGTGCGCGTTGCGCCGTCGCCACGCCCAGCTTCGCCGTTCTCGGCGATGGCGGCTTCCAGATGTGCGGCATGGAGTTGATGACCGCGGTGAACCACGGCATCCCGCTCAATGTCCTGATGATCAACAACGGCACGCTGGGACTGATCCGCAAGAACCAGTCCCAGCTTTATCGCGAGCGCTATATCGACTGCGACTTCGTCAATCCCGACTACGCCCTGCTCGCCCGCTCGTTCGGCGTCGCCTACTGGCGCATCGAAACCCGCGAAGGCGTCGATGAATTTTTCGCCGGCGCTGACCTCGCGGGGACCATCAACCTGATCGACATGCTCTGGGACAAGAATGTCTTCCCCGCCTACAAGTCCGACCGCTGAACCGGCAAGTAGCGCGCCACACCGCTTCCTCATCGTCATTCCGGTAGCCGACCGGCCGCGGCATATCCGCGCCTGTCTCGACAGCTTGCATCAGCTTCTGCAACGCTATCCCTACGGCGGCGGCGACCGGATCACGGTACTGATCGCCGACGACAGTGCGGAGACCGTCCATGTCGCCGCGAACCGCGTTCTCGCCGTGGAATTCAGCCGGCGCGGACTGACCGCCATCCATTTCGGCCCCGACGAGCAGATGGCGCTGCTCGACGCGCTGGCGGTCAAACTGCCCCACGTCTGCGGCACGCCAAACCGCGAAAATTTCGGTCACAAGGGCCAGGGCGTGATGCGCAATATCGCTTACCTGAAGGTCGCCGAAATCCTCAAGAACGCGCCTACCGACAATCTGCTCATCTGGTCGCTCGACAGCGACCAGGAGTTCTGCGTCAAGGTCACCACGCCCGAAGGCGACCGGGAAGTGTATGCGGTCGATTACTTCCACGACCTCGACACCATTTTCTCGCGCACCGACGCGCTGGTGCTGACCGGCAAGGTGGTCGGCGATCCACCGGTTTCGCCCGCCGTGATGGCCGGCAATTTTCTCGCCGACGTGCTCGGCTTCCTGCAACGGATGGCGGCAAGCGATCCGACGGCGGCCTGCGGTCAGCATGGCGATGCCGGGCAAGCCGGCGGCGACGCGAGCTATCACGACATGGCCGACCTGTTCGGCTTCCAGCAGGCGGCGACCGCCTACCATTACCGCTGCCCGCTCGCCGGCGCGCATACCGAGGCGGATTGCTGCGCGCATTTCGCCGCGCGGCTGAACAGCTTCTTCTACGGCGAACATCCGACCCGCGTTTCCTATTATCAGCCCGCCGATCTGTTCGGCAGCGTTCAACCGGCGCGCACCGTCTATCAGGGCAATTACGTTTTCCGGCCGCAGGCGCTGAAGTATTTCGCTCCGTTCGCGACGCTGCGTCTGCGCATGTCCGGGCCGACGCTCGGGCGCATCATTCAGGCCGAGATCGGGGCGCGCTTCGTTTCCGCCAATTTGCCGATGCTGCACAAACGCACGCTGGAAAGTGGCGGCCAGTCCGAGTTCCGTCCCGGTATCGCGACCGCCGCGCACCCCGAGGGTGCTTGCTGCGCAGCGCAGGAAATCGCGCCGGTCATCGACATCAGCGGCGAGTTCGAGCGCCAGTTCCATGGCGACGTGATGCTGTTCTCCATCGAACGCCTGGCGCGCGAGCAGCCGATTTGCCATCCCGCAGACGCCGACCATGTCGCAAACACGCTCGATGCCGTGCGTGTCGAATTACTGGAAAAGTACAACCGTCGGCAGCAGGCCATTGTCGAGCGCCTGCGGGTAATCAACAACCTGCTGCACGATCCCGTCATCTGGTGGAACCGTGCGCCGGAGCACGCAGCGGCTGTTGCCAACTTCGAAGCCTTCGCGGCCAACGTCGCGCGCAATTTCGGGCCGGATTCGGCGGGCCACCTGCGTATCAATGCGGATACCGACTGGGCGCGCCGGCGTACCGAATTGCTCGCCGCGATCATCGCTTATCCCGCCGACCGTGCGGCCTGGGAGGCGCAACTTTGCGCACCCTGAAGCACTGGCTGCATCGCCGCCAGCTTCCGGAGCGCTATGCCAGGCTCGCCGAACTGCTCGCCACCCAAAAGCTGGACCGCGAGGAACTGCTGGACAAGCAGCGCCGGGATTTGCTCGACATCGTCCGTTTCGCTGCCGAAAATACCCGCTTCTATCGCCAGCGCTACGGGTCGCTGGCCGACAGTTTCGCGGGCGACATCACCCGGCTCCCCATCCTGCACAAGGCGGATGTCGTCACGCACCTGCCTGCCATGCTGGCACGCGGCGCCGATCCGCAGGGCACGAAAATCGGCCATACCGGCGGCTCGACCGGCAAGCCGCTGGCCTTCTATTACGACGAGTCCAAGCATGAGTTGATGCGCGCCGGGATGATGCGCAGCTACATGTTCTCCGGCTGGCGACCGGGACAGAATATCCTCAATTTCTGGGGCGCGCGCCAGGACACCGTCGCCGACGGCGTGTTCGGCGGCGATGCCTTCGGCGACTTCGTCGCTGCCGAGAAAACGCTTCCCGCACACAGCATCACAGAGGACCGGTTGCAGTCGTGGGCTGCGTTCATCCAGCGTTACCGGCCCGTCTTGCTCCAGGGCTACGCCTCGATCCTCGCGGCGCTGGCGCGCTACGTCAGCGACCAGCGGCTAACCATGCCGGCCAGCCTGCGCGGCGTCTATTCGACCGCCGAGGTGCTCGACGCCGCGCAGCGGCAAGTGATTGCCGACGCCTTCGGCTGTCCGGTGTTCAACCAGTACGGCAGCCGCGAGATCCCCAACATCGCCTGCGAATGCCGCCACGGCAACATGCATGTCTTCACCGACATGGTCTGGCTCGAGTCGGTGGATGACCAGTTGCTCGTCACCTCGCTGACCAATCGGCTGATGCCGATGATCCGCTACGCCATCGGCGACTCGGGCCTGTTGAAGGAAGGCTCTTGCCCCTGTGGCTCACCTTTCCCGCTAATGCAAATGGACATGTGCCGCCAGAATGATCTGATCCTCGGACCCGAGGGTCGGCGTATTCACCCATCATTCTTCAACGGCCTGCTGTATGGCCTGACGCAGATCGAGCAGTATCAGTTCGTACAGGACGTGCCGGGCAAAATTGCGCTCAACATGGTCGCTACCGCGCCACTCGACAACGCGATTGCCATCAACTTGCACAACCGTTTGCGGCACGACACGGGCCTGGAACTCGAACTCGCCTATGTAGACACGATAGCGCGCAGCGTTTCAGGCAAGCACCGCTTCGTCATCAGCCGGATCTAGCCGTCCGGAGTGGATTCGCAGCACCCGCCCGCAGCGCGCGGCAATCGCCTCGTCGTGGGTAACGAGGATCAGCGTCGTGCCCTCCTTGGCGTTGAGCTCGAACATCATCTCGATGATCTGCTGGCCGGTCGCCGCGTCAAGGTTGCCGGTCGGCTCGTCAGCGAGCACCAGGCGCGGGCTGGGAGCAAAGGCGCGGGCCAGCGCGACGCGCTGCTGCTCGCCGCCGGAAAGATGTTTCGGATAATGCTTCAGGCGATGTTCGAGGCCGACGCGCACCAGCCAATCGCGGGCGGTTGCGGCCGAATTCCGGGAACCGGCCAGATCGAGCGGCAGCATGACATTTTCCAGTGCATTGAGCGACGGTAGCAACTGGAAAGACTGGAAGACGAAACCGAGCAGTTTGCCGCGCTGGCGGGCACGGTCGTCCTCATCGAGCGCTGCCAACGCGACACCGTCGAGACGAATTTCGCCTGACGTGGGAACATCGAGCCCGGCGAGCAGACCAAGCAAGGTCGATTTCCCCGAACCCGAGGCGCCAATGATGGCCACCGTTTCTCCCGGCATGACCGAAAACGAAATATCCTGCAAAATCGTCAATGGCTCACCGCCGTTATCGACGGTCTTGCCCAACCCCGACACTTCAATCACCGGTTTCTCGATCATGCGGATTGTCCTGCTCCTGTTTGCCCTGCTTTTCTCCACCGCCCCGGCGTTCGCCGCCAAGACCATCCTGGTCATGGGCGATTCGCTGTCCGCTGGTTACGGCATTCGTCCCGAGCAGGCCTGGCCAATGCTTCTGGACAAGCGTCTGCGCGAAAAACGCCTCGATTATAGCGTCGCCAACCTCTCGATTTCCGGTGAAACCACAGCCGGGGGCCGCGCCCGCCTGCCTGAGGCGCTGCACCAGCACAAGCCGGTGCTGGTTGTCATCGCCCTCGGCGCTAACGACGGCCTGCGTGGCCTGCCGCTGGCCCAGATGCGCGACAACCTGGCTGCCATGCTCGATGTCGCTCACGCCGCCGGCGCCCGGACGCTGTTGATCGGCATGCGCCTGCCGCCCAATTACGGCCCCTACGCCGACGAATTCGCGACCAGCTTCGGCGACACCGCCAAGGCCCGCAAGAGTGCCCAGCTCGATTTTCTTCTGGCGCCGGTCGCCGCCGAGCGCAGTTTCTTTCAGGCCGACAACTTGCACCCGACGTCCGAGGCGCAGCCACTGATCCTCGATGGCGTCTGGCCGGCGATTCAGCCGCTGCTAAAATAGCCGGATGCTCCCAGACCGTGCTCCGTTAACCGCACTCGCCGACTTCGACACGATCATCGACGCCCGCTCGCCCGCCGAATTCGCCGCCGACCACATCCCGGGCGCCATCAACTGCCCGGTGCTCGACGACGCACAACGGATCCAGGTCGGCACGCTCTACAAGCAGGTTTCGCCGTTCGAGGCGAAAAAGATCGGCGCCGCGCTGGTCGCCGAAAACATCGGCCGCCACCTGCGCGAGCGCTTCCTTGGTCAGGCGCGCGACTGGAAGCCCTTGATCTACTGCTGGCGCGGCGGCAACCGCAGCGGCTCGATGACCACCGTTTTTCGCGCCATCGGCTGGAAAGCGAGCCAACTCGAAGGCGGTTACAAGACCTGGCGCAGCCACGTCGTCGCCCGCCTCGAAGAGCTGCCGCCGGCCTACGATTTCCGCGTCATCTGCGGCGCCACCGGCAGCGCCAAGACGCGCATCCTGCAGGCCATCGGCGCCCTCGGCGAACAGGTGCTCGACCTCGAAACACTGGCCAGCCACAAAGGTTCGGTCCTCGGCGTCCTGCCCGGGCAGCCGCAACCTGACCAGAAATGGTTCGAAACCCTGCTGTTGCAGGAACTGGAACACTTCGATCCGGCGCGCCCGGTGTATGTCGAGGCGGAAAGCCGGAAAATCGGCCGCCTGCACGTGCCCGAAGCGCTGATCGCGCGCATCCGCGCCGGCGAATGCCTGAACATCGACGCCTCGCTGGACGCCCGCATCGACTTCCTAATTGGCGACTACGATTATTTCCTGAACCTGCCCGATCTGCTGAACGACCGCCTGGCGGTGCTGGACAGCCTGCATAGCCGGGAAACCATGAGCCGCTGGCAGGAGATGGTCGCGACCAATGCGTGGCCGGCACTGGTTCGCGAACTGCTGGAACTGCATTACGACCCGCTGTACCGGCGTTCGCAGAAGCGCAATTTCGGTGGCTACGGCAGCCCGGCTACCTTTTCGGCCGACGATCTCTCGGCAGCCGGCATCGCCGGACTGGCCGAACGCATCGTTCATTCGCGGACGGCGCAGATCGCCTGACGCATGGCCGCCTTCGGGAAGTCCGTATAGCCTTCTTCAAAGGCAATCTCGCTTAACCCGGCAGCTCTGATGACGGCGCGCAATTCGCCGGAACGCAGAAGAAACTCCGGATTCGATGGCTTGCCGTAGACTTCGTTGCCAACCATGAAGGTTTCATAGATCAGCACGCCAAACTTGTCGAGCAAGGCGCAGATTTCCGGCAAGCGGGGGCGCCACAGGTAGTTGGTGACGATAACGCCGGCAAAATGCTCGCCGGCAAAATGCTCGCCGGCAAACGGCCACTCGTCGCCTTCAAGATCGAGTTGGCGGGCGCTGATTCCGGCCACTCCTTGCAACTCGGAAATTGCCGCAAAATCCCGGTCGACCGCAACAACCTGATGCCCGGCAGCCGCCAGCAGGCGGGCATGGCGCCCGCTGCCGCAGGCGAGATCGAGCACCCGGCTGCCCGGCGCCAGTCGCGGCAGATGGTGCTTGACCCATGGCGACGGGGCTATCATGGTGGCTTGTTCATTGGAGAAGAGCGTCATGGCGGAAATCATCGTTCGTGAGAATGGCCAGGGAAGATACCAGCAGGAGGTGATCGCTGGCGAGCATTGGTTGCTGGCTGACGAACCGGTCAGCCTGGGTGGTGCTGATGCCGGGCCGGCGCCGTTCGACTTTTTGCTGGCCGGACTCGGCGCCTGCACCGCGATGACCTTGCGCATGTATGCCGAGCGCAAGGGGTTGCCGCTGACGCAGGTCAGCGTGGTGTTGAGCCACGACAGCGTGTCGGCCGACGGCGTCAAACGCGATCGTTTCTTGCGCCGCATCACGCTGCATGGTGACCTCACCGAAGAGCAGCGCGCGCGAATGCTCGAAATCGCCAACAAATGCCCTGTTCACCGCGCCCTGTCCCAATCGCTGATGATCGAATCCGGCCTCGTCGATTAGGTGCAAATCCCTAGACCGGACATGGTTTGCAATGTGCAAACGTGCTAATATTGTGCGCTGCACAATAATACTGACCTGATGGGGAATGCCATGTTGGAACAGCACTATCTGACGACGCTTTTCGAGCCGAAATCAGTTGCCGTGATCGGCGCCTCCGACCGCGAAGATGCGGTCGGCAACGTCATCTTCAAGAACATTCTGGGTTCGGGCTACAAGGGCAAGCTCTACGCCATCAACCCCAAGCACGAAACCGTACAGGGCCAACATTCCTATAAGTCGATAGAAGAGATCGCCGCCCGGGTCGAGATGGCGATCATCGCCACCCGGCCGCAGACGGTGCCGCAGATCATCGAGCAGTGCGGGCGCAGCGGTGTCCGTAACGTCATCATCATTGCTGCCGGTTTCTCCGAATCCGGCCACATCGGTGCTGCCCTCGAGCGCAAGGTGCTTGAAATCGCGCGCTCGTACAACGTCCGCATCCTTGGCCCCAACTGCCTCGGCATCATCCGCCCCGATCTCGGCCTCAACGCCACCTTCGCCCGGATGACCGCCAACGGCGGCAATCTGGCGCTGGTCTCGCAGTCCGGCGCGATGTGTTCGGCGGTTCTCGACTGGGCCAAGAGCAACCAGATCGGCTTCTCTTCGGTGATTTCGATTGGCACGACCTCGGACATCGATTTTGGTGAAATCCTCGACTACCTGATCTACGATAACCGCACCCACTACATCCTGATGTACGTCGAGGGCATCCGCAACGCTCGCCGCTTCATGAGCGCGCTGCGTTCCGCAGCCCGTATCAAGCCGATCATCCTGCTCAAGGCCGGGCGCCATGAGGCGGGTTCGCTGGCCGCCGCCGCCCACTCCGGCATGGCCGCCGTTTCCGATTCCGTTTTCGATGCCGCGGTGCGCCGGGCTGGCGTCGTGCGCGTGCAGAATGTCGGACAACTCTTCTACGCCGCCAAGGCGCTGGCATCCAAGTTCCGTCCGACCGGCGACCGCCTGGCCATCATCACCAACGGCGGCGGACCGGGCGCGATGGCGGCCGACCGCGCCGGCGATCTCGGCATTCCGCTGGCCGAGTTGGCCGACGAAACGATGGCCACGCTCAACAAGACGTTGCCGACCAACTGGTCGCACAGCAATCCGATCGACATCGCCGGCGACGCGACACCGGAACGCTACCGCGATACGATCCTGACCGTCACCCACGACCCGAACGTCGACAGCACGCTGGTCATGCTCTCGCCGCAGGCCATGACGCAGCCAATGGAAGTGGCCAAGGCCATCGTCGAGGTGGCCGACAAGCTCAACCGCTCGATCATCTGCTGCTGGATGGGCGAAGAGCAGGTTTCGGAAGCCCGCAAGTTCCTCGAAGAATCGGGCATTCCCGCCTTCCGCATGCCGGAGACGGCAATCGAACTGTTCCATCACATCTCGAAGTATTACCGCAACCAGAAACTGCTGCTGCAAACGCCCGAGCCGACCCGCCAGCACGGCCGCCCCGAAGCCGAAGGTGCCAAGATGCTGATCGAGGCCCTGCTCGCCGAACGTCGCCAGGTATTGTCGGAGATGGAATCGAAAGCCATCCTGCGCGCCTTCCGCGTGCCGGTCGCCCAGACCATGGTCGCCCGCACGGCGACCGAGGCATTGCTGCTTGCCGAACAAATCGGCTTTCCGATCGCCATGAAGGTCGATTCGCCAGACCTGACGCACAAGACCGACGCCGGTGGCGTACGCCTCAACATCATGAACGCGCCGGCAGTGCGCAACGCTTATCACGACATTATCGACACCGTGCACAAGCGCCACCCGGCGGCCAAGATAAACGGCGTTTCGATCGAGCCTTTCCTGCACCGCCCGAATGGCCGCGAACTGATGATCGGCGTCTTCCGCGACCCGATCTTCGGGCCGGTCATCACCTTCGGTGCCGGTGGCTTCGACGTCGAGATTTTCAGCGACCGCTCGGTCGCCCTGCCGCCGCTCAACAAGTTCCTGGCCAAGGATCTGATCGAATCGACACGCGCCTCGAAGATTCTCGATCAATTCCACAACATGCCGCCGGTCGACCGCGACGCGCTCAAAGAAGTGCTGCTGTGTATCTCGGAAATGGTCTGCGAACTGCCGTGGATCATGGAAATGGACCTCAACCCGCTGATCGTCGATGAAAACGGCGCCATCGCCGCCGATGCGCGCATCGTCATCGACCACGCCAGCGGCACCAGCGGCGACCGTTACGCGCACATGGCGATCTATCCGTATCCGGTGCATCTGATACAGGAATGGCAGATGAACGACGGCAAGGTCGTCACCATCCGTCCGATCCGCCCGGAAGATGCCGACATGGAACAGGAGTTCGTCAAGGGCATGTCCGACGAATCACGCTACTACCGCTTCATGGACACCCTGCGCGAACTGACCCAGACCATGCTGGTGCGCTTCACGCAGATCGACTATGACCGCGAAATGGCCTTGGTTGCCACCATACCCGGTGAAGATGGCAAGGAAAAACAGATCGGCGTCGCCCGTTACGTGGTCAACCCGGATGGTGAATCGGTCGAATTCGCGCTCGCCGTTGGCGATGACTGGCAGAAGTGCGGCGTCGGCCGCAAGCTGATGACGGCGCTGGTCGACTGCGCCCGGCAGAAAGGCTATCGCGCCGTGGTCGGCGACGTGCTGTCCTCCAACAGCAAGATGTTCCGCCTGATGACCAGCCTCGGCTTCAGCATCCACCCGCACCCGGACGACACCGCTGTCAAACGCGTCGTCAAGCCACTGGCGAGTTGACCGGACAGGCGCATGAAAAGAGCCGACCCACTGGTCGGCCCATTCAGCCTCGCATCGAACACGCTGCCGGATTCATTTCGGCAGCATTTTTTCGGCCCGCCGGGCACGGATTTCCGGCGGCCACTGACTCTCGATATACGCCAGAACATTGCCGATCTGGCGGTCGGTCAACTTGCCGTTAAAGCCCGGCATGTCGGAAAGATAGCCTTCCGGCGCATTGGGCGGGACCATGCCGATCTTGACGATCGCGAACAGCTGATCCATTGAATGATGCCAGGTATGGCCGCTCGCATCGTGCGGCGGCGCCGGCAGTTTGCCGTCCGCCTGCCGCGTGCGCCATTCCGGCTGGCCTTCGCGTTTTTCACCATGGCATGACGCGCACTCGGCCTTGTAGATCGCCTCACCTTCCATCACGGCGAACGGATCGGCACCGCTCTTGTCGCTACCGCACCCGGCAAGCGAGGCCAAGAATATTGTTGTCCACCACCATTTGAGACTCATTTCGGTTTCACTTTTCCCGATTGCTCCTGACGCAGCTTTTTCGCATTCATGACGCCGATGACAATTTTCGCCGCGCCGATCAGATTGACCAGAATAACGGCAACCGCCGGCCATACCGGCAAATCCTGCCCGGTACTGAGGCTATGGATGAACAGCCCGCCCAGCGCGAGGCCGCCAATCAGGATGATCAGCACGCCGCTGTCGATGAAACCCTCTTGCCTGCAATTCAAATCTGTACCCTCCGTAATCCCGTCACTCTGACCATCAATCCGCGGCCCCGAAAGTACCACAGCACTGCCGCCAAGGGCACCCCTGGACGGCTTGCGGTAGGCTGAATTGGCTGAAACGAAGATGGGGCGTGACCCGTTGAAAAGAGCGACTGCGGCCAGGTAGTTCCAGGGGCTCGCAAAGCCATACCAAACCAAGGGTTCACAGAAAACGGGTAATTAGAGCGGCAAACAAGGAGGCTACCGCTCGTCTTGCCACCTATAAATTGTGCGCAGCACTACGCTTTACCGCAACAGACGCAGAAAAGCCCGGCATCTCCGGGCTTTTCAGGAATCCATGCGCCTTACTGCAACGCATGGAGCACCAACTGCCTAATTACTGGAAGTAGAGTCCGCCGTTGATGTTCAGCGTCGCGCCGGTCATGAAAGCGGCGAGGTCGGATGCCAGATAGGTACAGGCGCCGCCGATTTCTTCCGGCTTGGCCAGACGCTTCATCGGCACCGAATCGATGATCGACTGCAAGATTTCCGGCTTGATCGCCATGACCATCTTGGTCGCCACGTAGCCCGGGCAGATGGCATTGACGGTGACGCCTTTGGCGGCCACTTCGGCGGCCAGCGCCTTGGTGAAGCCGAGGACGCCAGCCTTGGCGGCCGAGTAGTTGGTCTGGCCGGCCTGACCCTTGAGGCCATTGACCGAAGAAATATTGATGATCCGACCCCAGCCGCGTTCGGCCATCTTGGCGGAAACCTGCTTGGTCATGTTGAACAACGAGGTCAGGTTGGTCGAGATGACGGCATCCCAGCCATCCTTCTCCATCTTGGCGAACATGCGGTCACGGGTAATGCCGGCATTGTTCACGAGAATGTCGACCTGGCCGCAAGCAGCTTCGGCTTCGGCAACCATCTTCTGGCAGTCTTCGAGCGAGGCGACATCGCCGGCGACACAGACGAAGTCGTTGAAACCGGCAGCAGCCATTTCCTTCAGCCACTCGTCCTTGTTGTCGAACTGCGGATGATAAGAGGCAACCACCTTATGGCCGGCCTTGGCCAGTTCCTGGCAAATAGCGGTTCCAAGACCACCCATGGCACCGGTAACAAGAGCAACACGTTTCGTCATAATCTTTCCTTCCTTGTTGTTGATGGAGCAATAAAAATACGTCAGTCAGCAGAAAATCTGCCGACCATCGTCGATGGAAATACTTAAGCCAATTTTATACGGCGCGTTCCTTCACATAGCGCCCGGGAGCCGGTTCGATCGGCTTGTATTTCACGTTGCCCGGCTTGCGCGGCGCCCGCAGCTCGCCGGCCATTGGTTTCAGCCAGGCCGCCCAATCCGGCCACCAGCTGCCCTTGTTTTCCTGTGCTGCGGTCAACCAGCCATCGGCGTCGATTTTTACATCGTCGTTGGTCCAGTAGCTGCGCTTATTCTTGCTGGCCGGATTGATGACCCCGGCAATATGGCCGGAAGCACCGAGCACGAAGCGCACCTTGCCACCGAGTATCCGCGTGCTCTGATAGGCCGACTGCCAGGGAACGATGTGGTCTTCGCGGGTCGCCAGCAAATAGACCGGCATGTCCAGCGCCCCGAGATCGATACGCTGCCCGCACATTTGCAGTTTGCCGGGCACGCGCAGGCTGTTGTCGTGATAGAGGTTGCGCATGTACCAGCAGGCGAACGGCCCCGGCAGGTTGGTCGAATCCGAATTCCAGTACAGCAGGTCGAAGGCCTGCGGCTTCTGGCCCTTCAGGTAATTGCCGGTGACGTAGTTCCAGACCAGGTCGTTGGCGCGCAGAAAGGAGAAGGTATTCTGTAGATCGCGCGCCGGCAGCAGACCGCCCTTGCCGATCGTCGACTCGCGCGACATCAGACCATTTTCGTCGATGAACAGGCCAATCTCGCCAGTGTCGGAAAAATCGAGCAGCGTCGTCAGCAGCGTCAGCGACGACACAATATCCTCACCGCGTCCCTTGAGTACGGCCAGCGCCGAAGTCAGGATGGTGCCGCCGACACAGAAGCCCAACGCATTGACCTGCTTAACCTTGCAGATTTCCTGGGCGATGTGCAGCGCGACAATCGGACCATGCTCGAGATAATCTTCCCAGGTCAGGTTGCCCTGTTCTTCCTTGGGATTCCGCCAGGACACCAGAAACACCGTATTGCCCTGCTCGACCATATAACGAATCAGCGAATTTTCCGGTTGCAGGTCCATGATGTAGAACTTGTTGATGCACGGCGGCACGAGCACCAGCGGCCGTGTACCGACCTTCGGGGTCAGCGGCGCATACTGGATGAGCTGCATCAGCTCGTTCTCGAAAACCACTGCACCTTCGGTATTCGCGATATTGCGGCCGACATCGAAGACCGACTCGTCGGTCATCGAGATGCGACCCTTTTCGAAATCGCGGATCAGGTTGTTGATGCCGTCGGAAATGCTTTGACCCTTGGTTTCCAGCGCCAGCTTGATGAATTCGGGATTGGTCGCAGCGTAGTTGGACGGCGCCATCGCATCGGTGATCTGACGCGCGAAAAAGCGCATCTTGTTGCGTGCTTTGTCATCGGCGGCCGGGATCAGTTCGACCAGTTCCTTGACGAATTTCGTGTTGAGCAGATAGGCCTGGTGCAGGTAATCGTAGACCGGGCTGGCGCGCCATTCGGGCGCGGAAAAGCGGCGATCACCGGCATCCGGAGAGACCTTGAAGCCTTCCTCGTTGCCCTGCTGCTTGGCCAGAACCGACTGCCAGAGCGACAACTGCTGGTCGGTGAATTGTTTTTGCAGCGCAGTCAGCGCCTGCGGGTCGGCCGCGGGCGGGGCGCTTCCCGCAGGATTGCCGGCCTTGCCGATGAAATCCATGAACTGCTGCGCCATGTTCTGGCCGGCCTGCACGAACTGCATGGCCGAACCGATGAACGCCTCTTTATTGTCAGATCCATGCTGCGCCATGGTCGTTCTCTTCTCTGTTTTTGAATTGGGGGTCAGCCTTCGGATTCTCCATACGCGTCCGAGCCCTGTCAATGTATTTGCAGGCATAATTGCCCAGATGTACGTCATTGCCATCGGCTGGCTCTATGTCACCGCTCTCGTCGCGCTCAACGAGGGGTCGGTTGTCGCCGGCATCATCTCGTTCGTGTTCTATGGCCTGCTGCCCTGCAGCCTGTTGTTGTGGCTGGGCGGCAGCAAGATGCGCCGGCAACGCCAGCGCTACCAGGAATTACTCGCCGACCAGCGCGCGAACGACAGCGACCGAGGCGACACCAAGACCGATCAGTAGAATCTGCTGTACCGTTGCCTTCAGTTCGGTACGCTTGTGCAGGCTCGGAATCAAATCGGCCACCGCGACGTAGATCATGCTCGAGGCGCCAAGACACAGCAATATCGGGATCCATTCGACAAGCTGTGACAATGCGAAATAGGCCAGGAAAGCACCCACCAGCGTCGCCAAGCTGGACAACAGGTTGTAAGCCAATGCCCGTGCACGACTGTAGCCCGAGTGTAAAAGGATCAGGTAATCGCCAACCTCCTGCGGAATTTCGTGGGCGATGATCGCCAGCGCGGTGACAATACCTAGTTGCGTGTTTTCGAGAAACGCTGCGGCGATCAGGATGCCATCGACAAAATTGTGGAAGGTATCGCCGACCAGGATCATCAATCCGGAGCGCCCGTGATCGTGGCCCGGCGCCTGCGCATCGTGCGCTTCGCAATGGTCATGGTGACAATGCCGCCAGAGCACCAACTTTTCCAGCACGAAGAAGGCCAGAATGCCGAACAGGATAGTCGCCGCCATGCGGTGCGCATCACCATGTTCGAGCGCGTGCGGCAGGATTTCCAGAAAAGCCGCTCCAAGCAGGGCACCGATGGCATAGGAAATCAGCACATTGACGCGGTGCGTGCCGACCGCAGCGGTGAGCGCGGCTGCAGCGATGACGCTCAGAGCGCCGCCAGCCACAGAGACGGCGATAATCCAGGCAAGGGTACTCACGGGCACGACCACAACGGAAGGAAGGCGCGGATTATACGCCCGATGCGCCGCGCTCCAGCCAGATCAGGCTGGCCATGCGCCCGGTCACGCCATCGCGGCGATAGGAAAAGAAGCGTTCGGGCTCGCTGACGGTACACGCTTCGCCGCCGCTGATCGAAGTGATACCGAGGCCTTGCAGGCGCTGTCGTGCCAGCGAGTAGATATCGCACAGCCACTTGTCGTCAGACTGTGGCGTGAACGCCAGGCTGGCTGCCGGATCGGCAGCGACGAACGCGGCGCGAACCTCGCTGCCGACCTCGAAGCATTGCGGGCCGATGGCCGGCCCCAGCCAGGCCAGGATGTTCGGGGCATCGACCTTCATGGCGGCAACCGCACTTTCGAGAACGCCGGCGCGCAAGCCGCGCCAGCCGGCATGCGCTGCCGCGACCACCGAACCGGCGCGGTCGCAGAACAGTACCGGCAGGCAATCCGCGGTCATCACCGCGCAGACGTTTTCCGGCAACCGCGAGAACGCGGCATCGCCTTCAATGATTTTTGGCCGCAAATCGGCGTCGACCGCAACAGTGCCATGGACCTGTTTCAGCCACAGCGGATCGCCCGGCAAACCGGCGCGCAGCAGCGCCCGATTGGCCGCGACCGACTCAGGGGTATCGCCAACGTGATCGCCGAGGTTGAAGCTCGCCCACGGCGCATCGCTGACACCACCGTGGCGTGTCGTCTGCAAGACCCTGACATTGGCCGGAACCTGCCAGTCCGGAACGTAAGATTCATTCACTGCGCAGGGTTTCCAGCAAATCCCGCATGTCGGCCGGTGGCGGCGCTTCCCATTGCTGAAGCCGGTGCGTCAGCGGATGGACCAGCCCGAGGCGGGTCGCGTGCAGGGCCTGGCGATGAAACGGCGGAACCCGGGGATCGACCTTGCCATAAACCGGATCGCCGACCAGCGGATGCTTCAACGATGCCAGATGGACGCGAATCTGGTGGGTGCGGCCGGTTTCCAGCGCACACTCGACCAGCGTGCAATACTCGTATTCCTCGAGCACGCGGAAATGAGTGATCGCCGGCTTGCCGCCGAGCGTTTCCGGAACGATCGCCATCTTGACACGATGCACCGGATGGCGACCGATCGGCGCGTCGACCATACCGTCACGGCGCACGATGCCCGAAACGATGGCCAGATACTGGCGCTTGACCGTGCGCGCCTGCAACTGGCGCACGAGGTCGGTCTGCGCCTCGAGCGTCTTGGCCACGACCAGGAGTCCGCTGGTGTCCTTGTCCAGCCGGTGCACGATGCCGGCGCGCGGCACTTCGGCAATACCTGGGATGTGATGCAGCAACGCATTCATCAGCGTTCCGCTCCAGTTGCCACTGCCCGGATGAACCACCAGACCGGGCGGCTTGTTGATCACCAGCAATTCTTCGTCTTCGAATACGATGTCGAGCGGAATGTCCTCGGGTTGTTCGGCCAGCTCGCGAATGCCCTCTGGTTCGTTGAGAACGAGAATCTCGCCGCCCAGCAGCTTGCGCTTAGGTTCGCATTCAGCCTGTCCATCAACCGCCACCCTGCCCTCGCGGACCCAGCCCTGGAGGCGATTGCGCGAATGTTGCGGCCACAGCTCGGCGAGCACCTGGTCGAGGCGGCGGCCGGCGCAACGGTCGGGAACGCAACTTCGATTCGACGGAGTTCGGCTATAATCGCTCGGGTCTTCCAAAGGATCGTTCATGATGCGAAGTGTAGCCGCATTTCCCCCCCTCTTTCGTCTTCTGCTGGCGCTTTTGATCGCAACCCTGGCTACCACGGGGTGCAGCCTGTTTTCGGGCAGCACTGACGAAACAGCCGGCTGGTCGGCCAACAAGCTCTACGACGAGGCGCGGGTCGCACAGTCTGACGGCGCCTGGGACAAGGCAGCCAAATATTACGAGAAGCTTGAAGCACGCTACCCCTACGGACGCTTCGCCCAGCAGGCCCAGCTCGAACTGGGTTACGTCTACTGGAAAGCCGGCGAGCCCGGCTCGGCGCTCGCCGCCGCCGACCGCTTCATCAAGCTGCATCCGAGTCACCCAGCCGTCGATTACGCCTACTACCTCAAGGGCCTGATCAACTTCAACGAGGATCTCGGCTGGGCCGGCTACATCAGCACCCAGGACCCGACCGAGCGCGACCCCAAGGCCGCCCGCGCATCGTTCGACGCCTTCCGTGAACTGGCGACGCGCTTCCCCGACAGCAAATACACGCCGGATGCCATCCAGCGCATGAATTACCTGGTGAACGCCATGGCTGCCCATGAGGTCCACGTCGCGCGCTACTACCTGAATCGTGGCGCCTATGTCGCCGCCGCCAACCGCGCCCAGTCGGCAATCAAAACCTATCCGACCGCACCGACCACCGAGGAGGCCATGTACATCCTTGTTCTGGCTTACGACAAGCTCGGCATGAAAGAACTGCATGCCGATGCCGAGCGTGTGATGCGCAAAAATTTTCCGAACAGTAAGCTGTATACCGAGGGCCTTGATTACAGAAAACGCTGGTGGCACCTCTGGTAACGCCAACCGGCAGTGGCGCCGTGCCGGTTCAGGCGTTGTCCAGCCAGACCAGTTCGGGTAGCCCGTCGGCCCCGCCGCAAATGATCGCATTTTGACCGTAGCGCTCGCCAAGGGCGCTGGCCTCGGCCACTGAAATACCGGGAACGAAACAACTTTCCTCGGCCGGCCAATTGTCGTCGGCGGCCACATTCTCGCCGGCATAGGGCTCGTAGCCCAGTTCAAGCAGATCGCATTCGAGTTGCGCCTGGCGCTGCGTATTTTCGTCGGGATCGCTCAGCCGCGATCCCGGATTGTGCGCAGTCAGAATGGCAAAGCTATTGGCATCGGCCGTCTCGAGCCAGCACCGCAGCGTTTCCGAAACGACACCGACACGCAGTTCGCAACCTCCACCGGGCAGGAACAGCCGGTAAGTCCCCGCCTGGTAAGCGGCTTCCAGTTCACTCGTCTTCGCCATCGAATTCCGCCACGCCAATCAATTGCTCGGCCTCGCCGGCCGGTAGGGCTTCGACCTCGCGCAAACGGCGCGACAACTGGCGCGTCCGTGTCTCGGCCTTGCTGATGCTGTTACTCGCCTCGTCCAGCTTTTTCTTGGTATGGGCAAGCGCCTCGCCGAACTTGCCGAATTCGCTCTTGACCGCCCCCAGTATCGCCCACACCTCGGCCGAACGCTGCTCGATGGCCAGTGTCCGGAAACCCATCTGCAAGCTATTGAGCAGCGCTGCCAGCGTCGTCGGCCCGGCCAGGCTGACCCGCCAGTCGCGCTGCAAGGTATCGGCCAGACCCGGACGACGCAGCGCCTCGGCGTACAAACCTTCGGTCGGCAGGTAGAGCAAGGCAAAATCCGTCGTGTGCGGCGGTGCAACGTATTTGTCCCGAATGCTGCGCGCCTCGGCCTTGAGGCGGACTTCGATCGCCTTGCTCGCCTCCTCGACCAGCGCCGTTTCGCCACGCTCCTGGGCGTCGAGCAGGCGTTGGTAATCTTCAATCGGAAACTTGGCGTCAATCGGCAACCAGACCACTGCCCCATCGCCCCGGCCGGGCAGGCGGATGGCGAAATCGACCCGTTCGCCGCTACCCGGGCGCGTCGCGACATTGGCCGCGAACTGATCGGCGGTCAAAAGTTGTTCGAGAAGTGCCGAAAGCTGTACCTCGCCCCAGGTCCCGCGCGTCTTGACATTGCTCAGCACCCGCTTGAGGTCACCGACACCGGCCGCCAGCGACTGCATTTCGCCAAGGCCGCGATGCACCTGTTCAAGACGGTCGCTGACCAGCTTGAACGATTCGCCAAGGCGCTGTTCGAGCGTGGCGTGCAGTTTCTCGTCGACGGTGCGGCGCATCTCCTCCAGTTTGCTGGCATTGTCGGCCTGGATTGCGGACAACCGCCCTTCGACCGTCATTTTCAGACGCTCGAACCGTTCATCAAGGCCCAGTGAAAAGCGGTTGAGTTCACGGGCAAAGGCCTCGAGTCGCTCTGACTGCGCCGCGCCGAAATGGCCGATCTGGCTGGTCACCGCCTGGCCGAGCAGGGTCGCCGATTGCGCGCGCTCCTCACGGTCGCGAAACGCTTCCTCGGCATCGTCCCGCCGGTTGCGCGCAAGCTCCTCGCGCAATTCGCGTTCCAGACGCTCAAGGCCTTTTTCCTGATCCTCGCGCAAGGCATGCAGACGTGCTTCGTCTTCGCGGCGGCTGCTTGTCCGCAACAGCGAGAAAACCTGCAGCAAGGCGATGATGACGATCCCCGCCAGCAGGATCTGAAACGAGATTTCTTCCATGCCTTATCTCAGCGAGAAATCGACGCGACTGGCCTTGCCCTTGTCACCCGTATCGGCTTTTGGCTCGACCAGAAATACGCGTGCGGCTGGAACCTTACCCTGGTCAACCAGCCAGCTCTGCACGTTCTGTGCGCGCTGCAGGGCCAGTTGCTCGACATCGGCATCGCTGACCTGCTGGTTGGCCAGCATCAGCTTTTCCATTTCCTCGAGCGGCAGCTCTTTCTGCATGCCAATGAAGTTGCGCGGCTTGGGAAACTTGGCTTCCTTGTAGGCGCGCTGCAAATAAACTGGATATTCGGTGGCCAAGAGCTGGACCGAATCGAGCCCCGCATCTTCGCCACCCTTCTTCGTCATGTCCTTTAGTTTCTCGGCCTTGGCCGCGTTCTCGATGGCGACCCGCTTGATCCCTTCCTTGTCGACTTCCGGATCGGCACGGCCGGCAATTTCCAGCTTGAGCGATTCGCGTTCGTTGAGTGCCTTGGCCAGCGCCTCCAGTCGCTTGCTTGCAGCCTCATCGATGGAGGCGCGGCCAGGACCGAATTCGACATTGGACAATTCCTCGCCACCGCCGACCAGAGAGCCGAGCAGCGCGAAAGGCGAAGTGACCGCCTTGGTGAACAGGTTCACGATGACCTGAACGATGACCCCGCCGATCGAGAATTCAGGATCGTCAAGCGAACCGGAAATCGGCAGGTTAAGGTCGATCTCGCCGCGGTTGTTCTTGAGCAGGGAAATCGCCAGATTGACCGGCAGGTTCGTTGCATCCGGACTCTCTACCTTGTCGCCGAAAATCAGCTGGTCGATGAAGAGGTGGTTCTCGGCAGCCAGCTGATTGTTTTCAAGCTTGTAAGCCACATTGAGCGACAGCTTGCCCTTGTCGATGTTGTATCCGGCGTACTTTCCCGAGTATGGCGACAACGGCACGAGATCGACCCCGCCTACTTCGGCCTTGATGTCGAGAAATGGTTTTTCCGCCAACGGATTCAACTTGCCAGCCACCTGTACCGCAGCCGAACTGGCATAACTGCCGCGCAACTCGAGGTCGGCAACAGCATCGGCGGCCGAGGACAGGCCAGACACGCGCCCGGCCACCTTGGTTACGTTGACGGTGTAATTGGGCTTGACGAAAAAGTCCGAGAAATTGACGGTGCCGCCCTGCAGCGTCACCTTGCCGATCCGGATCGGCGGCGGCGCCGATTTTTCCGGGGCCGCTGCTGCCTGCTTTGCGCCGCCATCCGCCTCGCCCTCGGGCCGCCGGACGATGTCCTGCAGGTTCAGCCGGCCTTCCTTGCTCAGAACGAGTCGTGAGTAGAAGTCGCTGAGTGCCACTTCACCGACATTGACCGCCAGCGGCTGCAGACGGAAGTCGATCCCGCCCACGTAAAATGATTTCCACTTCAGGAAATCCGTATTGTTTTGCTTGTCGACCGCCACCAGATTGCCCAAGGTGAGCGATCCTTTGTAGTTCGCGTTCACGCCCTCCTTGCCCATGTCGGCAGTCAGCTCGCCGCTGCTGGACACTTGGCCGCGTGTCAGCGCGATATTCAGATAATTGGCGAAATAGGGCTGTAATGGCAGCAGTTGAATCGCGTCGCTATCCACCTTCAGCGCAATCGCCAGCGGGATCAGCTGCACGCTGCCATCAACCTTGAGACTGCCTTTCTGGTTGATCCTGCCCCTCAGTGAAACGCTCCCTTTCTTGTCGGGCTCGGTCGACAGATTTTCCGCAACGAGAGCAAAGCCTTCGAGGGTCTGCACGGCAACCGGACTGACCGACTTATCCTCGACGCGAAGCGCAAGGTCGTCAACCACCACTTTCGCCAGATTGGCGAACCACGGTCGCTCGTCCGACAATTCCTCGCGCGCCTTGCGGGCCGTTTTGAGTACTGGCGAGCTGACCCATTCGAGTTCTCCCTCCTTGTTGCGCACCAGCAATCCGCGCAGATCATGGTAGCTGGCCTCGGCCACGTCGATGCGATGCCCGTGCAGATCCACACGGATACCCTTCAGCGTGCTGCGGCTGACAGTAAAGCGCTCGCCGAGATCGACCCGATACGTCACCTCGGCAACCTCGATCGGATTGGTCAGGGTGCTTTCGACCCTGCCGACCGCGACGTTCAGGTCAAGCAACTGACCCTGCATGGGGCGAACATTCGACTCGTCCTGCCAATTCATCTTGCCGTTGCTCAGGCGAATTTCCTCGACGCTCCATTCGGGTGGCTTCGTCGCCGGCGCCACGGGGGCCTTCTCTTCGCCGCTATCGACGCCCTTGGCGACCTGTTCGCCAAGCTGAAGCCAATTCACCTCGCCCGCCTTGTTGACCGCAACGAAGGCATCCATGCCGTCGAGCAGCACGCGCTTGATGACGAAGCGGCGATTGATCAGATCGCCGTTTTCGACATCGATATCGAGACGCTTCCAGGCCAGCAACGGCGCACCGTTCGCGGCATCCATGTCAAAGTCGGAAACATGGGCGCTGCCGACCACGGTCAGGGAAAACACCTTGTCCGACAGTTCCTTGAAGACAACGCGCAGTTCGGTATCGAGCGAGCCAGACTTCAGCCTGATCGGCACCGCACTGGGCAGATAAGGCTGGAATCCGGCCAAATCGAGGTGGTCGAGATCGATGTTGAGTTCGCTTTCAAGATTGCCTTCGAAGATCTCGCTGCTCTTGCCCTTGAGGACTAGCGGTGAACCGTCGAAAACAGCCGAGAAGCTCGGCTCGACAACAATCTTCGCCTGATAGGGCAAGCTCGAAATGAAGGGCAGCCCGAGGTTGATGTCGCTGATGGTATGCACCTTGCCAACCGGCTGATCCTCGAATACGACCTTGCCACCGACAATCTGGATGTTGTTGATCGAAAAGCGCGGCGTCGGCGACGGCTCGCTGGGCTTCAACCATTCATCGAGCAGGTCCGAAATGTCGTACTTTCCGTCGGCGAGACGTGCCACTGCGAGGCGCGGTCCCTGCAGACGGATTTCGTCGAGAACCACGCCGAACTGGAACAATGAAGCCCCGGAGATATCCAGAAACAATTCGTCGAAACCGGCAACCTCCTTGTCGCCTTCAGCCTTGACCGCAACGTCAGCAACCCGCGCCGAGAGTGTGTAAGGACTGATGTCGATCTTCCCGACCGTGACCTGACGATGCAATAGTACGGACAGCTGTTTTTCCAGCTGCCACTTGATCAATGGCGGCGCGGCGAAATAGCCGAGCACGCCGAATCCGACGATGATTCCGACCACCCACAGTGCCATACGGCGCGCGCGCGGCCCCTTGAGCGCTGCTACGGCACCCGAAATTTTCGAGGATTCCCCGGAAAGCTGTTCTGTCATTTTGATCTGCCGCTGTTACGTTGTTGGCATTGAATTTAGCACACCGAACACAGTTGGATTTGCCCATTCGATCATCAAAAGCGGGCTCGTTGTCTGTGCTGCCCCAAGCTGGCGCATTAAAAGGTATTTCGCCAACTGCGAATTGCCGCAAAAATATTGACCAGAGAGGCGTCGACCGCACCATGCGCCTTTGCCGCCATGATCACCTCAGGTTCTGCACAACGCAGGAAGGGGTTGGTTTCCTTTTCTTCGCGCAGGGTGCTCGGCACTGACGGCAAGCCGGCCGCACGCACTCGGGCAACACGCTCGACGCGCTCGCGCAGCAAGGTGTTTAGTGGCTCGACGGCGAGCGCGAAACGCAGATTGGCCTCGGTGTATTCGTGGGCACAATAGACCCGGGTGTCGTCCGGCAACGCGGCAAGACGTGTGAGCGAGGCCAGCATCTGTGCCGGCGTGCCCTCGAACAGGCGGCCGCAGCCCGCGCCGAACAGTGTATCGCCGCAGAAAAGCGCACCGCAGCCATGGTAGGCAAGATGGCCGCGGGTATGGCCGCCAACCGGCAGCACGGCGAAGGTTTCGCCAAGCACCTCTATCGCCTCGCCGCCGCGCAGGGGGACGGTACAGCCTGTGATAGACTCATCAGCCGGCCCGAAGACACGCGGCTGCCAGCGCTCGACAAGCTCTTCGACTCCGCCCTGATGGTCGTCGTGGTGGTGGGTGATCAGGATGCTTTCGAGCTGCAGCTGTGCCTCCGTGAGGCGGGCGATGACCGGAGTGGCATCACCCGGATCGACCACAGCAGCGCGTCCGTCACGGACCAGAAGCCAGATGTAGTTATCCTTGAATGCAGGAATGGGCAAAATTTCGAACATGCCGGAACTATCGAGCGAAGGAGAGCGGATGTCAATTCCGGGCCTCGATGCCTGGCTGGATACCGCTCAGGGCCATTACGTCGGCGCCTGGGAAGCGGCCAGCGTCGAGCACGCCATTGCCGACGTCTTCGGCTTCAATGCGCTGCAACTCGGCTTGCCGCAATGGGATCTACTGCACGCCAGCCGGATTCCGCTGCGTCAGAAGGCTGGCGAATCCGGGGCCGTCGATGTGCTCTGCGAACTGACTGCAATGCCCTTCGCCTCGCTCAGCACCGATCTCGTCATCCTGCCCCATGTCCTTGAATTCGGCAGCGATGCGCACCAGATATTACGCGAGGTCGAACGCATCCTGATTCCCGAAGGACACCTGATCATTCTTGGTTTCAACCCGCTTTCGCTGTGGGGCGTGCGCAACCGCTTCGACCGCAGTGGCAGTTTTCCGTGGCACGGCAACTACCTGTCGCTGACGCGGCTCAAGGACTGGCTGAAATTGCTCAGTTTCGAGGTTGACCGCAGCGTTTCCGGCTGCCATGTTCCGCCCTGCGATCAGGAGACCTGGCTCAAGCGCTGGCACTTCATGGAAACGGCTGGCGCCCGCTGGCCGGGGCTACCCGGCGGAGTTTATCTGTTGCATGCGATCAAACGCGTCAACTCGATGCGTCTGATCACCCCGAACTGGCGCAAGAAACCCGTACCCGCCAAAGCGCTGCGGCCAATTGCGCAAAAGGATTGCCATGACCGCTGATGACCATGTGGAAATATTCACCGACGGCGCCTGCCGCGGCAACCCCGGTCCCGGCGGCTGGGGAGCGATCCTCCGGCTGGCGCGCAACGAGAAGGAATTGTGGGGCGGCGCACGCGAAACAACCAACAACCGGATGGAACTGACCGCCGTCATTCGCGCGCTGGAAGCGTTGAAACGCCCAGTCAGCGGACGCGTTCACACCGATTCACAGTACGTACTGAAGGGCATCAACGAATGGATTCATGGCTGGAAGCGCAACGGCTGGAAGACCGCCAGCCGGCAACCGGTCAAGAACGCCGATCTCTGGGAACGCCTCGACGCGCTGAGCCGGCAGCACAAGCTGGAATGGGTCTGGGTCAAGGGCCATGCCGGACACCCCGAAAACGAACGTGCCGACGCCCTCGCCAACCGGGGCATCGACGAACTGAAAGACAGCGCATGAGACAAGTCATACTCGACACCGAAACAACCGGCCTCGATCCACGCAATGGTCATCGCATCATCGAAATTGCCTGCATCGAGATGGAAAATCGCCGCCTTACCGGCCGTCATCTGCACAAATATATCAACCCGGAGCGCGAAATTGACGAAGGCGCCGCTGCGGTACACGGCATCACGCTGGATTTTCTTGCCGACAAGCCCAAGTTTGTCGATATCGCTGACGAATTTCTCGAATTCATCAACGGCGCCGAACTGATCATCCACAACGCCCCGTTCGACCTCGGCTTCCTCAACGCCGAACTCGCCCGCCTTGACCGCGTACCTGTCGAAACCCTGTGCAGCGACGTTGCCGACACGCTGAAGATGGCCCGCGAACTGCACCCCGGTAAGCGCAACAGTCTCGACGCCCTGTGCGAACGTTACGAAATCGACAATTCCCAGCGCACCCTGCACGGCGCGCTGCTCGACACCGAACTGCTGGCAGAAGTCTTTCTGGCGATGACGCGCGGCCAGAATACGCTGATGATCGAACCCGATGCCACGCCCCGCATCGAGGCCGGACAAAGCGTCCGGCGCAGCACGCGCAAGGCGCTTTCAGTCAGGCGCCCCAATATTGAAGAACTGGCCGAACACGAACGCCTGCTGGCCGCAATCGACAAGGAAACCAAGGGTGGCTGCATATGGCTGGCCGCCGCCAGCCAGTTGGATTAACAGAGCGGATCGGCGCCGGCGAAGAGCGCCTCGGAATATGTGCGCTCGCGGCTGACGATCAGTTCGAGAAACTCGCCGGCATCGCGCATGGTCCGGAATGCGTCGAAACCGCGCTCGAGGAAAGCCTGCAATTCGCCCAAACCGGCCATCCTTGCCGGACCGTGCATCATTTTCAAGGCCATCCTGACGAAAGGCTTGTGAGCAAAGGCATCGAGCGCCTCACCAGTTTCGCCAATCAGCCGGATCTGCATTTCACGCCCCGGACGATCCCCAACCTTGCGGTAAGCCGCCGCATAAACCCGATGATCGAAACCTGGATCGTCGAGTTGTACGCCAAGCACGCCTATCATCGCCATATCGAGCCGCTCCGACAATGCATCAACTTCGATCGCCAGCAACAATGTGCGCAGGCCGGAAACCGGCAACATACCGGTCATGATCGGCAAAATTCGTTCAAGTTCGGCGTCGCGTTCACCACAATCCTTCGGCCCGTAGAGATCGGACAGGAAAAAGGTCGCTGCCTCGCCGTAACGCTGGCTGCCCAGCAAGTCGGCATGCGTTCGCGCCAGTCTCGCAACCTGCCATTCGCGCAAGACCAGCCGGCGCCGCCCGAGTAACGGGTCGGCAACCGCCTTGCGGCGCAGATCGGCAACCTCTGCTATAAAGGCAGCCAAAGCCGCCGAGCAGGTAGCCCGATCAAGGTCACTTGCTTCCTGACTGGTCATGCCACGATTATGACCAACCGGGAAATGGTCGTTTAGAAGCTTTTGCCTAGCTGTGTACAGTTGAGCAAACTACACTGAACCTGTTAGTCACAGGCAGGATGTATCGATGCTTGAAGTATTGTCACCATGACGACGCGTCGCGAATTTCTCAAGACCGGAGCAGCCGGTGCACTGTTGCTCAATGTCGCCGCCTGCAGCCGCCCATCGGCAAACGGGGGGCAAGCTGCGGTGCTTGCCGCGCTGATTCCGGTCGTTCTTGAAGGTGCGTTGCCAGTCAAGGATGAAGAGCGCTCCGCGTTGATCATGCGTACCGTTACCGGTATCGAGAATGCCATTGCCGGCCTCTCGCCCGCCACCCAGAAGGAAATTGGCGAGCTGTTCGATCTGCTGAGTTTTGCACCGACGCGCATGCTTGTTGCCGGGGTCTGGACACCCTGGCCCGAAGCGACGCCGGAAGCGATTGGAAAATTTCTCGAAAACTGGCGCAACAGCCGTTTCGACCTCTTGAAATCCGGGTATGCCGCCCTGCGTGATCTCATATTCGCTGCCTGGTATGCCCGGCCCGATACGTGGACGGCCATCGCCTATCCCGGCCCGCCAAAGGTGGAATAATGCGCGACTCATTCCGTGAAGGACTCGCCGCCGGCTGGAAGTATATCGATGCCTCCGAACTTGCCGCCGACCAGACATTCGAAGCCGATGTCGTCATCATCGGCAGTGGCGCCGGTGGCGGTGTCAGCGCCGAGCTACTGACGGGGGCTGGGCTTGACGTCATTATCATCGAGGAAGGCCCGCTGAAGACGACAAGCGATTTCAAAATGCTCGAGTCGGAAGCCTATCCGTCGCTCTATCAGGATTCCGCGTCGCGCCAGACCGCCGACAAGGCGATCAAAATTCTGCAGGGCCGCTGTGTCGGCGGCTCGACCACCGTCAACTGGACCAGCAGCTTCCGCACGCCGCCGCCGACGCTGCAGTGGTGGCAAACGGCGCATGGCCTCAAAAACCTTTCCGTCGAAGCGATGGCACCCTGGTTCGCGGCAATGGAACAGCGTCTACATGTCGGCCTGTGGCCCTTGCCACCGAACGAAAATAACGACGCCCTGGCGCGCGGTGCCAAGCGGCTCGGCATCCCAACCGAAGTCATTCCGCGCAACGTGAAGCAGTGCTGGAACCTTGGCTATTGCGGCACCGGCTGTCCGACCAATGCCAAGCAATCGATGCTGCTGACGACGATTCCGGCAGCGCTGACCCGCGGCGCAACGCTGATTTCGCGGTTGCGTGCCGACAAATTCGAGTTCGCCGGCAACAAGGTCTCGGCACTTGACGGGCTGGCCCTCAAACCCGACGGGCTGCACCCGAGCGGAATCAAAATCAAACTACGCGCCCGCCATTTCGTTCTCGCCGGCGGCGCGATCAACTCGCCGGCCCTGTTGCTGCGCAGCCACGCCGCTGACCCACACGGCCTCGTCGGCAAACGCACCTTCCTGCACCCGACCGTCATCTCAGCCGGGCTTTTCGCCACACCGATCAAAGCCTATGCCGGTGCTCCGCAGTCGGTGTACTCGGATCACTTCCTGAAAAAAACGGCGATCGACGGTCCTTTGGGCTACAAACTGGAAGTTGCGCCGCTGCACCCGATTCTTTTCTCGACCACACTGCAGGGTTGGGGCGAGTCACACGCCAGGCTGATGCGCGAATTCGCGAACAGCCAGGTCGTCCTCGCACTGATCCGCGACGGCTTTAATCCCGCAAGCCAGGGGGGCCAGGTCAAACTGCGCGAAGATGGTTCACCGCTGCTCGATTACCCGCTCAATGAAACCCTATGGGAAGCGGTGCGCCGCGCCTTGCTGACAATGGCCGAGATCCAGTTTGCCGCTGGCGCCACCTGGGTTGCACCGGTGCATGAAGCCGACGTCGGTTACAAGACTTGGCGCGATGCGAAACAGGGAATCGCCAGCCTGCCACTCGCCCCGCTGCGCTGCCGCGTCGTCAGCGCGCATGTGATGGGCGGCTGCGCCATGGGCGCCACTCCTGAAAAAGGTACGGTCAACGACGAAGGCCGTCACTTCCAGATCGAAAATCTGTCGATCCACGATGGCTCGCTCTTCCCGACCAGCATTGGTGCCAATCCGCAACTCTCGATCTACGGTCTGGTGGCACGCAACGCTTCACTGCTTGCTGCGGAACTGAGCGGCAAGCCGCGACCGGCAATTCTATAAGCACAGCCCCATGGTACCAATTGCACTGCTGATCTGGCTTTCCGCCGAACTGAGCATTTACAGCTTGCTGGCCCATCGTTTTCTGGACACCTCTTGGGGTGTGTCTGTGCTTGCTGCCTGCGGCGCGATCTTCAGCCTGCGCGCAGGTATTAGCGCCATGACCTGGGTGTTCGCCAGTGCCTACCCGTCGCCTGCCCGTCGCCTAACGATTAGCGAGTCATTTCGCATGATTACCGGAGAATACCTGGCATTTCTGCTGGCCTTCGTTTTCATCCAGCCCTTCGAGCGCTTGTGGATGGGTAGCGACCGCATTCGTCCCGACAAGCGGCCACTGCTGCTCGTGCATGGCTATGGTTGCAGCCGTGGAGTCTGGTGGTTCCTGCGGCGTCGGTTCGAGGCCGCAGGACATGTCGTCGCGACGGTCAGCCTGGCCCCGCCTTACACCAGCATTGGCAAACTGGTCCCGCAGCTCGCGCAGCGCGTCGACGAGGTCTGCCGGGCGACCGGCGCCGACCAGGTCATTCTGGTGGCCCACAGCATGGGCGGACTGGTCTGCCGCTCCTATCTGGCGCGTCATGGCCGTGAGCGTGTCGCACGGTTGATCACGATTGCGTCGCCGCATTCGGGATCGGAACTGGCGCGTATCGGAATCGGCAAGAACGCCCGCGAGATGGAACCGGGTTCCCAATGGCTCAACGACCTTGCCGCGGAAGAGGTTTTGGTGCCAACGGTTTCGCTCCGCACCCCGCACGACAACTACGTCATGCCCCAGGACAACCAGCGCCTGCTCGGCGCGCAGGATGTCGAACTCGCAGGGATCGGCCACCTGGCAACGCTGTTTTCCCGGCGCACGGCCCGGGAAGTGCTGGCCGCCTGCGCCTAACTTAAAGAACTGCCAGAACCTCGGCGCCGTGATCGGCGCAGTCCGGGTCATCGATCACATGAATGATCACACCCTTTTCGTCGATGACGAAGGTCACCCGTTCGCTGACCTTGACCACGCTACGCAATAACCCGCTGAGGCCGGAACCGGCAACACCGTAAGCCTTGGCCACCGTCAGGTCGGTATCGGCGAGCAGCGGAAAATTGAGGCTGAATTTTTCCGTGAAGCGCTGGTGAGATTCCGTTCCCTGTGCCGAAACACCGAGGATCGCCGCCCCCTTGGCGGCAATTTCGGCATTCGCATCTCGCAGGCTGCACGCCTGCTTGGTGCACCCGGGCGTATCGTCCATCGGATAGAAATACAGGACCAGTTTTTGCCCGCGAAAATCCGTCGACCGCAACAATTTGCCATCGGTTGACGACCCCGAGAATTCCGGCGCCGGATCCCCTGCTTTCAGATGCGTCGCCATCAGAAATGGATACCCCGCATGAATTGCTGGAAGGCCACCTGATCGGCCGTCGGCGCGCTGGGCAACGCCGCAGGATCCTTTTTGGCGGCATCCGAATCCGGGAACATGCGGAAGGCCGTGTTCATGATGATCTGGGCGACACGCGGCACGACCGCATGCAGAACCTGGCCGGCAATACCCATGCGGGTAGCCACGCGCATCTGCTTGTGGATCACCGCATCGCAGATCAGCGCCGCTGCCTCGTCCGGCGTCAGGGTCGGCACCTGATCATAGAGTTTGGTCGGAGCGATCATCGGCGTCTTGACCAGCGGCATGTTGATGGTCGTGAAGTGGATGCCACGATCGGCAAACTCGGAAGCCGCGCAACGGGTCCACGCATCGAGCGCCGATTTCGACGCGACATAGGCCGAGAACCGGGGGGCATTGGTCAACACGCCGATCGACGAAATGTTGATGATATGCCCGCGCTTCTGCTCGATCATTTTCGGCAACACACCCATGCTGATCTTCAGAGCGCCGAAGTAATTCAGTTGCATGGTGCGCTCGAAATCGTGGAAGCGCTCGAAGGAATTCTCGATGGCGCGGCGGATCGAACGGCCGGCATTGTTGATCAGGACATCGACAGCGCCATGCTCGGCAAGAATCTGCTGCGTCACCGCCTCGGCCGATGCCATGTCAGCGAGATCGCCGACATAGGCATGCAACTTGAGTCCGGCCGCGTCGAATTCGGCTACCACCTCGTCCAGTTGCTCCTTGTTGCGGGCAATGGTAATGACCGTGGCACCGGCTTCGGCCAGCTTCCAGGCGGTCGCCTTGCCGATTCCCGACGACGCGCCAGTAACCACGACAACTCTCCCACCGACCTGGCCCTTGAGGCTGCGGTCGATGAAGAGGTCGGGATCGAGATGGCGCTCCCAGTAATCCCACAGGCGCCAGGCATAAGTATCGAGCGGCGGCACCGCGATACCTGTTCCCTTGAGCACGCGGGTAGTTTCACGGCAGTCGAAGCGGGTCGGATAATTGACGAAGCGGAACATGTCCTCGGGCAGGCCAAGGTCCTTCATGACGGCATTACGGATACGCCTTACCGGCGTCAGCGCCATCAGGCCCTTGCGCATGTGGTAGGGGATGAAACTGAACAGCGCGGCGTTGATCCGCATCGACATCTCGGGTGCGTGGGCGGCACGGGCAAAGGTGTTGAGCAGATCGCCGACACGCATCGGGGTCGGATCGACCAGATGGAAACACTTGCCATCCTCGCCCTTGAGGTGAGCGATGTGATCGACGGCATTGACGATGAAATCGACCGGAACCACGTTGATCCGTCCACCTTCAATGCCGATCGTCGGCATCCAGGACGGCAGCGCCTTGCGCAATTTCTGAATCAGTTTGAAGAAGTAATACGGACCATCGATCTTGTCCATTTCGCCGGTGCGCGAATCGCCGACGACGAGCGCCGGCCGGAAAATGCGCCAGGGAATGCTGCATTCGCGGCGCACGATCCCTTCCGAATCATGCTTGGTCCTGAAATAAGGGTGCTCAAGCCCTTCCGCCTCTTCGAACATATCTTCGCGGAAAAGACCTTCGAAAAGGCCGGCCGAGGCGATCGAACTGAACAGGTGAAAACGCTTGGCGCCGATCGCCTCGGCAAAGCGGACGGTATTTCGGGTGCCTTCGACATTGACCTTGAGCTGGCTCTCGGCATCGGCCTTCAGATCGTAGATCGCCGCCAGATGGAAGAAGTGCGCAGTCTTCTTGCCGATTTTCTTGCGGTCGCCGGCTGAAACCCCAAGCAACGGCTCAGTCAGATCGCCGACCACCGGGGTTACCCGGCTACGGTCGCAATCCCAATATTCGTAAATGTGCTCGAGCGCGTCCTTTTCCGACTCGCGAATCAGGAAGAAGACGCTGCTGTCTTCACGTTCGAGAATCTTCTTGACCAGTCGCTTGCCAATGAAGCCTGTTGCCCCGGTAATGAAATACTGCACTTTCCTCTCCTCGGATCGTTTTATCGGAAACCACGCTTTAGAACAGCTTACCTAGCGCTTTAGTGTGCGTCCACTAATTGGCTATCGTACACTGACCCTGTCGGCGACCAACAGGTTGCATCATAAATTCAAGCCAAGGAGTGAATCATGGTCAAAAAATTCAAATCGCTGCCCGAAGGTCAATTGACCAAGACGGTCAAGGATTCCGCCCAACAAATCTGGCTGGCCGGACTCGGTGCTTTCTCCAAGGCCCAGGAAGAAGGCAGCAAGGTCTTCGAGGCGCTGGTCAAGGAAGGTGAAGCAATTCAGAAAAAGACCCGCAAGCTTGCTGATCAGCAGATGTCTTTCGTGCGTAAGACTGCTGACGACAAGATCGCCGACGTGCGTAAGGTAGCTGACGCCAAAATGGCGGAGGTCACCGGCAAGGCGACCGGAACTTGGGATCGCCTTGAGCAGGTTTTCGAGGATCGTGTTGCGCGCGCCCTCACCAGTCTGGGCGTGCCGTCCAAGAAGGAAGTCGACAAGCTATCCAAGCGCGTAGCCGAACTAGCGGTTGCAGTCGACAAACTGAGCGACGCTGGTCAAGGAACAGCCAAGAAGGTGGCGCGTCCTGCTGTCAGGGCTACTGCAAAGCCGGTTGCCAAGCCGACACCCAAGGCGG
>Ga0209507_1000413_pt1 | contig 49111 bp, 38 predicted proteins | sample AD_UKC028_MetaG_FD_184414 | JGI IMG/M metagenome (GOLD analysis project Ga0209507, IMG submission 184414) | Active sludge microbial communities of municipal wastewater-treating anaerobic digesters from USA - AD_UKC028_MetaG (SPAdes) (version 2) | ecosystem: Engineered > Bioreactor > Anaerobic >...
TCCGCAAGATTCGTGCACGTATAATTGACTGGCGTGCTAATCAAATATTGAACGTATTGCTGTTTGGTTATCATGTCGAGATTATACCAAAACAATCAACAACCTGGAACTCCAAGCGAAAGTCCTGGTAGATATTCTTTTTTTACCTTCATATCCTTTAAAGGATATTTCAAAATTCTTATTTTTTAGCTTACTTATTAATACATTTTTTAGTACGAGTATTTGAGTATATTTCTTAAATATTTCGACACAATATTCATGTCCAACATTTAGTCTCAAAAATCTACCATTTTTGTCTAAATTTAAATTCCAATTATTTGGTTCTAACCCATTAGAATAAATTATTACATTAGACAAGAAATTTAGTAAGAAGGTCTTGATGTAAGTATCGTCTAAAAGATAGTCAACAACTTTTTTTGCATCTTCGAGCTTTCCCCTATCTATTGTGAACATTTTGTAGATTTTCCTAATACCTAACTGCCGATTAGACAGAACGGGCTAAGGGCAGTTGATCGCTTTTAGGAACCGCTACGCCATTCTCCGCCGGTATTATGGAACGGGCATCGATTCGGCGGAGACTGGCGCGTAACTATTTCAGCACTGCTAGGGCGGCTTCATAATCCGGTTCTTGGGCAATTTCCGGGACCAGTTCGGTATGGCGGACGATATTGTTTTCATCCAGCACCACGATGGCGCGGGCGGTCAGGCCGGCCAGCGGACCCTCTTCCAGCAAGACGCCGTAGTCCTTGGCGAACTTGCGCGAGCGCATCATCGACAACGTAACTACGTTGCTCAGGCCCTCGTTGCCACAGAAGCGCTTTTGGGCGAAGGGCAGATCGGCGGAGATGACCAGAATCACCGTATCGGGATGCGCCTTGGCGTGATCGTTGAATTTGCGGGTGGACAGGGCGCACACCGAGGTATCGAGGCTGGGGACGATGTTCAGCAGTTTTTTCTTGCCAGCGAAATCGGCCAGGGTCAGGTCTTTCAGGTCGTTGGCGACCAGTTTGAGATCAGGGGCGGGTTGACCGACGGCGGGGAGATCGCCATTGGTGTTGATGGGGTTGCCTTTAAAAGTGAGTTTGGCCATAGGAAAGTCCTTATGATGGGTTGGCGGGAAGTACATAGCAAAGGTTGAAGAACCATTATTCCTTCAAACGACTCCCGCCAACGCTTCGGCGTACCGCTGCAAATCCGCCGCATTGCGGGTTTCTGTGGCGCAGACCAACAGAGCATTTCCCAATTCGGGATACTCGCCACTCAAATCGAAGCCGCCGAGAATGCCGCGTTCCAGCAACCCATCCAACACCTCGTTCGCCGGTCGCGGCAACTTCAGCACCGTCTCATGGAACACTGGACGATTAAACGCTTGGCTCACGCCCGGAATCTGCGTTAACGACTCCACCAGCGCCCGGAGGTTGGCGTGACAGGTCGCGGCAACCTGCTCCAGACCGTGTGGACCGAGTAACGACAGATACAACGTCGCCGCCGTGACCATCAGGCCCTGGTTGGTGCAGATATTGGACGTGGCCTTGGAGCGGCGGATGTGTTGCTCGCGGGCCTGCAACGTCAGGGTGAAGCCGGGTTTCCCGTCCAAATCGACGGTGCGTCCCACCAATCGCCCCGGCATCTGCCGCACCAACTCCTGCCGGCAACACAGGAATCCAAAGTAGGGACCGCCCGAAGACAACGGCGCACCCAATGGCTGGCCATCGCCGCAGACAATATCTACCCCGGTCGCACCCCATGCGCCGGGTGGCTGGAGAATGGCCAGCGCCGTGGGGTTAACCACTGCGACCGCCAGCATGTTCTGCCCATGCGCCCAATCGGTCAGCACATCGACGTCCTCCAGCACCCCGAAAAAGTTGGGCTGCGAAATGACCAGCGCCGCGAAATCCTGTCCGGCATACGATGCGAGCGCTTCTTCCGGGGTAAGACCACCCTCTGGATCGTAGGGCAGTTCCACCAACTCAATGTCCTGATTATGGACAATGGCATGGGCGACCCGGCGATAGAAGGGATGCAGAGCGCGGGGAACCAGCACCCGTTTCGATTTGGATTTGCGGTTGGCGCGCACCGCCATGAGCAACGCCTCGGCCAGCGCCGAGGCACCGTCATACAGCGAAGCGTTGGACACGGCCATCCCGGTCAATCCCGCCATCATGCTCTGGTATTCGTAGAGCACTTGCAGGGTGCCTTGACTGGCTTCCGGTTGATAAGGTGTGTAGGCGCTGTAGAATTCGCCGCGCCCGGCGATGTCCCAAACCGCCGCCGGGATAAAGTGTTCGTAAGCGCCCGCACCCAGGAAACAGAGCGGCTGCGGCTCCGCCGCCCGCTCCGTCAACAACCGGCTAACCTGCCCTTCGCTCAACGCCTCGGGCAGGGTGGGCAATTCGCCTACCCGCAACGCGGGTGGGATTTCATCGAACAGCGTATCGAGAGTTGGAACGCCAATGGCGTCCAGCATGGTCCGGACCTCGTCCGGCGTGTGGGGAATAAACGGCATGACCGAAATCGCCTAACCGGCCAGTTTGGCGTTGGTTAACGAGCCTTCTTCCTCTTCGTCCTCATCGATGGCGATGGCTTCATAGGCGACGGCATCCAGCAACCCGTCGAGCGTGGCACTGGTCTTGACGCGCAGAATCCAGCCCTCGCCATAGGGATCTTCATTGATCAGTTCCGGGTTGTCCGCCAGCAATTCGTTCACCTCGACGATCACGCCGTCCACCGGACAGTACACGTCAGAAGCTGCCTTCACCGATTCGACCACTGCACAGCTTTCCGCAGCGGCCACCACCCGACCGACCTCCGGGAGTTCCACAAACACCAGATCGCCCAACAAATGTTGAGCGTGGTCGGTGATGCCCACGGTGACGATGCCATCCTCCTGGGGACGCACCCACTCGTGGGTTTCGGCATAGCGCAGTTCAGCGGGGATGTTGCTACTCATGGTCGGTTCCTCAACAAGGTTGGAGCAGAACGATACGATTGGGAAAAGGGTTCAGTTACCGGGCGATGAAGGGCGGCTTGACCACCCGCGTTGACAGGCGTTTGCCGCGCACCTCGACTTGAGCGTGGTCGCCGACGCCAACGGTCACGCGGGCCAGGGCGATGCCCCGGTTCAAGGTCGGCGAAAATGCGCCGCTGGTGGTCACGCCAATTTCACGGTCACCGTCATACACGGTTTGATGGCTGCGCAGAACGCCGCGATCTTCCAGCATCAGGCCGATGAAGGTCTGCGGCGCGCCTGCGGCTCGTTGCTGCTCCAGCGCGGCGCGACCGATGAAATCACGGTCTGCCGGTTGCCAGGCCACTGTCCAGCCCAACCCGGAAACCAGCGGCGTGGTGGTTTCATCCATATCGCTGCCGTAAAGGCTCATGCCGGCTTCCAGGCGCAGGGTGTCGCGGGCGCCCAAGCCACACGGCGCGACGCCCGCCGCCAGCAGCCGATCCCATAAAGCGGACGCTTCAGCAACCGGCGGCAGGATTTCCACGCCATCCTCGCCGGTATAGCCGGTACGGGCGATGAACAGACCGCCGCTTTCCACCGCATGGAAACGCCGACTGGCACGCACCGCCGCCACCGTTCTGGCGTCTAGCACCGCATCCAGTTTCGCCAGCGCCTCCGGCCCCTGCACCGCCAGCATGGCCAGATCGTCACGTTCCTGCCAAGCCGCGTTAAAGCGTTCGGCGATGGGTGTGATCCAGGCCAAATCTTTATCGCGGGTGGCGGCATTCAGCACCAGCCGATAACCCGCGTCTCCCCGGTCGTAAACGATCAGGTCGTCGATGACTCCACCGGCTTCATTCAGCAGGCAGGTATATAGTGCTTTGCCGGGGTAGAGTCGGGCGACGTCATTGGCCAGCAGATAGCGCAGCAGGGCGCAAGTCGCGGCGGGATCGGGAAAATCAACGATGGTCATGTGCGACACATCGAACAGGCCGACGGCGTTACGGACCTGGTGGTGTTCCTGAAGCTGTGAGCCGTAGTGCAGCGGCATGTCCCAGCCGCCGAAATCCACCATCTTGGCTCCCAGAGCAAGGTGGCGGGCATACAGGGGAGTGTGCTTAGCCATGCAGAGAAATTCCGGTGCGATGGAACTACTCAGTTAATCCTTGAGCAGTTCCTTAAAATTAGAACTGATTGGTGATCATTGCGCTACAGAATCGCTGTCTTCACCGCCATGTCACCACTTCGTCCAGTCGGCGGCGGGAGCTGGATTCCGGCAATTCCGCCGGATAGCCCAGACTGAGCAGCGCCAGCGGCGTCAGTCCCGGCTCCAGTTTCAGGATTTCCCGCACCGGGCCTTCCTCGAAATACCCAACCCAGGTAGACCCCATGCCAGCGGCGACGATGGCCAGTTGCGCGTAGGCGGCGGCGATAGTGGCATCTTGCAGCGCATAGAGGTTGGCGCCGCGTTCACCGAAAATGCTGGCGGAACGGGCCGGGTCAGCACAGAACACCAGACAGACCGGTGCTTCGGCGATGAAGGTTTGCTCATGGGCGGCATGGACCAGCGCCCGCCGTTCCTCCGGGTCGCGCACGACGAAGATGCGATAGGCTTGCAAATCCCCCGCTGAGGGCGCGGCGCAGGCCATTTCCAGAATCGCGTGCAGCTTTTCCGGTTCGACCGACATATCCGGCTGGTATTTGCGGATGGAGTGACGATGGCGGACAGTTTCAAAAAAATCCCACATGGCGCAGCCCTCGGGGTGATGGAGTCGTGAAGAGGGGTTAAACCATTGAATATCTTTTTTCTCCCCTAACCGCTCTCCCACAAGCCGGCCAGGGGAGCCAATGCTTGGCTTAACCCGCGCCTTTAACCAGTGCATTCAGCTTTGGCAGTTCGGGAGATTGCGGGTAGTTGCGCTCCAGCACCCGCAGGCTGTCGGCGGCCAGTTTCGGCATGTTCATCTTGACATAAGCCTGAGTCATGATGCTCAAGGCCCGTTCCGTGGCGACAGTGCGGGCGTAGGTTTCCAGCACATACTTGGCGCGGTTGGCTGCTGCGACGTAAGCACCTCGCCGCAGGTAATAATCGGCGACGTTGACTTCGTAGGTGGCCAGACTGTTGTGCAGGAAGAGGATACGCTGGCGGGCATCCTCGGCGTATTTGCTGTTGGGGAATTTTTGCACCAGTTCGGAAAAGTCGTTGTAGGACTGCCGGGCGGTGTTGGTATCGGTCTTGGCGCGGTCGACCGGCGCCAGTCGGTCAAACAGGGTGTTGCTGCGCTGGAAGTTCACCAACCCTTTCATGTAATAGGCATAATCGACATAGGGATGCCGGGGGTTGGCCTTGATGAAGCGATCAGCGGCGGCGATGGCGGCGTCGGGTTCGCCGTCCCGATACTGGGCATAGATGGTGTCGATCTGGGCTTGCTGGGCATAGCGGCCAAACGGGTAACGGGCCTGAATCTTGTCCAGATACTCGATGGCGGTCTGGTAGTTGCCCTCATTCATGGCTTCCCGGGCTTCGCTGTACAGGCGCTGGACCGACCAGCCCTGGGTTTCGTCGATTTTTTCCGGGAGTAACGAGCAGCCGGTGAGCAATACAGCCGCAAGCAGGCCGGTCAATAACAGTTTCAGGGTATGGCGCATAGAAAATGACATGGAGCGAGGGTGGTCGGAAGTAGAATGCATCATGAAAACCAGTATAACGCCCGAACTGCTAAAAACCATCATGACTGAACGGATTGCCTGCGCGATCCCTGCCGCTTGCGCCGGAATGCGCCTCGATCAGGCGTTGGCGGAATTATTGCCCCACTATTCCCGCAGTCGCCTGCAACAGTGGCTCAAGGCCGGCCAGTTGCGGGTGGAAGGGGCGATTCGCCGACCCCGCGATCCAGTCGCTGGCGGCGAGATCGTCAGTGGCGAACTGACGCTGGCTGTCGAAACCACGGCGGCGGCGCAGGACATTCCGCTGACCGTGCTTTACCAGGACGCCGATTTGCTGGTCATCAACAAGCCTGCCGGGCTGGTGGCGCATCCGGCCGCCGGCAACCACGATGGCACTTTGGTCAACGCCCTGCTGCATCATGCGCCGGAACTGGCGGCATTGCCGCGCGCCGGGCTGGTGCATCGCCTGGACAAGGACACCACCGGGTTGCTGGTGGTGGCGCGCAATCTACGGGCGCATACCGCGCTGGTCGAGCAGTTGCAGGCCCGGGCGATTGAACGGGAATATCTGGCGGTGGTCACCGGCGTTCCCGTAGCGGGCGGCACGGTGGACGCGCCCATGGGCCGGCATCCGGTGGATCGGCAGCGCATGGCGGTCACGCCGGGTGGTAAACCGGCAGTCACGCACTACCGGGTGCTACGCCGGTTCCGCGCCCATGCCCTGTTGCGAGTGAAACTGGAAACTGGGCGCACCCATCAAATTCGCGTCCACATGGCTCATAACCGTCTGCCGCTACTCGGTGATCCGGTGTATGGCGGACGGCCACGGGTTCCACCGGGCGCGTCGCCGCGTTGCCTCGAAACGATCCAGCAGTTCCGTCGTCAGGCGCTGCACGCTGAACGGCTGGCGCTGACGCATCCGGTCACTGGTGAACGGCGGGAATGGCAGGCGGAACTGCCGACGGATTTAGCGGAGTTGATCGCGGCGTTAGCCGAAGATGCGGAGAGTTCATCATGAGTGAGCAGCGCCCTGAACATTTCATCATCCCGGACTGGCCGGCGCCAGTGACGGTGCGAGCGGTGAGTACCACCCGGTATGGCGGGATCAGTCCGCCACCCTATGCCAGCTTCAATCTGGCGGAACATGTCGGTGATGATCCCGCTCATATTGCTGAAAATCGCCGACGCCTGGCGGCCATGGCGGGCTTCCCCATCGAACCGGCCTGGCTGAAACAGGTTCATGGAACCACGGTCGTTGACGCCGAAACCGCGTTGACGCCGGTTGCCGCTGACGCCGCCTTCACGCGAAGGCCGGGCCGGCCCTGCGTCGTGATGACGGCGGATTGTCTGCCGGTGCTGTTCTGCGACCGGGCTGGTACGGTGGTCGCGGCGGCTCATGCCGGCTGGCGCGGACTGGCTGGCGGGGTGATTGCGGCAACGGTGGCCCGGATGGGCGTGCGACCGGCGGAATTGCTGGCCTGGCTGGGGCCGGCCATCGGTCCCGACGCTTTCGAGGTCGGAGAAGAGGTGCTCGCCGCCTTTCTGGCGCTGGATGCCGGCAATGCCGGCTGCTTTCGGCCCTCTCCCGCCGGCTGCTGGCTGGCGGATTTGTATGAACTGGCACGGCGGCAGTTGCGCGGCTTGGGGATCGCCGCGATTTACGGTGGGGACTATTGCACGTTCAGCGAACCGGAACGGTTTTTTTCCTACCGCCGTGAGAACCGCACCGGGCGGATGGCGACGTTGATTTGGCTGGAGTGAGCAGTAAACCATTTTGTTTGATGGCCGAGGAGGAGTTCGTAGGATGCGGTGACGAAGGAACCGCATCCATCGCGAACGATACGGTTTGCCCCTCACCGCATCCTGCGGCCCTGCCTTCCCCTCATTCGAGCGGGGGACTATGATTGGACATCGCCTAAGCAAAACCAGGTTTCACCATGACCCAGCACCTTAGAGCCATCTACGAAGGCGGCGTATTTCGCCCGCTGGAGCCTGTGCAGTTCGCCGAGCATCAAGAGGTAACCTTGCTGCTGGAAACACCCGATGAACCACGGCCGTGCGCCGATACGGATAAACCCATCTGGGAGTTTGCGGCGGAACTGGTGCGCGACATCCCCGAGGACGTGTTGAACGCCCTCCCCACCGACGGCGCCGCGCAGCACAACCACTACCTTTACGGCGCCGCTAAACGACCGTGATGCAGACCGTCTTCGCCGACACCTTTTATTGGATCGCCCTGCTCAATCCAAACGATCAGGCGCATGCTCGCGTGGCTACCGTCAGCAAAGACTTGATATCAGTTCGGATCGTGACAACCGACGAGGTGCTGACTGAATTTCTCAATTACTTCGCCGAGCGCGGACCCTTCCTTCGCAGGGCGGCTGCCCGCTTGGTGGAGCGGATGCACTCCGACCGGAACATTCAGATCGTCCCGCAAACCCGCGAGGGCTTTCTTTCCGGTTACCGCCTCTACCGAGCGCGCCCGGACAAAGGCTACAGCCTAACCGACTGCATTTCGATGGAGGTCATGCGCCGGGAAGGATTGAGTGACGTGCTGACGAACGATGCCCACTTTGCACAAGAAGGGTTCGTGTGCGCGTTGCGCGGCTAAGGGTAAGCAGAGAAACCTCTGGTCGTGGATTGTGGTCCTTCAACTTCCACTCGTGCGCGAGCGGTCGATTGCGGCGCGGGGAATGGTGAGGGGGAAAACCAAAAAAGCCCGTGCGGGGCGGGCTTTCTGGAGTGCGGGCGCGCTCAGCGTATACGGATGAAGGCGTCCGAAACGGCGCCCGGTAGCATCATGGCGATAATAGCGATACCGCAGCAGCAGTAGGGTACGCACTGCGTACCCTACTCGACTGCAATTGCGGCGGGTTACGCTGCGCTAACCCGCCCTACGCGCTACAGGACTCGCTTACGCCGCAGCGACGCAAGAAGCATGCCCGCCAAACCGATGCTCAAAAGCATCAGGATTCCGGGTTCGGGTACGCTCGGAGGGGGAGTGACGTCGCCCGGCTGGTTCGACGCAGCAACTATGAAATTGTCCATCGTCGCATAACCGCCGGATAACAGGTCAATCTGCAGCGTGACCTTGCCATTGGACGAACTCGAAGCGTCGAGCGGAGCCAGCAGCGTGGTCCAATTCAATGTGAAGTTGTTGGTGGAATCTGCACCCGACAGATCGGAAAACGACAACAATGTGCCGTTGCCCTGGAGATTAGCTGCCCCGGTCGGGTTGTCGAACAGGCGGAAACGAAAACTCGGCGCCCCATTCGCGGCTGGTCCGTTGGGGCCTTCGACACCGAGGCGGGAGACATCGAGTTGGAAATTGAGAAAGTCGTTGGCTCCCACGTCGAAACTCAAGCCAAGCAGGTCATTCTGAAGTGTGGACAGCATGCCAAGGCTGTAGTCGTCGCCTTGCCCGGTCGGATCGACATAGCCCGTCCCAAAAGCGGTGCCGCCAGTAAGGTGGATGGTCTCCACCGTAAATGCCTGCGAGAAGGTGAAGCCAACCGGTTGGTTAGCGTAAAGAGTATTAACCGACTGCTGAGATAGATCCTTGTAGACAGAGCTTTGGACGAACCCGACGGGGTTCTCAAAGTTCTGGGTGTAAAGAATGGTCGCAGCATGGCTAGTCGAGCCGAGGGCGCCGATAAAGAGAACTGTGGCTAACAGGAAAAGTTTTGTTGCGTTCACCGCTTATCTCCGGATTCTCCAGATTATTGAAGTTCACTGCATACATATGCCATCGTATTGGCGCCTAACGGGGCGGCGGATAAGCCGCGAAGGGCGGGAAAGCCGCAGGCTTTTCCGCCCGAAGTCGGCTTGATCCGCTGGTTGTGCGGCGCGAAGCGCCAAACAACCGGCGGATGTTTATCCGCCGCCCCGTTGAGTCAATTCCAATTGAGGTATGAGTCTGAACGAGGCGAGAGTTGATCTATCAAGCAGCCACCTTGGATCGGTTGTGGATGGACAGGAAGAGTTGTTGTTTAGCTTGCTGGAGCTGTTCAGCAGCCTCGTTGAAGGCGTTTGGACTCTATATTCTAGTGAATCCAGGGTGATACCCCTTCAGACTCATACCATGTTGGAAAAGACTGTCGCGGGCGCGAAGCGTCCGCGACAACAAGTAATTAACTGGTTCCGCATATCCTGCGCCATGGCAAGATATGCGAACATAGCCTTGCCCATTTTAAGAAGCAATTAAAATGCCATAATAATATATATATCAATATGTTAGTTTTTATGATCTAAAAATCCATAGTAATTGTGTAAGATTTCCTGACAACCTATTAAAGCTATCCAATAAATATCAATAACTTAAATTTCATAACCCAATATTGACGAAAAGCAATTGTGTAAAATTTCCTGACAATTTTGTATGAATCACGTTGGATTAGAAAAATGCTTATTTTTTAAGGTATTTTTTATGAGTCAAAAAACTCGAAAAAATACTTCCTGATGGCTTTACTGCTCTGGGACTTTGAAAGACGGCGGAAAGTTGTCAGGAATTTTTACAGTTCTTGCAGAGCTTGAAAGCGCCAGTACGCAGGTTATGGGTGGCAACCGTTTGCTTAATTTTCATCAAATTGTCGGCGTCCTTGTGGATCAGGCTCGACACCCGGTGGATTCGCCTGCTCCTGTAAAGTCTGACGACTATCGACGAAGCGGGCGGCAATCGCTCGGAATTCCTCGGCGATCTCCAGAAAGGCGTCCACCACATCCGGGTCAAAGTGCGTACCCCGGCCTTCACGCAGGATCGCCACTGTCTGTTCATGCGGCATCCCTTCCTTGTAAATCCGCTGGCTGATCAGCGCATCGTAGACGTCCGCCACCGCCATCAACCGCGCGGAAATCGGAATGTCATCGCCGGACAGCCCTTCTGGATAGCCGCTGCCATCCCACTTCTCCTGGTGGGAATAGGCAATCTCGCGGGCGATGCGCAAAAAGGAGTGCGGCAAATCCAGATGCTTCTCCGCTACCAGAATCGCGTCCCGCCCCAGCGTGGTGTGCGTCTTCATGACCTCGAATTCTTCCGGGGTAAACTGCGCCGGTTTCAGCAGAATCCGGTCGGGAATGCCCACTTTGCCGATGTCGTGCAACGGCGCCGATTTAAACAGCCAGTCAATAGTCTCGTCTGTCAGGAACTGCGCGAAGCGGGGATGGGTTTGCAGCTTTTTCGCCAGCGCCCGGATATAGTGCTGGGTGCGGCGAATATGGTTGCCGGTCTCGTTATCCCGGGTTTCCGCCAGCGAGGCCATGGCCAGAATCGTTACATCCTGAATTGCGACCACCTCCCGAGTGCGGCGGCGTACCTCTTCCTCAAGATAGGTGTTGCGGTCCTTGAGAAACTGCTGGGCGTTTTTTAAAGTGAGATGGGTTTCCACCCGGGCCAGTACGACCGGCGGGCTGATCGGCTTGGTAATGTAATCCACCGCACCCAGCTTCAGGCCCTTCTCTTCGTCCTCCACCTGCGCCCTGGCAGTGAGAAAGATGACCGGAATACCCGCAGTCCGGGGATCCGCCTTGAGCCGTTCGCAAACTTCATAGCCGTCCATCCCCGGCATCATGATATCGAGCAGGATCAAATCCGGCGGCGGCTCCATCGCCGCGATCTTCAGGGCGCGTTCGCCGTAGGTGGCGACCTTGATCCGGTAGCGGTTTTTGAGCAGGCTACTCAGCAGAGTAATGTTATCCGGCGTGTCATCCACAATCAGGAGGGTTTGTCGTTCGGCGAAATCGGGGGTGTTGTTCATGGCCGGGATACCTCTTTAGTGTGATTCATGCGCTTTCCTGGATTGAATCACCGTCTGCAACCTTTGCAGAGCCTCTTCAAAATGATAGTCAGTGGTGGCTTTCTCGATGGCCAGAAATGGCTCGATCGGCAAGTTTTCCGCCAGAATCGCCCGATGAGTGGCCAGATAATCGGCAGCTTCGGCGTCGTCATTACTCAGCAGTACTTCCAGACGGGTCAGAACCGGCTCCAGCTTGTCCCAACTGACCGCCAAAGTCGCCGGCGGGGCGGTAGCCAGCGCAACCCGCAAGCCGGTCGTCAAAGCCTCCAGCGCTTCACTAACTTGCGCCAGCAAGGGTTCAAGCACTGCGCTATCGGCGTTTTGTCGCAGCGCCTGCTCCAGTTCGGCGGCCAGTTGCTGAAGTGCAGTCGCGCCAATATTGCCCGACACGCCTTGCAGGGTGTGCGCCAGCCGTTCCGCGGTTACCCAGTCGACGTCGGCCAGCGTGGCCCGGATTTGCGTCACCACCTCAGCCTGGCCGGATACATACTTGCCCAGCAACTCCCGATACAACCGGCGGTTGCCCGCTACCCGGCGCAGACCATTGGCAGTATCAAGATCCGGTAGCTGGGGTAGCTCCAGCGCATCGCTGGAGCGCACCGGGACCACCCGTCGCCGACGCAACGTGGGTGTCCCCGATTTAGACGGGAGCCATCGCCGGAGCGTATGAAACAGCGCCTCAGGTTCAATCGGCTTGGCGATATGGTCATTCATCCCGGCCTCCAGGCAGTGCTGCCGCTCCTCAAGCAGGGCGTGAGCTGTCATGGCGATGATCGGCAAACTCGCAAACCGGGGATCGGCCCGAATCTGGCGAGTCGCACCAAAGCCATCCATCTCCGGCATCTGCAAATCCATCAACACACCGTCGAAGGGTTCACCCTCCAGGCTGGCCCACAGTTGCGCCACTGCCTCCTGACCGTTGTTAGCCACCGCCACCCGTGCGCCGGCCAACTCCAGGAGTTCAACGGCAATTTGTTGATTCACTTCATTGTCCTCGGCCAGCAGCAACCGCAGCCCATCCAATCGCGTCTGTGGTTCCTCATGCCGGGCGCGATAATGTTCCTGGGCCTCGCCGTTCGCTGGTGGGAACAGATTCATCAAGGTGTCCAGTAACAGCGAGTAGCTGATCGGCTTGATCAGAAAGCCATCTACCCCGACCACTTCGGCATGGGCGCACACTTCTTCACGCCCGAAAGCGGTCACCATCACCATGCGGGGCGTTGCCGTCAGGGTTTCGTCGTGCTTGATCCGCTGAGTGGCTTCGATACCGTCCATGCCGGGCATTTTCCAGTCGATGAACACAATCCGGTAGGGATCCACCGGGTCTGCGGTCCGCACCTCGGCGATTGCTTCCGGGCCTGAAGTTACGGTGTTGACCCGCAAGGTGAGGGATGCCAACGCTTCCTGGAGAATGTCGCGGGCAGCTACATTATCGTCCACCACCAGAGCGTGCAGTCCGTTCAAAATGGTCGGCAACACCGGTCGCCACAACCGGGGTTCGTCGCCGACACCCAACCAGACGGTAAAATAGAAAGTGCTGCCGACGCCCAGGGTCGATTCTACCCAGATGGTGCCGCCCATCAGTTCCACCAACTGCCTGGAAATGGTCAAACCCAAGCCGGTGCCGCCGTACTTGCGGGTGGTGGAGCCATCGGCCTGGGTAAAAGCCTGGAACATGCGCCCGCGTTGCTCCTCCGTCATGCCGATCCCGGTATCGCCCACCGCGAATTGCAGCATGACCTTGTCGTCGGTGCGTTCTCGCTCCTGCACATCGACAATGATCTGACCTCGCTCAGTAAATTTAACGGCGTTGTTAATCAAATTGACCAGAATTTGTCCCAGCCGCAACGGGTCGCCGATCAGATGCTGGGGTAGGTTAATCGGTTCATGAAACAGCAGCTCCAGCCCTTTGTCATGGGCTTTCTGGCTGATCAGGGTCGAGAGGCTGTTGAGGACGTCATCGAAGCGAAAATCAATCTGCTCCATGTCCAGTTTGCCCGCCTCGATCTTGGAGAAATCAAGGATGTCATTGATGATGCTCAGGAGCGAGTTGCCCGCCTCGTGAATCTTTTGCACATAGTCACGTTGTTTAGCGGTCAACTCGGTTTTCAGCGCCAGATGCGCCATACCAATAATGGCGTTCATCGGCGTGCGAATTTCATGCGACATATTGGCGAGAAAGGCGCTCTTGGCGCGCGTCGCTTCCTCGGCCCGCTGTTTTTCCCCCGCCAGTTCCAAGGTGCGTTCCGCCACCTTGCGCTCCAGTTCGGTATTAACCTGCTGCCAGTCACAGCGATTAGCTAGCAGCATTTGCCGCATGTGTTCCTGGGCCGCGGCCAACGTGTCCATTTCCCGCCAAGAGGGCGGCAGCGCCACCGGCTGTTCCAGTTCCATGCGGCCCATCCGTTCGCTGTTGAGGACCAGCCTCTCCAGCGGCCGGATCACCTGCCGGGCGAAGCGCGCCGCGACAAAAAACGCCAGTGACAGTACGCCGATGAACAGGATGAAGAAAATCAGGCTGTCGCGTGCACTCAGTGGAATAAAATCGCCACGCGGCGCGATAACGACAATGGTCAGTTGCTGGTTGTGCAAAACCACCGGCAGGAAATGACCGACCCAATTTTCACCATCGGCCCGGAAGAACAGCACCTGATTGATCGGCTTGTTGGTCTTACCCCATTGTTCGATCCCTTTGGCTAGTGGGGTAAAGCCGTTTTCAGTCGCCGTTTTCAGGACGCTGGCGTTGATATCGGCATCCGTCTGCAGCCGGGGATGGCGCGGCAGACCCAGCAGTCGGCCATCGGCCAGCATGATCGCGATTCGGCCGTTGGGGCTGATTTCCATATCACGGGTGAACTGGGACAAGTCCAGCAGTTTCACGTCCAGAGCAATCACGTAAAGGTGCTCGTTAGCTCCATCGAGCCAGTGCGTCGAAGCCGTCATGCCGGGTTCTTGGGTAGTGGAAAACGGGTAGGGGTCGCTCCAGTACAGCTCTTTCTCCTGTTGCAGGCGCAGCGCGCCCTGATACCAAGCTTGGCGGCGGGGGTCGTAATCACTGGCGCGCCATTCTTCGCCGAGTAGCGTGTAGTTCTCGCTCCATTTGCGCCAGTATTGCTGGTTACGCCACCGTTCCCCATCGGTAATTCGGTTGTGCCACTCGCCATTGGGCATTTTCAGCAGCAGAAATTCTCGACCACTGTCTTCAGCGAGCAACAGGGAGGAAATGCGCGGGTGTCTGGCCAGGATGGGAATAAACAGGCGATTAAAACGCCCCAGGTCATCGATGGTGAAGGTGTGATTGCGGCCCCATTCCTGAGCGTCATAGGCGATCTGGTCGACCTGGCTAAACAGCGCTTCGACTTGCGCCCGGATCACATGCGCGCCCTTATGCAGGGCGCTGGCGGCCAGTTCGTCGACCATCCGCGAGAACACCATAAAATAGGCGGCGATGGCAAAGACCAGAATGGCCAGGCTGACCAGCGACCAAGTTTGCCAAATCAGATCGCGGCGCAGGCTCTGGCCATGTTGCAGTTTGGCTTCAGCGAGGATCGGGGCATCGTTCATGGGCAGCATCCGAGTTCAGGGATTAGGGTCCGGCGCTTGGCGTCGGATTCAAGCAGCCCAGGCCGCTTGAAAAAAATCCAGCTCGCACTGCATGGCGTAGCGATAAACATGCGCGGCCATCGCAGCGTCTGGCGCGCAGCGATCCAGCAACCGTTCCAGCCGCACGGCCAACGATGCGAAATCAGCGCTGCTGTAGGTGCCAATCCATGCGCGGTAGGAATGCGTCCGGTTTTGCTGGCGGGCCAGTTGCTGACCCAGAAAAGCATACAGCCTCATGCAGGGGGTCATAGCGGCCAGAGTGACGCCGGTTTCACCACTCCAGGCGGTGGCCAGCAGGAAATCGGTATAGCGGCGAGTCGTCGGGTCGGGCGTCACCGTGGACAAATCCAGTCCCCAGGCTTGCGCCACCCCTTGATGCAGTTCCAATTCCTGGAGAACTCCACCCGCTAACTCATGCAGTTCGCGGAAACCGGCCCAGTCCGGGGCCTTGGCGGCGGCGATCACATAAGCGCGGGCGAAGGCTTGCAGGTAGAACGCATCCTGGCCGATGTAGCCGGCGAAGCGCGGACGGGGTAACGAGCCGTCGCCGATACCTTGCACAAAGGGATGCGCGAGGCAGGCTTGAGCCAAATCAGCATTGTCGCGCCAGAGGTCATCAGCGAGGGGCATGATGGCTATTCCTTTGTCAGATCGGGGTGATGCCGATATTATGGCGAACCTGCTTCGTCAGTGAACTACTCTTCTGGATTTTCCGCCGCCTTTCGCGCAGACGCCCATCATGACCGATTCCTCCCGTCCCCTGGGGTTCGCCACCCGCACCGTTCACGCCGGGCAGATGCCCGATCCGAGTACCGGCGCGGTGGTAACGCCGATTTACGCAACCTCGACTTATGTGCAGTCCAGTCCGGGCGTGCATCAGGGTTTTGAATACTCGCGCAGCCAGAATCCCACCCGCTTCGCCTATGAACGCTGCATGGCCGATCTGGAGGGCGGCGATGCGGGATTTGCCTTCGCTTCCGGTCTGGCTGCGAGTTCAACGGTGCTGGAACTGTTGGACAGCGGTGATCACGTCGTGGCGCTGGATGATTTGTATGGCGGCACCCGGCGGTTATTCGAACAAGTGCGGCGGCGCAGCGCCGGGCTGAGCTTCTCCTATTCCGACCTGCGCGACCGGGCGACGCTGGAAGCGGTGTTGACCCCGAAGACCCGGATGATCTGGGTCGAAACGCCCAGTAATCCGCTGTTGCGGCTGGTCGATTTGGCGATGGTCGCGGATGTGGCCCGTCAGCGCGGCATTTTAACCGTGGCGGATAACACCTTTGCCACACCTTGGGCACAGCGGCCGCTGGAATTCGGCTTCGATATTGTGGCGCATTCCGCGACCAAGTATCTGAATGGCCATTCCGATATCATTAGCGGGGTTGTCGTGTGCCGGGGTCGAGAACTGGCTGAACGGTTGGGTTATCTGCAAAACGCCATCGGCGCCATCGCCAGTCCTTTCGACAGCTTCCTGGCCTTGCGCGGGTTGAAGACCCTGGCCTTGCGCATGGAACGGCATAGCGATAATGCGCTACATCTGGCGACTTGGCTGGAGGCGCATCCGCAGATAGAACGGGTGATTTATCCCGGCTTGCCCAGTCATCCTCAGCATGAACTGGCCCGGCGGCAAATGAGCAACGGCTTTGGCGGCATGATCGGCGTGGTGCTGCGCGGTGATTTGGCTAAAGTGACCCGGTTCCTGACCCGTTGCCGGGTATTTACGCTGGCAGAGAGTTTAGGCGGCGTGGAGAGTTTGATCGAACATCCGGCGATCATGACCCACGCCTCGGTGCCGCCCGAGGTGCGCCGAGAACTGGGGATTGATGATGGGCTGGTACGATTGTCGGTGGGGATTGAGGATGTGGGTGATTTGGTCGCCGATTTGGCGCAAGCGTTGGAATAAGGCTGGCATGTAAATCGCAATATCCAACTCAGCAGCAGTAAATCTGCGAAAGGCAAAACTACTGAAAGGTAGTGACGCAAAGTTACCGGTCTAAGGGGCCTTGCCCTATGACAGCGGAACCGCCAGAGAGAGCGCCCTGAAGCGCACCGGCTTTTCCCTGATTCATGGCATGGTCATGGACCGCACACATTCAAGGTGCGATATCATGGCTTATCAATTTCATGTCGTTTCCACTCCGGCTCTCGCCGGTTCATGGTGGTCTGCCCAGCGGACTTTATTGACCCGCTGTCGGCCCACGCTGATCGCTCTGGCCTTGGCTGTCGCCGGCTTGCCTGCGGTCGCCGCCGAATCCAGTCCCGAACTTTTCCTGCCGGAAGCCACCGGCCACCAGGCACTGCAAGCCGATCAGGCTGGCCGCGAAGCGATTCGGTTCAACCGGGCGCTCAATCGTCTGCCGCAGGGCAGCACAGCGCAGTTTTCTCTGCCGCGTGGCGTCAGTTATGAATTGATCTTTGACCACAGCATCGACCATCCCAGCGGTAATGTGACGTGGATTGGTCATCTTAAGGACTATGGCGACGATTACCGGGCGGTCATCACTTCAGGAGAGGGCGGCGTTTCAGGCCGCGTCCTGACTCCGGAAGGCGAATTTCTGGTCGAAACCGACGCTGACGGCGAATGGCTGATTGACACGCAGGCGGCGGGTTGGGCGCCGGCAGAATCAGCGATGGACGATGCTCTGATTCCGGTGCCGAAAGAGCTGATTCACAAGCGCCTCCCGGACGCTGGGCCGGGAACCGCACCGGACGAGGAGCCGTCAACCGGCGAAACAGTCAAGAAAGCCCCCTTGAGCAATCAGCTTGATCCGGGCGACCAGGCTGCCACGACCGCTGACACGACGCTCGCCACGATTGACGTCATGATTCTCTACACGCCCGGCTTGGCCACTCGGTTGGGTACTGGACTCTCGGCTCGGCTGGATCAACTGGTGGCCTTGTCTAACCAGGCTTATCGCGACAGCGGCATCTACATCAACCTGCGAATGGTTTACCGCCAGCAGGTGAGCTACAGCGATGCGACGACTAATGACGCTGCGCTGAACGCTCTGACCAATGGCAGCGACCCCGCCTTGGCCAACGTCGCCAGTTTGCGCAATACCTATGGAGCCGATCTGGTGTCGCTGATCCGGCCCTTCAACATGAATGCGTCCGGTGGCAGTTGCGGCGTCGCCTGGGTCGGCGGTTACGGTGGGCAGCCGATTTCGGGATATGCCAATTATGGTTATTCGGTGATCAGCGACGGCGTGGATGTCAACGGCTCCAACTACTACTGCCTCGATCTGTCCTTTACCCACGAACTCGGCCATAACATGGGCAGTATGCACGAACGCGCCAATGCGGGCGGTGGTTCAGGCGCTTATCCCTATTCCTACGGTTATGGAGTGAGCGGCACGTTTGGGACGGTGATGAGCTATATCAATCCTCGAATCGCCAAATTTTCCAATCCAGCAATCACCTGCGCCAATGGCATTGCTTGCGGAGTGAGCGAAACCGCGTCGAATGCAGCGAACAATGCATTGTCGTTGAATAATACCCGGATAGCGGTCGCCAACTTCCGCACTGCCCAACTAACAACGCCTCCCCCCCCGACGACCACCTATGCGTTGACGGTTACCAAATCCGGCAGCGGTACAGTGACCAGCACTCCGGCGGGGATCAATTGCGGAACGGATTGCAGCGAACCCTTTGCCAGCGGCGCGAGCGTGAGTTTGACAGCGACTCCGGCCAGCGGCTATGTCTTCAGCGGCTGGAGCGGATCTTGCGCCGGGACCGCCACTACCTGCACCGTAGCGATGAACGCGGCCCAAAGCGTGACCGCGACCTTCAAAGCGCAAGCCGCCAGCACCTACACGTTGAAAGTGGTCCGTACCGGCAGTGGCACAGTGACCAGCAGCCCGGCAGGCATCAACTGCGGGACAGATTGCAGTGAGGTCTATCCCAGCGGCACGAGCGTGACCCTACAGGCAGCTCCGGCTACTGGCTACACTTTTGGGGGAATGAGCAGCAGTTGCGCCGGTAGTGTCTGCACAACTTACGTTACGTTCAGACGCCGCTGAGTTCTGATCGCGACCGGAGAAGCGCCCCCTTGAATTCCCACAAATGACTACCATTTTGTAGGGAAATCGTATCATCAAGAGGGTAGCCACCCATGCGTATGGACAAACTGACCAACAAGTTTCAACTGGCCCTGAGCGACGCCCAAAGCCTGGCGGTGGGCCGTGATCATCAATTTATCGAACCAGCGCATGTGATGGCAGCCCTGCTCGATCAGGAAGGCGGCACAGTGCGGCCACTACTCGCTCAGGCCGATGTCAACCTCAAGCTGCTGCGTTCGCAACTGAATGAAGCATTGGATCGCTTGCCGCAAGTCACCGGGACCGGCGGTGACGTGCAAATTTCCAATGCACTGTCGCGCTTGCTGAACCTGACCGACAAGCTCGCCCAGCAACGCAAGGACGCCTATATCAGCTCCGAACTGTTCGTGCTGGCGGCGCTGGAAGACAAAAGCGAACTGGGCGCGCTGCTGCACCGGGTCGGCGCGACCAAGAGTCTGATCGAGCGGGGCATCGACGCCCTGCGCGGCGGCCAGAAAGTCGATGATCAGAACGCCGAAGATCAGCGGCAAGCCTTGGAGAAGTACACCATCGACCTGACTGAACGGGCCGAGCAGGGCAAGCTTGATCCGGTCATTGGCCGCGATGATGAAATCCGCCGCACAATTCAAGTCTTGCAACGGCGCACCAAAAACAATCCGGTTCTCATCGGCGAGCCGGGCGTAGGTAAAACCGCGATTGTCGAGGGTCTGGCCCAGCGCATCATTAACGGCGAAGTGCCGGAAGGGTTGAAAAGCAAACGGGTGCTGGCCCTGGACATGGGCGCGCTGATCGCCGGAGCCAAGTTTCGCGGCGAATTCGAGGAACGGCTCAAGGCGGTGCTGAAAGACCTCTCCAGGCAGGAAGGGCAAATCATCCTGTTCATCGACGAATTGCACACCATGGTCGGGGCGGGCAAGGCCGAGGGTTCGATGGATGCCGGTAACATGCTCAAACCGGCGCTGGCGCGGGGCGAATTGCATTGCATCGGCGCGACCACCCTCGATGAGTACCGCAAATATGTCGAGAAGGACGCGGCGCTGGAACGGCGTTTTCAAAAAGTGCTGGTCAATGAACCGAGCGTCGAGGACACCATCGCCATTCTGCGTGGATTGAACGAGCGCTATGAAGTTCATCATGGGGTGGAAATCACCGATCCAGCCATCGTCGCCGCCGCTACACTGTCGCACCGCTACATCACCGACCGCAACCTGCCGGACAAGGCCATCGACCTGGTGGACGAAGCCGGCAGCCGCATCCGCATGGAGATCGACTCCAAGCCGGAGGAAATGGATCGGCTGGAACGGCGGTTGATCCAGCTCAAGATCGAGCGCGAGGCGTTGAAAAAGGAAAGTGACGAAGCGTCCAAGAAGCGGCTGGAATTGCTGGAACAGGAAATCGCCAAGCTGGAGCGTGAGTTCAGCGATCTGGAAGAGGTGTGGAAGGCGGAAAAGCTGGCCCTGCACGGTTCGGCGCAGGTCAAGGAGGAGCTGGAACGGGCGCGGCTGGAACTGGATACGGCGCGGCGTGCGGGTGATTTGGCGCGAATGTCCGAATTAACCTACGGCCGCATCCCGGATTTGGAGCGCCGATTGACCCAGGCGACCGCTGCTGAGGTGGGTCAATTCAAGCTGCTGCGCAACAAGGTCACGGACGAGGAAATTGCTGAAGTTGTCTCCAAATGGACCGGCATTCCCGTCGCCAAGATGCTGGAAGGCGAGCGCGAGAAACTGTTGCGCATGGAAGAGGCGATTCAGCGCCGGGTGGTGGGTCAGGACGATGCGGTTAAGGCAGTGTGCGACGCGATTCGCCGGTCCCGCGCCGGGTTATCCGATCCCCGCCGACCGAATGGCTCCTTCCTGTTCCTCGGCCCGACCGGAGTCGGTAAAACGGAATTGTGCAAAGCGCTGGCGGCGTTTCTGTTCGATACCGAAGAAGCCATGGTGCGGATCGATATGTCGGAGTTCATGGAAAAGCACTCGGTCGCCCGGATGATTGGCGCGCCGCCCGGCTATGTCGGTTACGAGGAAGGCGGTTATCTGACCGAGGCGATCCGGCGGCGGCCCTACAGCGTGATTCTGCTGGATGAAATCGAGAAAGCGCATCAGGACGTGTTCAACGTGCTGTTGCAGGTGCTGGACGACGGGCGGTTGACCGATGGACAGGGGCGGACGGTGGATTTCCGCAATACCGTGATCGTCATGACCTCTAATCTGGGTTCGCAGATGATTCAGGAACTGGCGGCGCAGGATAACTACCCGCTGATGAAGAGCATGGTGATGGCGCAGGTGGCGGATCATTTCCGTCCGGAGTTCATCAACCGCATTGATGAAGTTGCCGTGTTCCATCCGCTGGGCCGGGAGCAGATTCGCGCCATCGCCGATATTCAGATCGGCTATCTGCGGCAACGGCTGGTTGAGCGGCAGATGGGGCTGGACATCACGTCAACAGCGCTGGATCGGTTGGGTGAGGTAGGTTTCGATCCGGTTTATGGGGCGCGGCCATTAAAGCGGGCGATTCAGCAGGAATTGGAAAATCCGCTGGCGCGGCGGATTCTGGCCGGCGAGTTCGGCCCGGGCGATACGGTCACTGTGGATGCCGGGCGCGAGGGGCTGGTGTTCGGGAAGGGTTCCCAGCTTTTAGCCAAAAGTCATTGATTGATAAACCCTGACTGGCGCTCTACGCTGCGCCAGCAGGGTTTTTTATCCTCGTGTAAATTTTCCTGTGATAGCAGCCGGTCATGGGGTAGGCCGGGCTGTTGAATACCTTCCAACTAATTGATAGTTATGATTAGCGCATCGTGTGCCACCTCGACCAAAGTCCCTGATCACAGGAAAATTTACAGGAGGAATTATCTGACACCCAGCTTCGGATTCCTGATTGCGACTACCCTCGCAGCGAATGGGTCCGCCCCAGAGTCCACCAAGCGATACCGCCCAGCAGCAGCCCGCCCAGCAGCAGCGCCCATTGGCTCAGGGTGGGAATGTCAGTCGCGGAACCGACGACCTCCACCGCGCCGATATCCACCGTGCCGTTCTGGATGCGGGGGAAACCACGCTGGTCGGTAGAAACGCCGTTCGGGATTAGGGCGTTGTCGCCAGCGTTGATCGCCGGGCTGTCGGGGACGAGAAGATGGGTCTGAGTCGGCCCGCCGTAGTCGCCCAAGGGAGCGAGAATAGCGCTGATGCCGACCGTTGGAACGATGTCGGTCGGTGTTAATGTGCCTCCCTCCACTCCGGAAATCCCGTTCTCGCCGAACAGGTTGTGGCCTTGGGAGATGAAAACACCGCCAAAGTTGTTGTCAATTTCTATGCGTGTTGGCGCGTTGTTGCCAGTCACTAGGCTATTGCCAAGTGTTAGGGTCCCTCTGTTGGAAATGCCAACTCCGCTGTCTTCAACGGGGACTCCAAAATTACCCGATAGGGTACTGTTGGTGACCGCCAAAGTACCGATATTGGAGTTGAAAATGCCGCCGCCGGAGTTACCCGATAGGCTACTGTTAACGACTGTTAGGGTACCTCGGTTATCAATGCCGCCGCCGGGAAAGCTGGAATTGCCACTTAGGGTGCTATGGGAAACTGTCAGGGTGCCAGTTTCAGAATTAACAATAGCGCCACCACCAAATGATGCCACATTGTTGGATAGGGTACTATCGGTAATTGTTAGTGTGCCCTCGTTGTAGATAGCGCCTCCGACGCCACCACGTTGTGCTGACGACGAATTACTGATCAAAGTACTACTAGTGATTTTCAACGTGCCACTATTGGAAATGGCGCCACCGTAACTGCCAGATGAATTACCGGACAGGATGCTATTGGCAACCGTCAGATTGCCTTGGTTTTTAATACCGCCGCCGTTGTTGCCAACTGGATAGCCAGCAAAACCATCCTTGAGCGTCAGCCCATCAATTGTTACCGTTGCTCCTGGAGCGATGCTTAAAATCCGCAAGGTGAGACGATCACCGCTCACCGCCAGTACATTTGCACTTGGCCCGTTGATGGTGAGGTTACTACTGATAACGAGTTCCCCACTAGTCAGGGTAATCGTGCCGCTCAAGCCGCCTTGGAAGACAATGATGTCGTCGTCCGCCGCCGCGTTGGCGTCGAGGATAGCCTGTCGCAGCGAACCGAGGCCGCTGTCGTTGAAATTGGTGACGGTGAAGGTGGCCGCCCCAGCGGGAAGGCCGAACAAAATCAGCACGAGCCACAGCAGGGGCGGGATGGGTAGATGAGAAAGACGCGCCATCGAAGTACCCTCCCTCATGATTTCTGCCGCGAACAATTTCCCTGTAATTTACGTCACAATTCCGGTTTCTGCCAGCGCCGCCGCTGACGAAAAAAGCGCGAAAAATCAAAACCGCGCCGGCTGGGTTTTCCGCTCCCAGGCCCCGGCTTGCGCCGGGTCGCGCGGCAGGCCCAGTTCGCCGTGCCGATAGGCCCGCGCCAGCCGCCGGGCGGCGTCCGGATGCCAGCAACCACGGTATTTCGGGCCATCCCCGTGGCCTCGGCCACGACGGCAATGCCGCCGTACCCCAAGGCGACGGCTTCAGAACCTGCGCACAAGTACCGCATTCTTTCGTCCATCAGCGGACGCAGTGCTTCAAACTTCTGTCTGACCAAACCGACATCACCCATACGGTAAGCACATCATAAATCCATCTAAACAATCAAATTATCTGACGCCCCGCTGGGGATTCCTGATGGCGACTACCCTCGCAGCAAACGGGACCGCCGGACTTGGGCCAGCAAAGCCATGCCCACCAGCAACCCACCGCCCAACAGCAGCGCCCATTGGCTCAGGGTGGGAATATCGGTCACCATCGGGGTGGCGATGAAACCATAGATGCGGGAGCCATCGTAGTAACCTCCCGCCACTTGGCCGCTATCGTTGATGCTTCTGGCATAGGTGGAAGTGGCCCCCGGAACGTCGAGGGTCGTGAACGTGCCGTTGCTGTAGACGAAACTATGACCTCCATCTGCATTGATGAAATCACCGACCACTTGGCCACTGGCATTGATGCTGGCGGGATGAGTGCCTCGAGCGCCCGGGACATCCAAAGTGGTGAATGTGCCGTTGCTGTACACGAAGCCATGACCTCCTCCATCTGCATCGAGGCCATAACCAGCCACTTGGCCACTGGCATTGATGCTGATGGCATAAGTGATTTGAGCGCCCGGGGCATCCAAGGTGGTGAACGTGCCGTTGCTGTACACGAAACCATGAACACCCAAGCTAGAGAAATAACCCGCCACTTGGCCGCTTGCGTTGATGCTGGTGGGATAGGTTGAAGTGGCACCCGGCGCGTCGAGGGTCGTGAACACGCCGTTGCTGTATATGAAACCATGGCCGCCGGAACTATCAGCATACCTACCCACCACCTGGCCGCTATCGTTGATGCTGGTGGCATTGGTGGCAATGGCACCCGGCGTGTCGATGGTCGTGAACACGCCGTTGCTGTAGCTGTATATGAAACCATGGCCGCCGGAACTATCAGCGAAATATCCCGCCACTTGGCCACTCGCGTTGATGCCCTGGGCTTCGGTGTAAGTGGCGCCCGGCGGGTCGATGGTCGTGAACGTGCCTTTGCTGTATACGAAACCCTGGTCGGGATCGCAAATTTTACAACCGCCGGATCTAACAGCGTAACCTCCCGTCACTTGGCCGCTGTCGTTGATGCTGGTGGGATGGGTTGAAGTGGCGCCGGGTACATCCAAGGTCGTGAAGCTATACGCTGCCGCTGGGGGGTCGGCGACCGCCCCACTGGAAAGGATGAACAGGCTCAAGACGGACCCCAGGAGTGCCCCGGTGAGTGGACGAAGACAATAAGGACGCGCCATCGAAGTACCCTCCCTCATGATTTCTGCTGCGAACTATTTCCCTGTAATTTACGTCACAATTCCGGTTTCCGCCAGCACCGCCGCTGACGAAAAAAGCGCGAAAAATCAAAACCGCGCCGGCTGGGTTTTCCGCTCCCAGGCCCCGGCTTGCGCCGGATCGCGCGGCAAGCCCAGTTCGCCGTGCCGATAGGCCCGCGCCAGCCGCCGGGCGGCGTCCGGGTATCCCCCCGCGCTGGCCCGTCGCAACCAGTGGACGGCCGCCGGTTCGTCGCGGGCGATGCCGCGCCCGTCCGCGTAGGCCAGGGCCACCTGGTACTGCGCCGGGGCGTAACCCCGTTCGGCCAGGCGGTGAAACCACTCGAAGGCCAGTTCGTGTGAAACCGGGACCCCTTCCCCACGTCGAAAGGATTCGGCCAGCCAGTACTGACCCCCGACATCGTCTTGCCGGGCGGCTTTGTCGAACCAATAGACGGCCCGCTGCGGGTTGCGCGGCACGCCCAACCCCAGGCGATACAGCATCCCCAGCCGGAATTGGGACGGCGCGTGGCCGTTTTCGGCCAGCGAAGCCAGCGTCAGGGCGCCCGCGCGGTAGTCGCGGTGAAATAATTGCTGCATCGCGACCCGGTATTGACTCTGCTGTGGATCACAGCCGAGCAGTAGCAACACGCCGAGTAATGCCAGTGATCGGGGAAGGTGGACCATCATACTTCGGGGTCCAGGGGTGCCACCGGCCGCCTGGGACCGGATCGAGCACCGCGTTGCAGCAGTCCACCGAGGATGACCGTGCGGAGAAAAGATCGGTGCAGCAACAGCCAAGCGAGCAGGGGGGCAAACACTGGGAGCACCAGAACCGCCAGTTGCCGGCCCAGCCCCCACAGGTGATACAACCAAAGCGGATCCGGCAAGGCCAAGGCATATTCGGCGGGCGGCGTTTCCGTCAACACGGGCAGGTGGGTTCGATAAAGCGCGATCTGAAACTGCACGTAAAGCAGAACCATCGCAAACGCCACCGGCAGCAAGACTAGAGTGCCGAGCAGCAGCCGGCGAAACAGGCCACGTCCCGGCGTGGCCAGCGTCAACCCCCAGAACAGCGGCAGGATCACGGCCGCACGGTTGAAGGACAACGGCAAAGCCATGAACATCCGGGCCGAGTCGGTCAGCGGCGGCAGCAGGCTTACGATCAGACCTTTATCGCCATCCAGACCAACGCCCAGTACGGTTTCCGGCCACAGCCATGGACTGACGAGGCCAAGCGCATAAACCAACAAATTTATCAGCGGCTTGCGGACGAACCACCACCACAACCCTAGACACAGCGGCAGGCACAGCGCCGCGCCCAGCAGCAGGCGAAGCAGCGGATCAAGCAGCCGGGGCATGCGGTGTCATGTCCACCGGTAGCCGGCGCAGCCACAGCAGGAAGATCAACAGCACGTCCAGCAAGATCAGCGCATCCCAGACGTACCAATGCACCCAGTAGAACCACGCTGGCTTCCACACCCCCAGGTATACCAGGCTGACAATTCGCGCTAGGTTAATCGCTTGCACTCCCAGCACGCCGATCAGCAGACCCCACAGTCGATAAGGCCACGGCGCGGGAAAGGCCAGTATGGCAGTCCACAACAGCAAGGTGGCTTCCACGCCGTTGCACAAATCGAGGATGCGCACGCTAAAACCGGGAATCGTCAACACATTACCCTGTACCCAGGCCTGTCCGCCGAACAGGGTGATCAATCCGCCCGCCGCCACGGTCAACCCATCGGTAAAAGGCGCAATAAGCTGGTCTCGCACCGGTGGCAGGTATACCACGCCGTACAGCAGCAACCCGATTCCGATGAATGCCAGCAAAAAACGTCGCATGATCATGTCCTTCGTTCAGCCTTAGCTGGAATTTTGCCACCAAAAGGACCATCTATGGATATACAGTCGGGTGGAAGTTGCGGATAATTACTCCCGAATTATTCAAGAAAAGGGGTAAAAAAACCTTTTAACTTATTGATATAATAAGTTTTACGCTAATAGCGCTTCGGAAGAAACTCAACGAGGCCACCCTTGCCTGAGTCTACCCCAAAATTACTGCGTTTTCCCCATCGCTGGTTTGAGCCTCCGTAGAACGTTTAATGGCAGCGCGCTGTCGTCGGATTTCGATCCCGTGATCCTACGCGGCATCGACCGCCAGATCGGTTTGACCGAGCGGTTAGCCGCGGTGATACCGGCAACCTTAAGCCGGTTCCGCTCCAAGGGCCACCTCCCTAATCTTTATCCAGAACTCACGTTAGATAGGGAGTTCGCATGTTCTGGCTGGCGGACTTCCAGCAGGCTTGTCCAATCCCGCCGCTTGCCGGACAATGCAGCGTCATTCACCACCCATCTCTCATCACTCCATCTGCGAGGTAAACAGCGTGAAACGGCGTGTGCGCAAGGCGGTTTTTCCAGTCGCTGGTCTGGGAACGCGGTTCCTGCCGGCCACCAAGGCCAGTCCCAAGGAAATGCTCCCCATCGTCGACAAGCCGCTGATTCAATACGCGGTTGAAGAGGCGGTAGCGGCGGGAGTGGACACCCTGGTGTTCATCATTGGCCGTACCAAGAACGCCATTGCCGATCACTTCGACAAGGCTTATGAACTGGAAGTTGAACTGGAAACCCGTGGCAAAACCGACCTGCTCAACGTGGTGCGCAACATCGTGCCAAAAGGGGTGGAATGCGTCTATGTCCGCCAGGCCGAAGCGCTGGGGCTGGGTCATGCCGTATTGTGCGCCCGACCCGTCGTGGGCAATGAACCATTCATGGTCATTCTGGCCGACGACCTGATCGAAGATGACGCCACGGAAGGCGGCGCAATGAGCCAGATGGTTCGGTATTTTAATAAATACCAGTGTTCGATCCTGGGCGTCGAGCGGGTGCCCCAAGCTGAAACCAACAAATACGGCATCGTCCATCCACTGCCCTTCGCCACCCGGCTGAGCAATGTGGATGGCATCGTCGAAAAACCCAAGCCGGAAAATGCCCCCTCTAATCTGGCGGTGGTGGGCCGCTACATCCTGACCTCACGAATTTTCGACCTGCTCGAACATATTCCCCGCGGGGCTGGCAATGAAATCCAGCTCACCGACGGCATCGCCGCGCTGATCAACGAAGAACAGGTGTTAGCTTATGAATTTTCCGGACGTCGCCATGATTGCGGCAGCAAACTCGGCTACCTGATTGCGACGGTCGAATACGGTTTGCGTCATCCGGAACTGGGCGAGCGGTTCCGCGCCTATCTGCAATCCTGTGGCTGCCAGTTTAGCGGTTCTGCGCCGGGCACCAGCGAATAGGCATTTTTTCACGGAAAGCGCGGAAAACCGGGGAAGCCTTTTCATCGACGGAATACTGAAGGGGAATCAATCATCATGTCCCAAGGATTACTGGTTTTAAATGCTGGTTCATCCAGCATCAAATTCTCGGTGTTCGCGCTGCCGGCGGGCGATGGCGAGCTGGAACTGGTTTGTCGCGGCCTTCAGGAAAATATCGGCGAGGATAATCCGCATTTCAAAGCATTCGATCACGCCGGGCAGGTGTTGGCCGATATTCGGCTGACGGCCCCCGAGGGTCAGTATCGCAAGCTGGGGCCGGAATTGCGCCGCAGGGCGTCCGACCCGCTTTTAACACCGCCGCCGCCTTCTACGCCCGTTTCCACCGCCATTTACGATCATCAGGCCGCGCTACGCGACTTATTGACCTGGTTAAAAAAAACCCCAGGGTTGCCCGAGGTGATCGCCGTCGGTCACCGTGTGGTGCATGGCGGCGAGGAATACAGCGATCCTCAATTATTGACCCCGGAAACCGTCACCCGTCTGGCACATTTCATCCCGTTAGCGCCCTTGCACCAGCCGCATAATCTGGCCGGTATCCATGCGCTGAGCGCGGTTCGGCCTGACTTACCGCAGGTCGGTTGTTTCGACACGGCATTCCACTATGTCCAGCCGGAACTGGCGAAGCTGTTTGCGTTGCCGCGCGTCTACCGTGCAGAGGGCGTCAGGCGTTATGGATTTCATGGACTGTCCTATGAATTTATCGCCGGCCATCTGGCGGAGATCATGGGGACTCCAGCGACAGGGCGAGTCGTCGTGGCCCATCTCGGCAATGGCGCCAGCATGTGCGCCATGCGCGACGGCCAGAGCATCGCCAGCACCATGGGCTTCACCGCCATAGAAGGTCTGCCGATGGGCACTCGCACCGGGTCGCTCGATCCGGGCGTGCTGATTTATCTGATCGAGCAGCACGGCATGGGGGCCAAGGACTTGACCAATCTGCTGTACAAGCAGTCGGGATTGCTGGGACTGTCGGGGATCAGCAACGACATGCGGGAATTGCTGGCCAGTCCCGATCCCAACGCCAGGCTGGCGGTCGATTATTTCTGCTACCGCATCGCCCGCGAACTCGGCTCGCTGGCGGCAGCGCTGGGCGGGTTGGATGCGCTGGTGTTCACCGGCGGCATCGGCGAACACGCGGCAGCGGTGCGTGAACAGGTCTGCGCCCGGTCAGCGTGGTTGGGCGTCGAGATGGATGCAGCGGCCAATGCCCGCGACGCTCAGCGGATTGACCAGGCCGGCAGTCGAACCGCCGTCTGGGTGTTGCCCACCAACGAGGAACTGGTGATTGCCCGGCATACCCGGCGACTGGTACTGGGAGGTTAAAACGATCATGTGCGGAATCGTAGGCGCTATTGCTGAACGCAATGTCACTCCCATCCTGCTTGAAGGGCTGCGGCGGCTGGAATATCGCGGCTATGACTCGGCGGGCGTCGTGACCCTGGACAGCCGGGACGGTCAATTACACCGGTTGCGCACGGTCGGCAAGGTGCAAATGCTGACTGACCGCCTGCAACAGGAACCGGTGCGTGGCCCGCTGGGCATTGCCCACACCCGCTGGGCCACTCACGGCGAACCCTGCGAGCGCAACGCTCATCCGCATGTCAGTAACAATTCAGTAGCCGTAGTGCATAACGGCATCATCGAAAATTACCGGGAACTGAAGGACGAGCTGATCGCCGCCGGCTACCATTTCGAATCCGACACTGATACCGAGGTGATTGCCCATCTGATCGACCAACGGATGCGGCAAACCGGCCATCTGCTGACCGCCGTCCAGCAGGCCGTAACACGGCTCACTGGCGCTTACAGCCTGGGGGTGATTTGCTGTGAAGACCCGGAGCGCCTGATTGCCGCGCGAGCGGGCAGTCCGCTGGTGCTCGGCATCGGTATCGAGGAACACTTCATCGCTTCGGATGTGTTCGCCCTAGCCCCGGTCACGCAGACTTTTGTTTTTCTGGAAGAAGGCGATATCGCTGACGTACAGCGCGAGAGCTTCACGATCTACGACCGCATGGGCGAGGCGGTCGAGCGGCCCCTGGCCTACGCGGCGCAACAGGGCGGCGCGGTCGGCAAGGGCGGTTACCGCCATTTCATGCTCAAGGAAATCTTTGAACAGCCGACGGTGGTCGCTGAAACACTGGCGGGGCGCATCCATCAGGGCCGGTTGCTGGATGAATGCTTTGGGCCGGAAGCGGGACCCGTGCTGGATCAGACGCGGGGTGTGCATATCGTCGCTTGCGGCACCAGCTATCACGCCGGGATGGTGGCCCGCTACTGGCTGGAAAATCTGGGCGTTTCCTGCACGGTCGAAGTGGCCAGCGAATATCGCTATCGGCGCGGGGTGACGCCGCCCGGAACGCTGTTCGTCAGCATTTCCCAGTCCGGCGAAACGGCGGACACGCTGGCGGCTTTGCGGGCGGCGAAAGAGCGTGGCTATCTGTCCACGCTGGCGATCTGCAATGTCGCGGAAAGCTCGCTGGTGCGCGAATCGGCATTGACGCTATTGACCCGCGCTGGCCGGGAAATCGGCGTTGCCTCCACCAAGGCATTTACGACCCAACTGGTGGCCCTGCGGTTGCTGACGTTGCGGTTGGGCCGGAAGCACAGTTTAAGCGAAGTCGAGGAAGCGGTTTGTGTGCGCGACCTGGAGCGGCTGCCGAAGGCGCTGGAAGAGGCGCTGGTGCTGGACAGCGCCATTGAGCGACTGGCCGAGCATTTCGCCGAGAAACATCACGCCCTGTTCCTGGGACGCGGCCCGCAATATCCCATCGCTATGGAAGGGGCGCTGAAACTGAAGGAAATTTCCTACATCCACGCCGAGGCTTATCCGGCGGGCGAACTCAAGCACGGGCCACTGGCGCTGGTGGACAGCGATATGCCGGTGGTGTGCGTATTGCCGAAGGATGGATTGCTGGAGAAGGTGCTGTCGAATCTCCAGGAAGTGCGGGCGCGGGGCGGAGTATTGTTCCTGTTCGCTGACCGGGAAGTGGATACCCCACTCAGCGGCGTTGACACCCATGTACTGTCGCTGGGCGCTGTACCGGAATCCATTGCGCCTATCGTGTTCACTATTCCCCTGCAACTGCTGGCCTATCACGTCGCCATTCTCAAAGGCACTGACGTCGATCAACCGCGCAATCTGGCCAAGTCGGTGACGGTGGAATGATTCGTTTGAAGCGCTGTGGTCGTGTGCTCAAACAAGATCAGCCCGTTTTTGCGCCCTCCCCGAAAGGGTTTAAACTATTCATAGAACAACCACCGACGAGCGCGACATGAACGACCAAAAATACGATGTCATCGTGATTGGCACAGGCCCGGGAGGAGAAGGGGCCGCCATGAAAGCCGCCAAAGACGGAAAATCCGTCGCGGTGATCGAAAAACACCATCTGGTGGGCGGCGGTTGCACCCACTGGGGCACCATCCCGTCCAAGGCCCTGCGCCATTCCATCAACCGGATGCTGGAATTCAACACTAGTCCGGCCTTTCGCAATGCCCTGGGCCACGCGCTCAAGCTGTCCTATCCCGACCTGCTGCGCTCCGCCGAGTCGGTGATCGCCCGCCAGACCGCCATGCGCCGGGATTTCTACGAGCGCAACCGGGTGCGGCTCTATCATGGCCACGCCAAATTCCTCGATGCCCATACTCTCGAAGTTCGCTCCAGCACCAGTATTGAACCCGCTATTCTGACCGCTGACGCTTTCGTCGTCGCCTCCGGTTCGCATCCATTCCGGCCCCGCGACATCGACTTTAACCATCCGCGCATTTTCGACAGCGATACTATCCTCAGCATGTCGACCACTCCGCGCTCGATTCTGATTTATGGCGCCGGGGTGATCGGCTGCGAATATGCCAGCATCTTCCGCAACATGGGTTGCAAGGTGGATCTGGTGGACACTCGTTCGCAGTTGCTGTCGTTCCTGGACGATGAAATCGCCCACGCGCTCAGTTATCACCTGCGCGATCAAGGCGTGATGATTCGCCATAACGAAGAATACGAGCAGGTCGAGGGCCTGCCGGATGGCATGGCGATGTCATTCAAGTCCGGCAAGCGCATCAAGGCCGATGTGTTGCTGTGGGCCAATGGCCGCACCGGCAACACGGCGAACATGGGCCTAGAGGATTTGGGCATCACGCCCAACAATCGCGGCCAGGTCAAGGTGGATGAAAACTACCGCACGGCGCTGCCGCATATCTACGCGGTTGGCGACCTGATCGGCTATCCCAGCCTAGCCAGCGCCGCCTACGACCAGGGGCGCTTCGCTGCGACTCATCTGGTGCAGGGCAGTTGCGACCATCACCTGATTGATTACATCCCGACCGGCATCTACACGTCGCCGGAGATCAGCTCCGTAGGCCGCACCGAGCGCGAACTGACCGAGGCGCGGATACCCTACGAGGTCGGCCACGCCTATTTCAAGAGCTTGGCGCGTGCCCAGATTACCGGTCGCACGGTGGGGATCCTCAAGCTGTTGTTCCACCGTGACACGCTGGAAATTCTCGGCATCCACTGCTTCGGCGACCAGGCGGCGGAAATCGTCCACATTGGCCAGGCGATCATGGCCCAGCAGGGCGAAGCCAACTCGATTCAATATTTCGTCAACACCACATTCAACTATCCGACCATGGCTGAGGCGTACCGGGTCGCGGCGCTGAATGGTCTGAATCGGCTGGCCTGAGGAAGGAGTTCTCCATGGACATTACGCCCTATCTCAAATTGATGGTCGACAAGAACGCTTCCGACCTGTTTTTCCATGTCGGCGCGCCCGTCAATATCAAAATCGGCGGCGTCGTGCGGCCCATTGGCAACAAGGTGCTGGGGCCGGGACAGGTGCGTGAAATCGCCTACTCGGTCATGAAGGACGATCAAATCAAGGACTTTGAGCACGAATGGGAGCTGAATTTCGCCATTCCGCTGCATGGGGTGGGCCGATTCCGTTCCAACGTGTTCAAGCAGCGCGGCGAAGTGTCCATGGTGATCCGCTACATCAAGGGCGACATTCCGCAGGTCGAGGAACTGGGCTTGCCGCCACTGTTGCGGCAGATCGTCATGGAAAAACGCGGTCTGGTGTTGCTGGTCGGCGCGACCGGTTCGGGTAAATCGACGACGCTGGCGGCGATGATTGATCACCGTAATTCCAGTTCGCCGGGCCACATCATCACCATTGAAGACCCGATTGAGTTCACCCACCAGCATAAGAAATCGGTGGTGGCCCAGCGCGAGATTGGCATCGACACGCATAGTTATGAATTCGCCCTGCGTAGCGCCATGCGTGAAGCGCCGGATGTCATTCTGGTCGGCGAAGTCCGCGAGCGTGAGGTAATGAAATATGTGCTGACCTTCTCCGAGACCGGCCACCTGGTGCTGTCCACCCTGCATGCGAACAACGCCAATGGCGCGCTGGAGCGCATCGTCAACTTCTTCCCGGAGGATGCCCGGCCCCAGTTGCTGATGGACCTGTCGATGAACCTGCGCGCCATCATCTCGCAACGACTGATCCGCTCGCTGACCGGCGGTCTGGTTCCGGCGGTGGAAGTGCTTCTGAACACGCCCTACATCGCCGATTTGATTCAAAAGGGCAAAATCGATTACGTCAAGGACGCCATGGAGCAGTCCACCGAGTCCGGCACCCAGACCTTCGACCAGGCGCTGTTCAAGCTGTACAAGGAAGGCAAAATTTCCAAGGATGAAGCGATCAAGAACGCCGATTCCAAGAACAACGTCGCCTTGCAGATCCGCCTGTCGGAAGGCATGGAGTCGGGCAGTAAATCATCCTCCAACCTGGCCGATCTGACCCTGCACGACGAGGATGACAACCGGGGGGGAAGCCGGTTCGGGATATGAGCAGCGTGCTGGCCCGCCGGATGGCGGATATTGCGCCGTTTTATGCCATGGCGTTGCTGGCCCGTGCGCGGGAACTGGAAGCAACAGGTCGTTCCATCATTCACATGGAAATCGGCGAGCCGGATTTTCCGACCGCCGAACCGATCATCGCCGCCGGTCAGCGTGCGCTGGCGAAAGGTCGCACCCGTTACACCCCCGCTGCGGGCCTGCCGGAACTGCGTCAGGCGATCAGTGACCACTACCGGGAGCGGTATGGCGTTGAAGTTCCGCCCCGGCGCATTCTCGTCACCCCCGGCGCGTCCGGCGCGTTGCAACTGGCAACGGCGGTGCTGATCAATCCCGGCGACCGGGTATTGCTAGCCGATCCCAGCTATCCCTGCAACCGGCATTTTGTGCGGCTGGTGGAAGGCGAAGCGGTAGGAATTCCGGTGGGGCCGGAAACCGGTTATCAACTGACCGCCGATCTCGTAGAACGGCACTGGGATGAACGGACCGTTGCGGTGTTGTTGGCCTCGCCGGCCAATCCTACCGGCACAGTGATCCCGCCTGGAGAATTGTCCGCGATCATCGCGACCGTCGAGGCACGCGGCGGGCGAGTCATTATGGATGAGATTTACCACGGGCTGGTTTATGGCGCAGCGCTGCAAACGGCGCTGGCGTTTTCCGATCAAGCGTTCGTGGTCAACAGTTTTAGCAAGTATTACGGCATGACAGGCTGGCGACTGGGCTGGCTGGTCGCGCCGGAAGATAGCGTTGGCGTGGCGGAGAAGCTAGCGCAGAATCTATTTCTAGCGGCATCGACCCCGGCGCAATACGCGGCGCTGGCGGCGTTTACCCCGGCAGCGCAGACCGTGTTTGAGGCACGGCGGCAGGAATTTCAGGCGCGGCGGGATTTTCTGCTGCCGGCCTTGCGGGAACTGGGTTTTGTCATTCCCGTGACCCCGGACGGGGCATTCTATCTCTATGCCGATTGTGGCCGCTTCACCGACGACAGCTACGCCTTCGCGTTACGCCTGCTCGATGAGGTGGGCGTCGCTATCACTCCCGGCTTGGACTTCGGCCATCACCGGCCGAACCGGCATGTCCGTTTCGCCTATACCAGCGCTATCCCGCAACTAGCGGAGGGCGTAGAACGGCTGCGGCGGGTGTTGCGATTAAAAGACCAGGACTTTCGCTTAGGCAGGTTGTAACCACTGTCAAGGGTTTATAGGTCATGACCAAACAAGCGAACAGCAATCACTTGCCAGCCGGCTACCAGCTAGAGGAATTTGAGATTGAGCGGGTATTGGGAGAAGGGGGCTTTGGAGTGGCGTACTTGGCTAAAGACCGTACTCTCAACCAACCTCGGGTACTCAAGGAGTTTCTACCCGGCATAGCGGCGCGACGGGCCAGTGGGGAGATACGAGTTACGGCCCGTTCCGGAGGAGCGTCCGGCGTTTACCGGGACAGCTTGGCGCGTTTCATCGAAGAGGCACAGACGCTGGCGGCACTCGATCATCCTAATATTGTGAAGGTTCACCGGGTGTTGGAAGCCAATGATACAGCTTATCTGGTGATGCCGTACTATCCGGGCGAGACGCTGGCTCAGTACCTGGCGCACGCGGGCGGAACTCCACCGGATCCGGATTGGGTACAGCGCTTGTTGACCCAGGTGCTGGAAGGGCTGCGGGTGGTGCATGGGCGGGGGATCGTGCATAGCGATATTAAACCAGCCAACCTGTATCTGGCCGGTCGAGAGCGGCCGGTGCTGCTGGATTTTGGCGCGGCCCGGCGGCTGGTGGCGCAAGGCACCCAGAGCCTGAACACGGTGATCAGCCCTGGTTACACGCCCATCGAGCAATATGCGGACAGTGGTATGCCGCAGGGACTGTGGAGTGACCTGTACGCGCTGGGCGCAACCTTTTATGAACTGATTACCGGCGAACGACCGTGGGACGCTCCCTCGCGGGCGATGGAGGATCGACTCAAACCCCTGAGCGAGATCGCGCCCAAGGGTTATCCACGCCGCCTGCTGGCTAGTCTTGACCGGGTACTGGCGGTTCGTCCCCGGGATCGCTACAAGAGCGCGGATGAGTGGCTGGCGGCGCTGGCCGCGCAACGGAAGTCTTCCGGTTTTCGCTGGCAACCAGGGGCGGTTGGTGCGCTGGCGCTGGTGTTGCTGGGAGGGGGGTATTGGCTCTATAGGGATCAATCACAACGCACCGCTGAAGAGATTGATAAAGCTAACCGTAAGGCTCAAGAAGAAATTGATAAGATTAACCGTAATTTTCAATCAAAAATTGATGAAATTAACCGCAAGGCTGAAGAACGACTTGCGGCTGATCGGCAACGTAAATTAGATGAGGATAATAAACGCAAACTAGATCAGGATCAGCAGCGGGCTAATCAGTTGGAAGATATTCTCAAATGGCTCAAAAAGCATTCAGAAGATATGAGTGAAAAATTGATCAGGTATGATAACAATAGTAAGACACTTTATACCGAGGAGAAAAGCGGTGATAGTACTATTACATGGAGTTATGCTTTATGTTCTATTAATATTAAGAGAGTTTCATATAGATTAGTCTACTACATTTTAAACGACGATACTTTTTCTATTCGTATTCGTATTGAATTTCCGGGAGTGATTATGAAAAAAGAAGATGTCTTTCATTCTACAGGTGGAGGAATTGATACAAAATTTCCATCTGTAATATACAAAAAAGGTCAAATTCCAGATCAAGAAGAGATAAAAAAATACCTATTATCACGCCCTGATCAACCTGTTTACAGTTTCTGGAAAGCTCTACAAGCATTAATCAAAGCCGAGTGTGAGCAATCACCTTTCGAGTAGAGCCAAACCCCCGGATTTTGAAGTACTATATAAATGCTTTTAACAGCAACGTAATCGGCTTACTAAAAACCCTGCTGGCGCAAGAACTCATAGGCTTTCTGGTGGGCTGCGCTTGTTGGGCTGGAGTCATCGGTCCCGTTATCTTTTAAAGAAGACAAAGCTCTTTCTCTATTTCTTGAAGAAAAATAGAAATTGATATAACAATTAATGGCGCTTTTTTCATCTCCGTCAATAGCGAAGGCATCGCCTAAGTTTTGCCATGCTGTGCTACGTTCAGAATTAATATATAAAGCATTAACCAAAGCCTGTTTTGCCTTGTCGTATTCATTATTATTCAAGTAAGCGAATCCAAGATTATCGGCAATCTCCTCATCGCGTGGATCGGTTTGATGAGCTTCCTCAAGCAGTGGCAGCGCTTCCGCGTAGTTTGATTGCCTAATTAAAGCAATTGCCTGATCGTTTAGTGGTCTAGCTGATCTTCTGTCGCCTCTGGAGGGTTTTTCAAGAGCGCTCAACTCCTCTTGATCCGACTGAAATTGGGTCCTATCGCGCGCATACTGGATCATACGCTTAATATACCAGTTAGCCGGAGAATCAACATTTAGACTAATCTCATCGTAGCGGGGGGACTCAGGTATCGTGGAGGGCGGCGGTGGTTGGGCATTCGATGATCGCGCAGGCTGGACGGTCGGGGTAGGTGTGGGTATGGGCGTGGGACCGGGCTTGAACCTGGAATACATTGCGCTTGCGCCTCCCACCCCGACGACCAACCCGATCAGGATTGCCGGCATATGTCCGCGCTTTCTTGGCGATGACAATGGCGAGACTCCGGTGGGTTGCAAATCCCTTAGCCAGGCAACCGTATCGAGATAACGATTGCGTGGGCGTACCGCCAGCGCTCGATCAATGCTGGCCACCAAAGAGCGGGGGTAATGCTTGGGTGCTGCCGCAATGAGTGGCAGGTAATTGTCTTCCAAGATGCGCTTAGCGGCAGGTGGTGGTTTTTTACCTAATATCAATTGATAAAAGGTGGCGCCCAAGGCGTAAAGATCGGTCCATGGCCCATCCTGAGAACGATCAATGCCATACTGTTCAATCGCGGCATAGTCCTGAGTCAGGATCAACCCGAAACTCTGTGAGTATTCCTGAACCATCGTCTGTCGCGCTGCGCCAAAGTCCAGCAGTACCGGCCGTTCGCCGTTGACCAGATAGATATTGGCGGGTTTGATATCTCGATGCAGCAAGTCGCAGGCATGGACCGCCGCTAATCCATCCAGAAGTCGTTCCAGTAACCGCTGCACCCAGGCAGGGTCAGGCGCTGTGCTTCCAGCCCGTTCAATATGCTGTTCCAGGGTTTCCCCGGGATAATAAGGCATCACCAGATAGACTGTGCCATTGGCTTCCAGACAGCGATACACCCGTACGATGTTGGGATGATCCAGTGCTGCCAGCATTTGCGCTTCCTTGATAAAGCGTCTCAGACTCACTCGATAGGCGGTCTGCATCTCCTTGTTGCGAGTGCGTGCATTTACTTGAATTCCATCTGGCGCACGCGCTGCCATTTGGGGTGGCAGGAATTCCTTGATGGCCCGCCGCTGGTTCAGGATGTGGTCGTGCGCCAAATACACTATCCCGAAACTGCCTTCCCCAACCACTTGCTGAATCTCGAATTCTTCCAGCCGGTAACCCACCGGCAAGTGGTAGCCAATTTCAAATTCGGTCATGGGCCTGTTATTCCATTGTATTTGAATCAGGTTTATTCACTGGTCTATTAAGGAGGAAGGGGATAAGCAACTCTGTTTGTTGCAAACTGCAATATTACAGCCCAAATCATTACGCTAAAAATGGCGCTAATGTCTGTCAAAACTGCCATTGCTCACTTAAATTAGTTGAATTTTCGAACTATAATTACTGATGTAATCATTTAAAAAACTTGATTGCTCTTCTCACCCTATCCCCCATTTAAATCATGGTTCCGATTTCGTCTAAAACCTCCTTAACATTATTCAAGGTCCCTACTGTGACTTTCAGGCCCAAATTGACCGCATCCATTCCTTTAACCATGGTTCCGGTGGCTTCGGTCGCACCGTGGGTCAATGTCTGGAAGTTCTCGGCTACGCTGAACAAATGTTCTTTGAGCCGATTGGCATCCTCTCCCAGCTTGCGCAACCGATCCTGCTGGTGCTGGCTAAACGTCTGCATAACCTGCTGCCCCTGATCCGAAACACGCTGCGCGGAAGTTGTCAGCTTCTGATTGAACCGCCCGGCGACTTCCTGCACATGGGCATTGAACTGCTGGTTGCCGTTGCGAACATGCTGTTCCACCCCACTGCTCAACTCCTGCCGCCCCGCGCCAGTCAATTCCTGCCAGCGTTGCCCCCAGTGCTGGGCCTGCTCCGTGACTTTTTGCCCGTACACGCTTTCGGCCCGCTGCGCCTCCTGCTGCAAGCCATGCAGCAAGCTTTCCACAGTACCCAGCAGTTCCTGGCTTTGTTGGTGGCTCTGTTCGGTATAATCCTGTAACTCAGTGTGCCGCTGACCGGTATCGTTGACCAGCGCCCCCAACGCCGCGCTGACCTGCCCATAAGTCGTTGTCACCTGCTGATGCCCTTGTTCAACCTGCTGGAGCAGGTGTTCAACTTGCTGCACCAGATCCGAAACCCGAGTGGTCACGCTCTCCCGAACCTGGTCGGCCCGCTGGCGCACGGCCTGCAAACGGCCAGTCAATTGTTCGTAGGCGGTCTGAGTCTCGGTGATCAAACCTTCAGCCTGCTGCTGCGTTTCCATCACCCGTGCGCTGGCCTGCTGCAACTGCCCACGAATCCCGCCAAGATTGTCCAGCATCTGCCGGGCTTCGTTTTCGATCTGACTGGCAAAATCGACCATGTGGTTTTCTCCGTGATCTAAACGTGAATACCTACCGTTTCGGCAACCCGTCGAACATTCTCGACCACTTCCTTAATCGGATCCGTCATGTTTTCCAGTTGCTCGAAAACAGGTTTCAGTAATTCCCGGATTTCCGAACTGCCGGAGGTGGATTGGGTGAGTTCATTGCTGATCTGGCTTAGGATGTCGTTGAAGTGCTGGCCGATCTCGCTGATGAGTTGCTTGATCTGCTGTTCCAACTCGTCTCGCGCTAGGTCAATGAGCTGTTGCGTGGTCTCGGTCAGCGGACCAGTCCCTACCTGCTCAACTGCGCTGGCCAGGTGTTCCGCTTCCTGGTTGATGACGTTGATCAGGGCGGTTTCCACTTCCTGGGCGGTTTCCTGTTCCGTGGTGCGCAATGTCTCCAGACTCTGCTCGATGAACTGTCGCCATTCGTTTTCCAGCGTTTGCGTGTGCTGTTCAAACTCGTGCAAGGTAGCCGCAGACTGCTCAAACTGGGTTTGCAACGACTGTTGAAGTTGTTGCAAGACTTCGTGGCCAGCGTTCAGGCGGCTTTCAAAGTCACCCTGCTGGGTTTGCAGGGTTTGCGCGCAGTGCGCGATGCCTTGGCGGTATTCCTCAAAGGCAGTGCGCGTGTGGTTAACCTCTTCGTGGAAGCGCTGGTCCATATCCCCCACTTGGCTGGACAATCCTTGCACCAGTTGCTCAACCCGACTTCCTTGCGTATGGACTTGCTGAGCCTGTTCCTCGAAGTGTTGCCAGAGCTGCTGCGTTGCCGTACTGACCGTTTCGATCTCGTGCTGCAAGTGATCGCGACCTTGGGTGATCAGTTCACCGGCCTGCTGAATCTGCTCGCCGACGTGTAGCATCTCCTGCACCACTCGCTCCAGCAGCGCGTTTACTTCGTTGGATTCCTGGACGATGCTCTCAAATAAATCGGCCATATAAAAATCTCCGGGTTGAGCGTTGAACCGAGCGGCGCCAGTTTTAGGCTCCACTAAAGATATGGCTGGCGCCGCCAAGGGTGTCTTGGAGTTCCTTCCATATCCGGATGGCTTCCTTGATCGATTCGGTCGCCTTATAAACCACAATCAGCTCCGGCATGATCGGCATCAGCGCCCCGGTAATTGAGGCGCCCGCTTCGGTTTCGGCAATGGCTAACACGATTTCCTCTACTAGGCGCTGGACCGCGCCCTGAATCAGTTTATCCACTTGCTCACTGATATGGTGCTGGCCTTGCTCCTGAGCGAATTGTCCGGCTTCAGTGAGTAGTTGTTCTATGGTTTGCACCTTGTGGCTTAACTCGCTGCTGATTTGGGTAAAGTGGGTCTGAGTTTCGTCAAATCGGTTCTGAATGGTGTGGGCGAAATTCTGAATCTGCTGGTTGCCCAGGTTGCGCAACTGTTCCTGTAGGTGCTGAGCGGCGTTCTCCAGTTCGGTTTGGCTATGCTGTACGGCGTTTTGCTGAAAGTTGTTCAGAGTGGATTCGACCGTATTGAATGTTTGCAGGCCGGTCTGGTGCAGTTGAGCGATTTCCTGCTCGGTGGTCTGATAGGTTTGGCCGGTCTGCTCGAACAGGCGCTGGAGAGATTGCAAAAATTGTTCGAGCAGCGCGGTGGTTTCCTCGCCGTGGGTTTGCACCGTCTGATGACAGTCTTGCAGTTCCTGTTCCCCTAAATCGACCTGCTGATTGAACTGGGTGTAGCCCGTGCTCAGTTGAGTTAGGGTCTGCTGGCTCTGGGCAGCGGTTTCGCTCACGCTTTGTGTCAGCTTTTGCAAGCCCTCATGGACGTGGCTGGTGGTTTCGCTGACTTGGGTGAAATCATGCTCCCGCGTCAAGCCGCCAGCGTCGCCTTCGGGGCTGAGATGGGCGAAACGCTGATCCAAATCGATCAGGAGGTCCTTAGCTGCGTCGATGTGGGTTTCAAGCTGTTGGCCAATAGCCTGCAATTGCGCCGGGCCAATACTGGCGACGGGGATAGCCATGTTGCGCTCCTGAAATCGAAAGGCGGGAACCGTTAGGCCAACTGGTCGACAAGGTCGAGGATCGGTTTGATCTTTTCGATGATTTCCGCGACCTGTTGGATTTTCTCCAGAATCTGGCGAGTGTCGCTATCGAACACATTGCTGAACTGATCGCCAGCGGCGCTAAACTGCTCCAGAATTTCGCTCAGATGGCTGGCGTCGGTGGTCAAGGTACTGTCCGTGTCGTGTTGCCACAGTTGTTCAAACTGGTTGAGCATCTGTTCCAGCGCGGTATCGAGATGTTGCTCCACGCCGGTCAGATGTTGGTCAGTCTGAGTACTCAGTTCCTGATAGGCTTGGCTGATGGCGCTGAAGTGCTGGATGCCCTGCTGCTGGAGCGCAGTGAATTCGGATTCGAGGGTCGCGTGTTGCTGCCCCAATTTTTCCAGACCCGAATCGGTGTCGGCAACCCATTGCTGCAAACGGGTCAGCGTCTGGTCATGGGCGGCTTGGGTGTGGCTGGCGGACTGGCTGAACTCGGTGGCAATCTGCTGGTGATGCTGGTTGAACTGCTCGGAGAGCTGGTGCAGAAAATCCTTGAACTGACTAACGAAGTTTTCTGCCTGTTGGATCTTGTCGCGTACCTCGTCGGCGACGGCAGTGACCTGCTGGTTGGCGGTTTCCAGACCCTGCTCCCATTCCGTTAATTGTTGCTGCACCTGTTGATCCGCTTCGTCGAGAGCGGTTTCCAGGGTTTCGAGCAGTTGTTCCAGTTGAGCGCGACCGGTTTCCAGTTGCTGACGCTGATGCTCAATCGCCGGCAGATAGCGCCCTTCCAGGGTGGTGTTGATGATCTTGACGACTTCGGCGACGTTGCGGCCTAAATCGTTGACGTCCATGAACAGCATCCTTGTGGGTTTGTGGTTGGGAATTCAGGGGTTGATGCCAGAGCGGAATGAAGCGCCGAGTGCGTCCCTATTCTTGAAGGATTTTGGCAATGTTAGTATTAGTTGCGACAAACTCAAGCCGTTTTGACCCACCATCAAGGATTTTCAGGGCATGACTGAGCAAAACAATAATGACGAACTGCCGACGGGAACCCGACTGGAGGAATTTGAGATTGAGCGGGTGTTGGGGAGAGGCGGCTTTGGGGTGGTGTACTTGGTGATAGATCACACGCTGGGGAAACGGCGGGCGATGAAGGAATTTCTGCCGGGGCTGGTGGCGGAACGGGGCCGGGATGGAGTACAGGTAACGGCGCGGTCGAGATCCGGATCGGCGGAGTACCGGCTGGCGTACCAGCAGGGATTAAACCGTTTTCTTGGCGAAGCGCGGACCTTGGCGCGGCTGGATCATCCGCACATTGTGCGGGTGTACCGGGTGCTGGAAGCCAATGGCACCGCGTATCTGGTGATGCCGTACTACGAAGGCAAAACGCTGGCGGCGGAACTGGGAGAAGGACGCCCGGAACCGGCGCGCGTGCAACGGGTTTTGGAGCGACTGCTGGACGGGTTGCGGACAGTGCATGAGGCAGGGCTGCTGCACCGGGATTTAAAACCCGACAACATCTATTTAGTGGATGGCGAGCGGCCGGTGCTGCTGGACTTTGGAGCGGCGCGGCGGGTGGTGGTGGAAGGAAGCCGTAGTTCCTCAAACAACGCCTACACTTCTGGCTACGCGGCGATCGAGCAATACGGGGGGAGCGGCGGCGAGATCAAGGAAGGGCCATGGACGGATCTTTACGGGCTGGGCGCTACGATCTACGAATGGATCACCGGCAACAAACCATGGGCGGCGCCGGATCGGGTACTGGACGACCGGCTCAAGCCACTCAGTGAAATCCGACCGGCGGGGTATTCGCGGCAGTGGCTGGCGAGTGTGGACAAAGCGCTGGCGCTCAAGCCGCGTGACCGGCATCAAAGTATTGAAGCGTGGCAAGCGGCGCTGGGGGGGGAGGGTAAGTCAATCCGGGGTTGGTTGCTGCCGGCGGCGATGGTGTTGGGAGTTGCAGTGGCGGGAGGCGGCTACTTCCAATGGCAGGCCAATGAAAGCACCGCACAGCACCAGCAACAATTGGAGATTGAGCGGCAAGCACGGGAGAAAGCTGAGGTCGATGCGAAGCGTCTGCAGGAAGAAAAAGCGGCGATTGAACGGCAGGCACAACAAGCTGAGGCTGATCAGTGCCGCCAGCTTGCGGCCGGTTGGAGTGACTCGCGCTGGATCCAGTTTGATGACATTGATCCCGGTCGTGCGGTGCCTGCCTGTGAACAGGCCGTGCGAGATAATCCTCAAGACCCTAAACTTAAAGCCTATTTCTGCCGCGCTCTAAGGAAAGCGAATCGTTCACAGGACGCACTTGTACAGTGCCAGCAGGGGGCACAGGCAGGTATCTTGTTAGCAATGGTAAATCTCGGTGACATGTACCACAAGGGTGAGGGAGTTGGGAAAGATAATGCACAAGCTGTTAAGTGGTTTCGCAAAGCAGCCGAGCAGGGATACGCTCCGGCACAGAGTCAACTTGGCTGGATGTATGACAAAGGTCTTGGGGTAACCCAAGACTATGCCCAAGCCGTACTCTGGTATCGCAAAGCAGCCGAACAAGGGTTTGCTGAGGCGCAGTATAATCTCAGCGTGAGTTACCGCAAAGGCGAAGGAGTGACCAACAATCCGGAACAATCTGTATTCTGGTGCCGAAAGGCTGCCGAACAAGGCTATCCTTCGGCATTTAATAACCTTGGCATGAATTACAAGATAGGTTTTGGTGTGGCTCAAGATGATAAAAAAGCTATCGAATGGTTTCAAAAAGGCGTCGAACAGGGTGATGAAATGGCACAATTAAATCTCGGTTGGATGTACGAGAATGGTCGCGGAGTACCCAAAAATATGGCTCAAGCTGTGACTTTGTATCGCAAAGCGGCAAAACAGGGAAACACGCAAGCGCAAGCTGCCCTCGCCAGGTTGGCCGAGAACGGCCAGTTACGCTAACCAGACTTATCCATCATTTTAATCCTCATAAAGCAACCCTTGGGGTGCCAGTGTGTGCCATCAACTGCTGATCTGGCTGATCCCGTTGCCAAGGCTGCTTCCCCAACTTTGTGCAATTTTCCAGCGTGATCATTTACCGGCAGCACGAGTATTATTATCGATCCGGGCCGCGTACAAAGCCGCGCCATGCGCCAGCGCGGTATCGGGCTGGATCGTAATCGCATCGGGTCGCAACCCCAGCGTTTTTTGCAGCAGGCCCGACGCATTCAGCAACCGCCCCAGCTTGCCCGTACAGATCGCTTGATCGATACTCGGACCGGCATGGCGCTGGGCAAACTCCAGCAGGCGGCTTTCCAACATCCGGCGCTGGGCATCCAGGCTCTCATCGAGCGCGGCAGGCGTGAATATCAGGGTCAGATAGCGGTTGCCATAGCGAAGGATTAACTCCCGGCTGAACGCGGTTTGCGGCGCATCGGCGCAATGGCCGATGAACGCATCGCCGTGGCGATACCAGCAATCCTCCAATTCCGCCGGCTCTACCACGTCATGCCCGCTGGTCAGCAGCTTGGCATCCCGCGTCACCGCTTCGGCCAGCGCGTTGCGAATTGCCAGCAAGCTGACGGCTTCGATCACAGTATGCGCCGATACCGTGAACTCCGATGCTTGGCGGCGCAGCAAGCTAATCTTTAGGGCATCTTCATCAAAGACCAGCGATAAAAAGGTGTTGCCGCTCAGTGCCGCACGGTTGTTAGCTGCGTTGAGTACCGCAACGCTGTCCTCAAGAAATGCCAAGTTCTGGAGGCCCACCCCGCGCCAAATCTCATGCATTTGCTGCCGACGCTGGTCGCTCATGCCGTCTGGCACGGTCAGCGCCACAAAAAGATCATCGCGCCGCAGGCTAGGCAAATCGCGCAGAACTTTATTCAGCAGCAGGACACCGATTTCATCAGCAGTGCGCGGTTGATCAGCGTTGGCTAGAGTCGCTTTATCCACCAACAACGCCTCGCGAGCGAAGCGAATCAGAGCTGGCGGCGATTCACTGGAACGCAACCGCAGGGCGGCGTAACCGGTCAACGACCCGAACCCATCCAGCGCTACCCAACTGGGAATCGGATAACTACGGCCTTCTTCGAGATCGGTTAGCCGTCCGCTGTCGCCCAGCGAGTCGATATAAACAGCTTGGGTGGTCAGGCTGCCCAAATGAATCCCCAACGCATACACGGGTTGCTGCTCCTATGCTTTTTCAAGTTCCAGTTTAAGCTTTTGCAGGTCGGTTTTTAGCGCGGCATGATCGGTTTCGCTGTTAAACTTGCTAAGGGCGGCGGTCGGTGCAGTCAACTGTTGCAATGTCTTTGTTTTCAGGGCGATGTACTTCTCGGAGTGGCCTTCAATGGGCGTTTTAGCAGTCATGCTGGCGCGAAGTCGGTCACTTTCAATCTTGATTCGATTTTTAACCTGATCAAGATGCGCAGAAAACTCCTTCTTCTTATTTTCCTCTACCACATCTTTACAGGTTTTTTGGATAGTATCCCGTAGTTTTTTTCGCAGTTTATTCAGCGCTGATTCGATGGATTTTTCTGCATCTGCTGCATATTTTTTGCCAGCGTATGGAAAATAAATGATCAGGGAAAATAGCATAATAAATAGCATTAAATAACTTGTAATATTAGACGTTCCCTTCAAATTTAACAACGCATTGATGTCTTCGCGAAAAACCCGAGTTAGCATCATAATGACCATGTAAAATCCACCTCCCATTAACATTCGCCCTTCCCGAAACCGTTGTCCATAACCGTATTGCACGAAGGTTTCATCACCATCAATGCAGATCGGTTGCCCCAATGTTGTCGTCAAAACTTCGGACTTTATCATTGGTAATTGCAAGTCTGCATCAAGATTATTGTCGTGGAGATAGCATTGCAGGGTTTGCTGTAATTGATTAATCGCTTGGTTAAATCCATTGCACTCCTTATCCACATGTTTTTTTAGCTTATTTTGCACTGTTTTAGCGAGCAATGCCAATTTTCCATTGCTAATGAAAAGTCTGTATTCAGTGTTACCAAACTTGGTGGACAGATAGCGCCAAAGTTGATTTTTGAAGACTGGTTCATGACGACGGGTTTTCATTTTTTCCAGATCATCGCTATCCACTTGGTCCAGCAATACACCTTCAATATTGAAAGGATAGCAATAGCTTGTGGTGCGAATGCCACTTTGTGAAAAGTTTGCTTGATCCAATGCCGTTTTGTAATATCGGTAACTCTGGACAAAGTCAGAGCGAATTTTTTTCAATTCTTCATCGGCTATTTTTTCCAAATCACGGATCAAATCCATTTGGTTTTTAGAGCCATCATCTTGTCTCTTTTTGCGGTGGGTAGCTTCAAAATTCCATATTTTAATCTGTTCCTGACGACGTTGAATGACATATTGAAACACGCTTTTCAAGCACGCCAGTTTACGCGCAGCGGCTATCAACAAATAGCCATCATAACGCGGACTTTTAAGTAAAATATTCAGTTGGTTGAGAAACCATTGATCAAAGTTCTCAGTTGATTCCGATCCGTCTACAGATTCTGCAGATCGCGATATCAAAACCCAGTTAATAACTGTCTCAGCATACCCCGGAATATCACTGAAACAGCCGGCGCTGGTGGAAACCGGCGTTTCCGCCAGATTGACCAGCAGCGTCAGATCAGCGCAGCCGATCAACTCACCAAGCAGCACTGGCGATTTCAGTATCACCTCGGGATCGCCCAGCACATGAAGGCAAACCGGCTGTGGAAATACAGACGATGGATAGTGATGAATCCAACGGAGTTGCCGGGCCGTTGATGTTAATGACCGCTGGGGCGATCCATCATTCCAGGATACGCAGGGATAACCGTCAGGAACCAAACTGCACAACGCGGGGAGAGGATCCGGCAGTAGCGATGGCAGAACACCTTGTGGCAACGCTGCTAACAGCATTGGCATTACCTCCGAGCTAGCCGGGACGATCAACAGATGTAGATTTTTTCCGTGAAAATCGTCTCGCAACCGTCGCAACTGATTTTTAAGCGGAGGATCAATGAGGCCCTGTTCCACATCATCACTGGCGGCGGCGGCTTGAGTGAAGAGTGCATGGATCCGAGTGGTGAGTGGGACGATGAGGGCAGACATTGAGAATATCTCTAGTGGATTGATGCATAAATTCTGACAGGTAGCGCCTAGCTCCCGTGCTCCAGCGTGGGAGTACGTCCAGACGCTCCAGCGTCGCGATTTTATTGAGATCATTCGGGCCGCTGGAGCGGCTCGTCGGCGTTCCCACGCTGGAGCGTGGGAACGAGAACCTATCAAAACTTTTGCGACAGCTTATTAGTATGGAAAATCTTAACTCACAATTTCAACCGGTTGTCAATTCGTAACTCCTATTAGCGTTGTAATGGGATCTCGATTTCCAGAAATCACCATAACCCTTGGGGGATAAATACGCTCCCAGTTCCAATTCAGCCCAAACGATGGAACAGATCGCCACTTCGCCGTAGGACAATGTCGCCATGCGCGTTTGAATGCCTGAATGACGCCCACGAGCAATTTCGATGCACATATTGGTGTCCAGCAAATAGCGGGAGGTCATAATAGCGTGATGTCACCGAGTGGTGGTTGATCGGGACGGTCGGGGAAATCAGGCGCACAACCCCAAGCGCGGGCCAGCCATTCGCGCATTAAGAGTCGGCCTGTGGCTTCATCGGTCGAATCGAGCGAAAGAATAATAATTTCCACATCGCCAGATTTTGGAAAATCTACAGTTAAATGACCCCCGGCAAAGCCGGGGGCTTATTAGGTGAACCCCTCAAAGGGGTTGTGGATGCTTGGGGCCGCTCAAAGCGGCATACGCAACCTCAACTGTTCATGGCGCTCCTCTTCGGCCTCCTGGTTCCGAATGTACTCAATAACCGTCGCTTCATCCAATCCCACCGTCGATACAAAGTAGCCTCTGGCCCAAAAGCTCTCGCCCGTGAAATTCCTCTCCTTTCCTACAAAAAATCGAGCGATCATCATGGCGCTTTTCCCTTTCAGATACCCCACCACATTCGATACCGCGTACTTCGGTGCTATCCTCAAGCACAGGTGAACATGATCCGGTCGCAGATGCCCTTCGATAATTGCTACGTCTTTATGGCTGGCTAATTCGTGAAACATCTCTCCAAGCCTCCTCCTGATTTGACCATAGATCACTTTCTTCCGCCGTTTGGGAATGAAAACAATATGATATTTGCAATCCCATTTCGTATGACTCAGACTCCGATACTCTGCCATGGTAGATTCACCTCGGTCGTTGAAGGGACCGTAGAGAATCCAAC
>Ga0209507_1000415_pt1 | contig 49090 bp, 45 predicted proteins | sample AD_UKC028_MetaG_FD_184414 | JGI IMG/M metagenome (GOLD analysis project Ga0209507, IMG submission 184414) | Active sludge microbial communities of municipal wastewater-treating anaerobic digesters from USA - AD_UKC028_MetaG (SPAdes) (version 2) | ecosystem: Engineered > Bioreactor > Anaerobic >...
GCTCGTCCTCGTAGACGTCGAGCGCGGCGCCGGCGACCTGCCCGGACTCGAGCGCTTTCAACAGCGCCTTCTCGTCTATGATGCCTCCGCGCGCGCAGTTGACCAGGCGCACGCCTTTCTTCATCTGACCGAATTCCTGCTCGCCGATCAGGTGCTTCGTCTCGTTCGTGATCGGCGTATGGACGGTTATGTAATCGGATTCCCTTATTATATCCTTCACTTCCACGAGCTCGACTCCGAGGTCGTTCGCCCTTTCGACGGTAAGGTACGGGTCGTACGCGATGACCCTCATTCCGAACGCCATGCCGCGCTTCGCGACTTCGGTGCCGATGCGGCCGAGGCCGATGATGCCGAGAGTCTTGCCGTAGAGCTCGACGCCCATATATTTGTTCCTGTCCCACTTGCCTTCCCTCAGCGACGCGTTTGCGTTCGGGACGTTGCGCGACATAGAGAGCATCAGCGACCACGTATGCTCGCAGGTCGATATCGTGTTGCCGGCGGGGGTGTTCATGACTATGATGCCGCGTTTCGAGGCAGCTTCGGCGTCTACGTTATCGAGTCCCACGCCCGCGCGCCCGATCACCTTCAGTTTAGTCGCGGCTTCTATGATATCCTTGTTGACCTTCGTGCTGCTGCGGACCACGAGCGCGTCGTAATCCTTGATCAACGCCTTTAATTCCTCGGGGGGCAGCTTCAGCTTGACGTCGACCTGCAGGTCCTTTTCGTCCTTCAGCACTTTAAGCCCTTCTTCAGACAGCGAATCGCTGACGAGCACCTTGTACATTTCGTTTCTCCTGTTAAATGATTATAAGAATGCCGCAGACAACTATCGCAAGCCCGGCAAGGGCATGCGTATAACGCTCGATCTTCCCCAGCGGAAGCAGGTTGAACCCGAACATCGAGACCATCACGATCCCGAGCATCGTCGTTATCGTAACCGCGCCGAATACCAGCGTGACATAAGCCGCGTCCATCAGGCTGTTTTTCGCGGCCGGATACATCAAAAGCGGTATCAGGACCTCGCACGGGCCGAACACGAATATCGTGAAAAGTACCCACGGCGTTATGCCGGCCCTGCCTTCATGCGCGTGGCCATGGCCGTGACGGCCTCGGAAAGCTTTCCTTACGCCCCAGACGAAATAAACGAGCCCGAAAGCGATGAACAGCCACGCGGCGATATTGTCGCGTACCGAGTCAAAGGCCTCTATACTGCTTAACGCGAAACCAAAAACCAGGCCTATTATCCCCAAAAGCACGGCGCTAAGGATATGGCCGATGCCGCATAAAAATGTCACGAACGCCGTCTTCAGCAAAGACCAACCGCGGGCTTTCGCGATCATTATGAACGGCACATAATGGTCCGGCCCCGCGAGCGTATGTATGAAACCCAATGATGCCGCCGTGGCGGCTAACGCTAAAGTTTCGCCAGACATTTTATATCCTCGGGCGGAGTGTCCCTAAGTGCTGCGAAGCCTCTTTATGCGGACTCGACTGGATTCCTGTCGCGGCCTTCGAGCAGGACTTCCTCGGCGGCTTCTACCCCGACGCCGGGTTCGCCCCTGAATCCCATCTCGGCGAGCGCCATGCCGAGCACGGCGATCGTCATCAGGATGTCCGTATCGTTGATATATCCCATATGCGCGATGCGGATGACCTTACCCTTGAGTTCGGCCTGGCCTCCCGCTATACCGACGCCGTATTTATCCCTCATGTGCTTTACGAGTTTCTCCCCGTCGATGCCTTCAGGGACGCAGACGGCGGTGACGCCGTTCGACGGCGCGGAGGGCGCGAACAATTTCAATCCCATCGCCTCCATCGCTTCCCGCGTTGCGAGAGCAAGTATCTTGTGGCGGCCGAATATTACGTCGAGGCCTTCCTTCTTCATCATCCTGAGCGTCTCGCGCAAAGCGATGACCAGCGATATCGCAGGAGTAAAAGGGGTGTCCGTTGCGTCGATGGATTTCTTCGCCTTCTTGAGGTTGAAATAGTACCTCGGGTTCTTCGACTTCTCGACCTTCTCCCACGCTTTCTTGCTTAAGGTTATGAATGCGAGCCCGGGAGGTATCATGAGGCCTTTCTGCGAGCCGGACACGACGACATCTATGCCCCATTCGTCGGTCTTTATCTCTTCGGCGCCGAGGCCCGATATAGCGTCGACGGCAAGCACAGCGCCGTGGTTCTTCGTTACCTGCGCTATCGCCTTGATATCGGTCAGCACGCCGGTAGAGGTCTCGCAGAGCGTCGTGAATACGGCCTGTATCGAGGGGTCTTTCTTCAGCTCCGCCTCGATCGCCTTCGGGTCAACGGCTTTTCCCCATTCGACATTCATCACTATAGTATCCACCCCGTAGGCCTTGCATAATTCCGTCCATCTCTCGCCGAACTTGCCGCCCTGGACGCATATCGCTTTGTCGCCCGCGGAAAGCAGGTTGCATACGGCCGCTTCCATCGCGCCCGTGCCCGAGGATGTCAGCGTTATTACGGGGTTCTGTGTCTGGAATATGAATTTCAGGAGTTCGCATACTTCCTTGAATATCTCCATGAACTCCGGGGTCCTGTGGTGGATTATCGGTTCGGCCATCGCAAGCAGCGCTTGCGGCGGTACGGGCGTGGGTCCCGGGGTCATAAGATAATTCTTCTTCATGCTGGCTTCCTCCTGTTTAAGTTTGTATTGATAAGTGCTGGTAAACTGCCGCTTTCCTGCATTTCTTGTCCAGGGCTATTTCCAGGACCTGGTCCATGTTCTCGACCGGTATTACCTTAAGGTCTTTCAGTATATTCTTCGGTATCTCTATAAGGTCTTTCTCGTTCTCTTTCGGTATGATGACCGTCTTGATGCCGACCATGTGGGCCGCGAGCATCTTGGATTTGAGCCCGCCTATCGGCAGGACCTTGCCCCTCAGCGTGATCTCGCCGGTCATAGCGACATCCTTCTTCACCGGGTACCTCGTGAGGCTGGATATCAGCGCGGTAGCCATAGTAATTCCGGCCGACGGGCCGTCCTTCGGGATAGCGCCCTCCGGGATGTGTATATGTATGTCCATCTTCTTGTAGAAATCGTCGGAGATGCCGAGCTCGCGCGCGCGGGAACGGATATAGCTCAGGCCCGCCTGAGCCGACTCCTGCATGACCTCTCCGAGCTTCCCGGTAAGCGTCATCTTGCCCTTGCCCTTCATAAGGGTCGATTCTATTGATATTATGTCGCCGCCCGCTTCTGTCCACGCGAGGCCCGTAGCCACGCCGACCTCGTTCTTCTCTTCCTTCTTCGGTTCGGTAAATTGCACGGGGCCCAAATATTTCTCGATGCGGTTCGGCGTCAACCTTATCTTGAGGTCCTTCTCTTTCTTGACGACCTCTTTCGCGATGCGCCTGCAGACGCGCGCTATCTCGCGTTCAAGGTTGCGCACTCCCGCCTCGCGCGTGTAGCGCCTTATCATCCTCAATATCCCGTCCGGCGTGAACTTAATGTCCTCCGCTTTGAGGCCGTTCGCCTTTATCTGCTTAGGTATCAGGAACCCCTGGGCTATCTTGACCTTCTCGTATTCGGTATAGCCGGGTATCTTGATGATCTCCATCCTGTCCTGGAGCGGGATCGGTATGTTGTCCTGGAAATTCGCGGTCGTTATGAACATCACGTCCGACAGGTCGAAATCCACCTCGAGGTAATGGTCGGAGAACGTGGAATTCTGCTCCGGGTCGAGCACCTCAAGCAGCGCGGACGCGGGGTCGCCCCTGAAATCCATCGACATCTTATCCACCTCGTCGAGCAGGAAGACCGGGTTCCTGGATTTCGCCTTCCTTATCGATTGGATTATGCGGCCCGGCAGCGAGCCGATATACGTCCTGCGGTGGCCGCGTATCTCGGCCTCGTCGCGCACGCCTCCGAGCGATACGCGCACGAAATTGCGCCCAAGCGCGCGTGCGACCGATTTCGCGAGCGAGGTCTTGCCGACGCCCGGCGGGCCGACAAAGCAAAGTATCTGGCCTTTCATCGACTTGACGAGTTTGCGTACCGCGAGGTATTCGAGTATCCTCTCTTTCGGCTTATCGAGGCCGTAATGGTCCTCGGCGAGTATCTTCTCCGCGTTCTTTATGTCGAGGTTGTCCTCTGTCCTCGCCGACCACGGGATCGCGACGAGCCAGTCGATATAGTTGCGCGAGACGGTCGCCTCCGGCGAGGACGGGTACATCCTCGAAAGCTTCTCGACCTCGCGAAGCGCGGTCTCCTGCGCCTCCTTCGGCATCTTCGCCTGCTTGACCTTGTCCTTCAGCTCATCGAGCTCGTTCTTGTAATCGTCCTTCTGCCCGAGTTCCTTCTCTATGGCCTTCAGCTGTTCCTGGAGGAAATATTCTTTCTGGGCCTTCTCTATCTGCTTGCGGACGTTCGAGGATATCTTCTTCTCTATCTGGAGTATGCCTATTTCGGAATTCAGCACCTCGGTAAGTTTCTTTATCCTGTCAACCGGGTTCAGGATCTCGAGTATCGCCTGCTTCTCGGCCACGCGCATCGTCAGGTACGACGCCGCCGTGTCTGCGAGCTGGTCGGGGTCCGCGATGTTGGCTATCGTCGCATATGCCTCGGTCGGGACGCGCTGGTTCAGCTTCACGTATTCCTCGAACTGGTTGACCAGCGAGCGCACGAGCGCCTCCACTTCCATCGTCTTCTCCGCGGCGGACGGGATCTCCTCGATCCCGGCGTTCAGGTATCCCTTGACCGGGGAGAGCTTCACAACCTTCGCGCGGTAGAGCCCCTCGACGAGCAGCTTATACGAGCCGTCGGGGAGTTTTACCGACTGGATGACCTGGCTTACCGTGCCGATGGGGTATATGTCGTCTTCGGACGGCTCCTCGACCTTTACCGACTTCTGCGCGCAGAGCAGTATCGTCTTGTCTTTCGATAACGACTCCTCGACCGCCGCGATCGACTTCTCGCGTCCGACTACCAGCGGGACGGTCATGAACGGGAATACGACCATGTCCCTTAAAGGCAAAAGCGGTAAGGAATCTTTCGGCTTGTTCTCTTTTTTCATAGGTGACCGGATTACTTCTTCTTCCCTTGTATGACTTCATCCACAATGCCGTAGGCCTTCGCCTCTTCGGCGCTGAGGAAATAGTCCCTGTCCGTGTCCTTCTTGATCTTCTCGAGCGGCTGGCCCGTATGCTTCGCGAGCAGCTCTTCTATCCTGTCGCGCATCCTGAGTATCTCTTTCGCCTGGATGCTGATATCTGCGGCCGCGCCCTGCGTGCCTCCCCACGGCTGGTGCATCATTATGCGCGCGTTCGGGAGCGCCAATCTCTTTCCCTTCGTGCCGGCGGCAAGCAGTATCGCGCCCATAGATGTCGCCTGGCCTATGCAATATGTGCATACGTCGGGCTTGACGAACTGCATCGTATCGTAGATCGCGAGGCCGGCTGTTACCACGCCGCCCGGCGTGTTTATATACATGTTGATGTCTTTATCGGGGTCTTCCATCTGCAGGAAAAGCATCTGGGCTATGATGAGGTTGGCGATGTAATCGTCGATCGGCGTTCCGATGAAGATTATCCTGTCCTTAAGGAGCCTTGAATAGATGTCGTAAGCGCGTTCGCCGCGTCCTGACTGCTCAACCACCATCGGGACGAGCATCTGCGACCGTTCCCTATCTGCCATCTTAGACCTCCTCTATTTTAGCGTTCGCGACCACGAATTCCATCGCCTTATCCTGCGCTATCTCCGCCTTGATGTCTTCCATGAGGTCGTTCTCCTCGAGGTACTTCTTTGCTTCCTCGAAGGTCTTCTTCGCGCGGGTAGCCATCAGGTCTATGCGCTTGTTGATATCTTCCTGGCTCGCGGAAAGGTTCTCGGCCTGCGCGATCTTGTCGAGGATGAAATACGCCTTTACCCTCTTCGTCGCCTCGTCGCGGAACTTGCCCTTCATCGCGGCCTCTTCCTTCTGGATATCATCGACCTTATAGCCCATGTACTGCAGCCTCTGCTGCGCGTCCCTTAACATATGCGCGGCCTCCGCGTCGACCATTGACGACGGCGCCTCAAAACTCACGGACTTGATCAGCTGGTTCATGAGGTCCTCTTCCGTCTTGAACCTAACCTCCTGCTCCTTCGCCTTCGTGAGTTCTTCCCGGATGTTCCCTCGCAGCTCGAGCAGCGACTTGAACCCTCCTATATCCTTGGCAAACTCGTCATCTATCGCGGGCGCCGTCTTCTCCTTGACCTGGTTGACCGTCACAATGAATACCGCGGGCTTTCCGGCCTGGTCCTTCTTAGGGTAATTGGCGGGAAGCGTGGTGTTGACAGTCCTCGTGTCTCCCGGGACCGCGCCGATAAGCTGGCTCATGAACTCGGGCTTCGTCGATTTCGGAGTGAGCGGGAACCAGACGTTCTCGTTCTTCTCGCCCGGCTTTCCCTCCACTGATATCTCCACATCGCAGAGGCACCAGTCGTTCTCTTTCGCGGGGCGCCCGGCCACGTCCTTGAGCTGCGAATGCCTCTCCTGCAGTTCCTCTATGACCTTATCGACATCTTCCGTCGATATCTGGGCTTTCTGTTTCGTTGACTTGAGCCCTTTGTAATTTTTCAGTTTGATATCCGGGCGCACATGCACCTCGGCCTTGAACGAGAGCGGCTTGCCCGCCTCGAATACTATGTCCGTGACGGCAGGCATGCCTATCGTCTCAATTCCGGCGTCCTTTACCGCCTTGACTATCGAGTCGCCTATAAGGCGCTTCTTGACCTCGTCGCCGGCCTTCTCCTTATAATGCGATTCCACGAGGTAGCGCGGCGCCTTGCCTGTCCTGTATCCCGGGACTTCCGCGTATTTTTCTATCTCGTTATATATCTCGTCGAATTTTTCTTTTATCGTCTCCGCGGGGACCTCTATTTCGAAACCCCTGCGGGAACCCGCCAATTCCTTGCTTTTTACTTTCATAGAAATATTCCTCAGGCCTTTATGAGCCCGAAGTCCCCGTCCTTTCTCTTATAGACCACTTCGATTTTGTTGTCATCGGCGTTCCTGAACACGATGAACTCGCTGTTTGATATCTTAAGCTCCTCTACCGCTTCCTCGACCGACATCGGCTTTTCGGCGACGCGTTTCGTTTCTACGATCTTCGGGCCGGCGGCGGGCTTTTCGCCCCTCCAGTAATCCTTGATGCCCCAGATCCTCGTCGCGATCTCCTTCATCCTGCCGGAAGACCTCCTGACCCTGTGCTCCTTGACCTTGTCGTGCAGCTTACGCAGCTGGTTATCGAGGGAATCTATCGCCTTGTCTATAGACGCGTACATGTCGGTGGTCGTCTCGGTCGCGGTGAGCTTCATATGCTTGCCGATGACGGTCATCTCCGCGATATGGCGGAACTTCGATACCTCGAGTATGACATGCGTCTCAAGGATGTTCTGGTGGAACTGGTTCAGCTTCGTTATCTTGCCGTCTATGTGCGACTTAATGCCTTCTGTCACGTTGAAATGCCTGCCTGTCACTACTACCTGCATTGCGAACCTCCTTTACATTCTGAATTTTTCGCCCAGATATATCTGCCTCGACTTCTGGTCGGAGATGAGCTCTTCGGCCGTGCCCGATATCAGCACTTTCCCGTCGGCCATGATATAGGACCTGTCGGTAATAGACAGCGTCTCCCTGACGTTATGGTCGGTCAGCAGGATCCCGAGCCCCTTTTCCTTCAGGGAGCATATTATCTCCTGGCATTCCGCCACCGCTATCGGGTCGATGCCCGAGAACGGCTCGTCGAACAACACGAACAGCGGCTCCGTAACAAGCGCACGGGTTATCTCGAGGCGCCTGCGTTCGCCGCCCGAGAGAGTATAAGCGAAATTCTTCGCGAGGTGCGATATCCTCAGTTCCCCGAGCAGCATCTCGAGCCTCTTCCTGCGCTCCTTCTTCGAGATCTTCAGCGTCTCGAGTATCGCCATGATATTCTCTTCGACGGTCAGTTTCCTGAATATCGACGGCTCTTGCGCGAGGTAGCCGATGCCGCAGCGGGCCCTCCTGTGCATAGGGAGGTTCGTAATATCCTGGTTATCGAATATGACCTCGCCCTTGTCCGGCTCGATCAGGCCGGTTATCATGTAGAACGTCGTCGTCTTGCCGGCGCCGTTCGGGCCCAAAAGGCCGACGATCTCGCCTCGCTTGACGGATATGTCCACGCCGTCGACCACGCGCCGGCGGTTATATGTCTTCTGCAGGCCTTTTGTCTCGAGCAGATGCATCTAAAATACCTCTTTCGTCGCGGCCTTCGATTCTTCCGGGTATATCGTGACCTTCGGCGAGCCGCTCAATATGACCTTCTGCTCCGCCGCGAGGTATACTGCCTCATCACTGAATGTCCAGCTTCCGCCCCGGACAATCTTCACGTTTCCTTTCGCGACTATCCTTGAAACCTTCTTCGTGCCCGAATCGTAATACGCCGTGGCCGTATCGCAGAATATCTGGCCGCGCTCGTCGTCGACCCTGACATTCGTGTTGAAGACCGCGTAGTTCTTTCCGTAATTTATCTCCATCGGGCCGTCGCAGACGATCGTCGTAGGTATCTTCTGCTCGGTGCCGTCCTCTTTCTTTTCGACGTTCTCGGCGTAGAGCTTTACCGGGCTATCGGTGACTATCTTCTGGTCCGCGTTCTTCCAATCGACCTCGTCGGTCACCATCTTCGTGCCGTCCGTGCCGGAGACGACGACGTTCGACTCGAAATGCGCGTCGCTCGTATTCCTGTTGAACACTCCCTTGTCCGCCGTCAGCGTCATGTCTATCTCCTCGCCGTACGCCTTGGCGACGACGTCCGTCAGGTTAACGACTTCCGTCATGATGTCGGCGGACTTGCCCTGGACCTCCCACTTCTTCCTTCCGCTCTTCTCGTATCCGGCGAGGGAGAAAGCCATGACCTGCTGGTCGGTAGAGAGCGACATCGGCTCTTCCGCGGCCGGCTTTGCGGGCTTATCGCTGCGCACCGCGCAACCGTTGAACGACAGCGCTATCAGCAGCGCGGCCAAAAATTTATTTAGTCTCATCTTGAGTTTTCCACCTTTCGTGGAACCAGACCCACTGTGACGGGTATTTCCTGATATACGACTCTATGACCTTCGACCACTTCTGCGTGTTGGCCATAATATCCGCGTCCTTGTTCCCTGTTATCTCGAGCTCAAGCGGCTCCTCCACGTAGATCGTATGCGTCTCTTTCTCGCGGACTATGAACATCGGTATTATCGGCACCGCGGTCGCGAGCGCGAGTATCACCGGCGCCGTCGGAGTGAAAGCCTTGCGCCCGAAGAAATCCACGAAGACCCCGTCGAGCGATGATATATCCTGGTCCGCGAGTATCGCTATCGACTGGCCTTCCTTAAGCAGCTTCAATATCGTCTTTGCCGACTCATCCCGCATTATGACGTTCACGCCGAGCCCCCTGCGCAGGCTGTTGACCCACGCGTCATACTTCTCATAGCGGAGCTTGCGCGCGAGAACGTTTACCGGGTACCTCTTCAGGCCGAACCAGCCCGCGAGGAGCTCCCAGTTGCCGAAATGCGCCGACAGGACGATGAATCCCCTTTTTTGAGAAAGAGCCCTATCTACTATATCGAGGCCTTTTATCTTAACGTATCTGTCGATGTTCCCGGAGGTGAACTTCGGGGAATTCAGCATCTCGAAAAGGTTCTCCCCGAGATTCCTGAATACCCCCCTGGCTATAGCCCGGATCTCAACGCCGGACTTCTCTTTCCCGAAGGCAAGCTTCAGGTTCTCGACGGCCTTCCTCCTGGGCGCTGCGGCCAAAAAAAAGGCGCATTCCCCCATCCGTCTGCCTATAAACCTGTTAATTTTAATCGGAAAGAGAAGCGAGATAAAACTGGCTGTCTTTAGAAGGTAATATAGATACCTTCTCCTGATCCTGTGCTTCACAACGAGTTATGATAGCAGAAGACGCCCGCCAAGTCAAGCGTTAACGCCCGACCCTGAGGGTCCTGAGCTCGTCGCCGACCTTGAGCAGGACCGTATCCTTGTTTATCTCCAGGACCTTCGCTCCGGATATCTCGTCGCCTGCCTTAAGCATCTTTCCGTCGATAAGGCATACGGGCTTCTTCGCGTCCCAGAAGATGCCGGAGAGCGAAAGGTCGCCGGTCGCCTGCACCGGGACGCTGCCCACGGCGAACGGGTCCCTGCCCCAGGACGGGAAGGAACTCTTTCCCGGGGAAAGCGCCTCTGCGGGCTTATTCGCAACAGCGTTTACGGCGGCCCCCGGCGCCTGCGCGGCCGGTTTCCTTGCCGGCTTCGATTTCATGGCCGCGGCGAGCAGGAACACGACGAACGCCAATATGACCACCGCGAGTATCATGATCTGCCGCTTATTTTTGTCCACTGGATTCCTCTATGGAATACACGGAGACCGTCATCCTGACCTTCAGTTTCGGGAAGATCCTGTCATCCTTCGATATCTGCACGTTGTCAACGGTCGCAAACCCGCTTTCAAGGTTGTCCACGGCATGCAGGTATTCGCCGACGCTCCTGAAAGAAGCGCGCATATCTATGCCTATAGGAAGCACCGAATACCGGAACCCGTCCGCCGACTGGCGCGAGCCCGGCGTCGCGCTCCTCTCTTCCTGCGGGTCTATCGTTATGAACTCGATGTTCAGCGCCTTGCCCTTCCTCGTCAACTCGTCGATAACCGCCGATACGTTGCTCCTGGACGGCAATTTCCTCTTCAGCGCAGCGGACTCGGCCTCTATGCCCGTTTTGTCTATCTTGTACGCCGCGCTCTGCTTGATCCTGCTTTCTGCGAGCGTCGCTTCCATCTGCTTCCATTCCTTCTTCCTGGATACTATCTTCTTCTGCGTCGGGGATATGACGAGCGCGAAGACCACGGCGAAAACTATTACGCCGGCCGCCGACATCGCGATGGCCTTCTTCCTGGCAAGCAACCCGGGCGGCAGCGTTATCCTGTTTAAAATTCGCATTTTATCTCGAACTCCGCCTTTGTCTTCGAATCCTCGCTCATCCTCGCGTTTATAAGCGTCGTCTCGCTGAAAAGTCCGCCTTCCAGCGCCGTTATTATCGCGGACAGCGCTTCCTCGCGGTTGGCCACTTCCCCGCGTATCTCGCCTTTAATGACCAGGTCCTTATCGTCTATCCTTATGCCCGTGAGCACCGCTTCGCCTGGTATCTTGTTGCTGAGCTCCTTGAGCACTTCCTTCAGCGGCGGCTCTTCGGACAGCATCTTTGCCATGAAGGCCTTCTTTTTATCGTTATCCTGCCTGATGCGCTCGTAGTTGAGCGCTATCTGTATCTGGGGCCTCATCGCCTCGAGCTCCTTGTCGCCGTATTTTATCTTCTTTTCGTAGCTCGATAAACGCATCTGCTGGCCGACGAATCCGAGGATGAGCAGGACCACCGCCGCGACCGCGGCCGACTCGACCGCTGCCTTCCCGAAGGTCCGGGCGGTCTTATGCCTGATCTCCAAAGACAACAGGTTTATGCCTTTGCCTTCGCTTAATGCCGCGCCGACCGCGTCGGCGAATATATGCGGCTCCGCGCCGGGCGTTACCGCGTTATTCGCAAGCTTCATCCCCTTGAAAGGGTCGCCGACCGATACGGGCATATCCAGCGCATCCTGCAGGAAAGGCGCGAGGCCTTTCAGGGAAGCCCCTCCGCCGACGAGCACGACGGATTTTACCTTGTCGCCGAGAGAGCCGTCGCTGTAATATTCGAAAGAACGCTCTATCTCCTGGACAAGCCGCTCGGTGGCCGGCCTGATAAGCGACAGCAGCTGTTGGCTGTTTATCTTCCCGTCCAGCAGGTCGATGCCCGGCATCGGCGGTATCCCGTGCCTGATCTTCAGGTTCTCGGCGTCTTCATAACTGAGTTCCACGCGGCCCTGCTCGGTTATCAGAACCGAAGTGATCGCCTTGGTTATCGCGACGCCCCCGGACCCTATCATCCTGTGGAATTTCAGGGATCCTTCCCTGAATATGCTTATGCCCGTCGATTCCGCGCCGATTTCAATGATCGCCGCCGCGGACGGGCCTTCCGCGCCGAGGCGCCGCGCGATATTCTCTATCGCGAGCGGGGGTTCGGTTATCGCGACCGGCTCGACGCCCGCTTCCGACAAAAGCGAGGTCATCTCGTCGACGAATTTTTTCGGGGACGCGACGAATTTCACGCGCAATTTCTTCAGGCCGTCCTCACCCGCCTCCTCCTGCGTCTCATAGCCGATGACCGCCTCGTCGAGCGGGTATGATACCTTGTCCTTCGCTTCCCATTTTATCGCTTCCCCGAGCTCCTTATCAGGCATTACCGGGACGGTAAAGTAGCGCAGGCAGGATGTCGGGCAGTCCACGATCCCTATGGCCCTCGCGCTTTTGGCCTGCATGCCCGCAAGTGCCTTGCCGAGGCCCGCGGACCTCGGCACGATGTTCGCCTTCCTTATTAACGGCCCGCCGGCGGCGTCGAGATCTATCTCGACGGCCTTTATACAGGTACTGCCGATATCTATGCCGAGGAATACGCTCTTATGGCCCATATTTATCACTCGAAATTTTCCCTGCGATGGCCTATCGCTGTCGTGTCGCCGGTATAATTATGGAATGTCCTTATGTTCCCCGTATCGCGCGGGTCGTCTTTTATTTTTGTCGTTACCCTGAAGTCGACTCCGAGCGACCTGCCTATAGATTGTACCTCAAATGCCGTTGTCGCGTAACAAAATTCTGCGGCAGGGTTCGTATACGCGGCCGATCCCCTGACAGGAATGACCGACGAAGCGTCGGCGGTGTCTAGGACCCTGTCGCGCTCGTCCGGATTTCCGCTTGCGCTCAGGTAGCTGCGCGTCCTGACAAAATCGTAGAAGTCCGTGGTCACGGAAGTATCCCAATGGTAGAAACACGTGAACGGGCTTGACGCGCGAGCGTTGATTATGTCGGTGGCCAATCTCGCCGCGTCGGTCCCGCCGAGGGACAGGTTGTCGAAGACCGCCTCAAGGACCTCGCGGGGCGCGGTATTGATGTTTATCGGGGCGCGCGAAGTTGTGCCGGAGGCCGGCGGCCTGTATGAATACGGGTTGATATAGGAATATACCGTTACGTAGTCCTTTATCGCGTCGTATATCGCCTGCGTCATGCCGGTCACCCTCTGCACTTCTTCTATGGAATCGAACGGGTTCGTGAGGGCCGCTCCGCGGTAGTTGACGATATTTGTCGCGACCGTATTTGCGGTGCCGCTCGCTACGCCGCGCTCCTGCATCAGGAATCGCAATAATCCCTGGGTAGCGTAATTCAAATGGACCTTGCCCGCCTCGTCAACGATCGATACCGATTGCACGTCCCCGTCCCCGAGGGTTACCGGGAAACTTGCATAAGAACCGTCAAACCATGTCTCGGTATTGGTATCTATCTCATATTCCACCCTTATCCACATGGCGTCGATGTTCATGTTCCTGTTGCCCGCGGTCCGTACGACGCGCAGCCTGAAGTCCTCGCTCATGATATCGTCCCACGTGAGGCCTCCCGTTATGTCGGCGGAATAATTCACGAGCGTCGCGCTGTTAGGCAGGGCCTGCGTCATGGCCGTCGTATAGGTCGAACCGTCGGTCGTATACGACGCCTGCATCGTGGCGCCCGCGCCTCCGGTCGACCTGCTCGCCCTGACGAAGTATGTGACGGATATTATGCGCGCCTGTGTATAGTTCGAATCGAATCTCCTGACTATCGCCCTGTCCCCGTTATTGTTTATTGTGGCGTTGCTGTTGTCGATATACGATAACCGGGTAGCGCTGCCTACGCTGGAGCTCAATGAGGTATCCGCTCCGCGGAGGTCCGCCTCGCCTGTCTGCGTGGAGGTAATGTAGTCCGCGCGCAGCTGCCTCATGGCCCTGTCTACGCCCGCGTCGGCAAGGTGCAGCAATCTGTAGTCGTTCGCGCCGAACGCGGTATCGCGGATCTCTCCCGACGCGATGAACATGAGCCCCGCCACAAAAAGGATCATCGATACCATCAGCAGGAATACGAGGATCAGCAGCGACCCGGCGCCGCGCGTGTTTCGCATCTTTCAGAGATTCCTCAATTTTACTTTCGAACGCAGCGTGAACGTCTCATCGCCGTCAATAACCGTTATCGTGACCGCAACGGCCCTGACCTGTGACGCCGTGACCGGGAACGCAAGCAGGTTGTCGTTCGTGTCGTAATACGAGAACGCCATGGAATCCACGGAATGCACGGCGGCAACCGTGGAGTTGATGACGGGCACCGTAGAGGTGAAGGTCCTGTCCATCGGGTTCCCGGCGGTATTGTCCCATGTGTACTGTATCGTCTCTTCCGCGCCGTTGCCGTCATAATCCACCGTAAACCTGATGCTATTCACGAGCGCCTGGCCGGATACTACAGAGTCGGCGCACCGGAGCTCCGCCGAAATGGATGAGAGCGTCCTTGCGGTCTCGCCTTTTATACCCGTGCGTTTCCATTGCGAATACGAGACGTCGAAACCGAAGTTATAGACCATCACGACCGCACCGAGCAGCGCAGCCACGAGGAACACCGACATAACGAGCTCGATGAGGGCGAACCCGCGCCTCTTATATGTCCGAGACATATGTCACCAGGCTGAAACTTAATTCATTCGATTTCGACTGCCAGTATACGGTCACATTCACCTGCTTCAAACTTGCCAGCGGTGTCGTTACGACCACTTCCCTCTCGTATGTCGTGAAACCGGCGACCGGAGCGCGGGCCTCGTTCGTAACGGACGCGTATGCCGTGTTCCTTATGCCCTCCATTCGCTCCTGAGCGAGGTTCGCGGCCACGAGCTCCTGCTCGCTGCCGCCGGAGACAAAAAGCCCTGTCACGACTGCCTGTGACAGGGCTATAAAACCGCCGGCCATGAGGACAACGGCCAACAGGACTTCAAGAAGCGTGAAGCCTTTTCTGCTGCGCACGTTAGGGCTGCGTATCGCGTCCCGCGTTCGACACATAGATGCAGCTCGTGCCGTTCGTCTCCGTAATGACGCCGGTATTCGCTACCGACGCGCTTCCGTTACCGCCGGTCCCTACGGAGTAAAGGACATAATACCTGCCGTCCGGGGACTGCGCGTAGCCGTAATCGTTGCCGACATTGAACGGGTCTTCGGGAAGCGTCGCGTCCACGATCTGCGGGGTCGCGGTCGTAAGGTTCGCGAGCGCGGCCGGATAAGTGTTATTGTTATGCATGTAATAGCTCTCCACGGCCGCCTGCAGCGTGACGAGCTCGCCCTTCGCCTTCGCGACGTTGCCCTCCTCCTGCATGCCGCGGAACCTCGGCAGGGCTATCCCGATAAGTATCGCTATTACCATGATGACTATCAACAGCTCGATAAGTGTGAAACCTTTCTTCATCTTACCCCTCCTTTTTGTTATCGCCTGAGGATCTTTATCAGGTCGAACATCGGTATTAAAGTCGAGGCCATTATGACCGCCACGACGGAACCCATTATCAACAGGAACGCAGGCTCAAGAAACGCCGTAAGTTTTTTTATGCTGTAAGCGACGGCTGAATCATAGAGGTCGGCGACCTTATTAAGCATCACATCGAGGTTTCCGGTCTCTTCGCCTGCCGCGATCATCTGGATGGTATCGGGAGGGAACTCCCCGCTGACCTTGAGCGGTTCCGAGATCTTGCTTCCGCCGCGCACCGCCTCGCGGACGGTCGCCATGACGCGGGCGAGGACCTCATTGCCGATAGTGCCCTCCAGTATCTCGAGCGATTCGAGTATCGGCACGCCGCTCGAGAAGAGTGTGGCCAGTGTCCGACCGGCCCGGGATATGGCCGCCTTCTTCATCAGCGGGCCTATTACCGGAAGCGAAAGCTTCAACTGGTCGAACTGCAGGCGGCCGATGCCCGTATTTACATATATGCGCGCGGCAAGCGCGATCGCCAGCGCCGCGAGAACGTAGAGATGCCAGTAATCCCTTAACGCGATCCCCGCCGAGTTGAGCATCCGCGTTATCAGCGGAAGCTGGACATGGAACTTATCGAATATCTCCGCGAATTTCGGGATGACCGACGTGACAATGAATATTACCGCGGCAAAGGAAGCAAGCGAAAGTATGGCAGGGTATATGATCGCCGCGCTGACCCTCTGCCTCAGGTCCATCTCGCTCTCACCGAAATCCGCAAGCCTCTTGAGCACGATGGGGAGGTTCCCGCTCGCCTCGCCGGCTTTTACCATGCTTACCGTAAGGCGCGAGAATACGCCCGGGTGGCTTGCCATCGCCTCCGAAAGGGAAAGGCCCGTCTCGACCTTGAGCCGGACGTCGGAGATCACCTTCTTTATCTGCCTATTCTCCGCCTGCAGCGATATCGAATTAAGGCATGTCAGCAGCGGAAGCCCCGCGTCGAGCATATTAGAGAGCTGTATATTAAAGAAGATCGTGTCTTCTACGCTTATCCTGTTGAAACCGAGGAGTATCTCCTCGAGGGAGACGCCTCCCGCCGCCGGAAAGACCCCTGTGACAATGTATCCCATCTTCCGGAGCTTGTCGGCCAGGTCGTGTTCGGTGGCGGACTCCATCACGCCTTCAACGAGCTTGCCTGCCTGGTCCCTCGCCTTATAACGGAAATTCGGCATCGTCTACTCTTCCTGCTGGGTAACGCGCATGACCTCTTCGAGTGTCGTCTTGCCTGCCTTGACCTTTTCGAGCCCGTCCTGCTGCATCGTCTTCATGCCCGCCTTAAGCGCGGCCTTCCTTATATCCGATGTGGAGGCCTTGGCCACCGTTAACGCGCGTATATCGTCGCCCGGAACCATCAGTTCGAATATGCCTATCCTTCCCCTGTAGCCGGTCTGCATGCATTTGTCGCAGCCCTTGCCGCGGTAAAACTTTACGCTGTCCTTATACGAGATCATGCCAACGTCCTCGAGGACGTTGTCCGACGGCTTATATTCCTTCTTGCAGTCGGGGCAGATGAGCCGCACGAGGCGCTGCGCGATAACACCGGTTATCGACGACGACACGAGGAACGGCTCGAGCCCCATATCGATCAGGCGCGTGATCGCGCCGGGCGCGTCGTTCGTATGCAGGGTGCTCAGGACAAGGTGGCCCGTCAGCGCGGCCTGTATCGCGACTTCAGCGGTGTCGAGGTCGCGGATCTCGCCGACCATGACGATATCGGGATCCTGGCGCAGTATAGAGCGCAGGCCGCTCGCGAAGGTCAGCCCCGCCTTCGGGTTTATCTGCATCTGCCGGACCATATGGAGGCGGTATTCTATAGGGTCCTCTATCGTTACGATGTTCTTTTCGGGGGAATTTATCGTGCTCAACGACGAATAGAGCGTCGTCGTCTTTCCCGAGCCGGTGGGCCCGGTCACGAGTATGATGCCGTACGGCTTGTGTATGAGTTTTTCGTATACCGTGAGGTCGTCCTTGGAAAAACCCAGGTCGCTCAATCCCAGGAGGACGCTGTTGAGGTCGAGCAACCTTATCACGACGTTCTCGCCGTATACGGTCGGTATCGTCGAGACCCTGCAATCTATCTGCCGGTTCTCTATCTTCAGCTGGAACCTCCCGTCCTGGGGTATCCTGCGCTCGGCGATGTTCATGCCGGAGAGTATCTTTATGCGCGATATGACCGCCGCCTGCAGGTTCTTCGGCGGAGATACGACCTCGTGCAGGACACCGTCTATCCTGTATCTCGTCAGGAGACTCTCCTCTTCCGGCTCTATATGTATGTCCGACGCGCCGGCCTTCAGCGCTTCCATTACTACGAGGTTGACAAGCCGGACGACCGGCGCTTCCTCTACCAGCCCTTCGAGCGCCTTCAGTTCCGGTTCCGCCCCTTCCTTCAAGGCCAGCTTGTCCTTGTCGATGGATTTGACTATATCGTCCATGGTGCCCTTCGCGCCGTAATACTGGCCGAAGACGCGCTGCAGGTCCTTGTCCGAGACGACTACCGGCTCGACCTCGCATCTTGTCCTTGCGCGGACCTCGTCTATCGTAAATACGTCCATAGGGTCGGTCATCGCGATCGTCAGCGTGTCGGCTATCTTGAAAAGCGGAAGCACGGAATTTTTCCTGCAGAATGTTTCAGGGAGGAGCTCGACTACCTTCGGGTCGAGGATATAATTGGAGAAATCTATGCGCGGGACGCCCATCTGCCCCTCAAAAAAGGAGAGTATGGCGTCCTCGTCCACCATGCCGAGTTTCACGAGAACGCGCCGAAGCGGCTCTTTGGTCTTTTCGACCTCCGATTTCGCCTTTTTGAGCTTCCCGGCATCTATAAGGCCGAGTTCTACGAGCGCTTCCCCGAGAGATTTTTTCTCTCTTTTCGGCATCGTCTCTCCCTTTATTGAGTCATAGTATATGTTAGGAGATTTATTTTGTCAACTGTGCCATTTGGACTGGGCTTTCAGGATGATCTCGACGATCTCCCTTATCGCCCCGCGGCCGCCTTCAGCAAGGGTGGTGTAGTGGGATATGGCTTTGAGTTCGGGGCGGCTGTAGGGGACCGCGACAGCCAGTCCGGCCCGCCTCATGACAGGCAGGTCTATAAGGTCGTCGCCTATAAAACAGACCTCTTCGTCGGTGACCCTGAATATCCTGAGCAATTTTTCGTATTCTGCGCCTTTGTCGCGCGCGCCCATAAAGGCCTTATCAATATGGCAGGCTTTCGCGCGGCGGGTAACGATGCGGGATTTCTTCGCGGTTATGATAGCGGACTTGAGCCCCGCCTTCCACCAGAGCGTGAGCCCGTAGCCGTCCTGGATGTCGAACGCCTTCAGCTGGTCGCCGAAATCATCGTAATAAACCCTGCCGTCGGTCATTACACCGTCGACGTCAAGGACAAGGAGTTTTATCTTTTTCGCTTTTTCGGATATGTCCATTTTTTATACTAGCCCCGCCTTCAGCAGGTCCTGGACGTCCACGAGGCCTATAGGCCTCTTCGACTTGTCAACGACCGGGATCTCGTCTATCCTCTTCTCCCGCAGGATGCGGAAAGCGTCCGCGGCGAGCATATCCTTGGAGATCGTCACGGGATCCTTCGTCATGACCTGCTTTACCGGCTTAAGAGAAAGCAGGGGATCCGTACCGAGGTGCCTGCGGAGGTCCCCGTCGGTAAATATCCCGGACAATACGCCTTTTTTGTCCACGACGCTCGCCGAACCCGCGCGCGCGCCCGTGATCCTCAGCAGCACGTCTTTGATCTTCATATCGTCGCCGACGACCGGGTTCTCCTTGCCCTTCCTCATTATATCCTCGACCTTCAGTATAAGCCTCTTGCCGAGCGATCCGCCCGGGTGATATAGCGCGAAATCCTCCCGCCTGAATCCCCTGCGGTCCAGCAGCGCGACAGCCAGCGCGTCGCCCATAGCGAGCATCGCGGTCGTCGAAGCGGTCGGCGCAAGGTTGAGCGGGCACGCCTCTTTCTTTACCGCGACATCCAGCACGACATCACTGTGCCTGGCGAGGGTCGAATCCCTGTTGCCGGTCATGGCTATTATCCTCGTGCCGATCTTCTTCAGCGTCGGCAGGAGCCTTATTATCTCCTCGGTCTCGCCTGAGTTCGATATCGCGAGCACGACGTCGTCCTTCGTTACCCTGCCGAGGTCACCGTGTATGGCGTCGGCCGGGTGCAGGTAAAGGCTCGGCGTCCCCGTCGACGAGAGAGTGGCCGATATCTTCGCGCCTATGAAACCCGGTTTGCCCATGCCCGTCACGACGAGCTTGCCCTTACACGCAAGGACCGCCCTGACCGCTTTCTCGAAATTTTTATCTACCCTGCGTATAAGAGACGACACCGCGGCCGCTTCTATCCTCAGGACTTCTTTCGCGCGCTTTATCATTTGCGCCCCCCCTTGCCTGCATTATCTTTTACTATCTCGTGTATCTCCTTCACCGTAATAAGGAGCTCTTCGAGGTCTTTGAGCGCCACGGAGTTCGGGCCGTCGCAGAGCGCGCACCTCGGGTCCTCGTGGACCTCAAGGAAGAGGCCGTCGCATCCCGCAGCCACGGCCGCGCGCGCGAGCACCGGTATAAACCTGCTTTCACCGCCCGATGACTCGCCCCTGCCTCCCGGCAATTGCACGGAATGCGTCGCGTCGAATATGACCGGATAACCGAGTTCTCCGAGTATCACGAGCGACCTCATGTCGCTTACAAGGTTATTATACCCGAAACTGGCGCCGCGCTCGGTTATTATGATCGACTTGTTCCCGGCCGCCGCCGCTTTCTCGGCCGCGAATTTCACGTCCCATGGCGCCATGAACTGGCCCTTCTTTATGTTCACGACCTTCCCGGTCCTTGCCGCGGCTATGATGAAATCCGTCTGCCTCGAAAGGAATGCCGGCACCTGGATCACGTCGAGGACCTTAGCGGCCGCATTGAGTTCTTCCTTGCAGTGCACGTCGCTCAATACCGGCACACCTGCGGCGGCCTTAACCGCCTTCAATATCTTCAGGCCTTTCACGAGCCCCGGCCCGCGGAAAGATTTTACCGATGTCCTGTTTGCCTTATCGTAGCTGGACTTATAGACATACGGGATATCAAGCCTGTCCGCGATCTTCTTTATCGCGCTCGCGTGCCGGACGGCCGATGCCTCGCTCTCTATTACGCACGGCCCGGCTATCAGGACCAGCGGGTTATCTCCGCCGATCTTTATCTTTCCGATAGATACGGTTTTAGCCACGTTTTTAGCTCCTTTTGGCGCCGGATACCAGCGACGCTTTCACGAACTCCCTGAAAAGCGGCTGGCAAACGTCCGGCTTTGATTTGAACTCCGGGTGGAATTGCGTTCCTATGAACCACGGGTGCCCTTGCAGCTCTATTATTTCCGCGAGGTTCTCCTTCGGGTATACGCCCGTTACCATAAGGCCGTTCTTTGCCATTATATCCCTGTACTTGCCGTTGAACTCATACCTGTGGCGGTGCCTTTCGTATACGAGTTCTTTCCGGTATGCGTCGAATGTCTTCGTCCCCTTCCTGACCCTGCACGGGTATTTCCCGAGGCGCATCGTCCCACCGAGCTGTGTTACCTTCTTCTGCTCCTCTATCAGGCTGATGACCGGATTGGGCGTGTTCCTGTCGAACTCCGTGGAATTTGCCCTGCCGAGCCCGCAGACGTTGCGCGCGAATTCTATCGTCGCGCACTGCATGCCGAGGCATATCCCGAAGAACGGCACTTTATTCTCCCTCGCGTACCTAATCGCCTTTATCTTGCCTTCTATGCCTCTCGTCCCGAACCCTCCGGGGACAAGTATGCCGTCGACGCCGGAGAGGTGCTTCTCGGCGCCGGACTGCTCGATCTTCTCCGATTCGACCCTCTTTATCTCCACGCGCGCGTTATTGGCTATGCCGCCGTGCTTGAGCGCCTCGTAAATCGACTTGTACGCGTCCTGCAATTCTATGTATTTGCCGACCACCGCTATGACGGCGCAGGCCGACGGGTCGAGCGACGGCTTTATGACCTTCTCTTCCCAGTCCTTGAGTCCCTTGTCGCGGACGCGCAGGCCGAGCATCTTCACGATCGCCTTGTCGAGCCCCTGCTCCTTGAACATGACAGGGACCTCGTAGATGTCCTTGACGTCCTTCGCCTCGAAGACCGCGCCCTCGTCGACGTTGCAGAAGAGCGCTATCTTCTCCTTATGTTTCCTGGAGAGGGATTCCTCCGTCCTGCAGAGCAGGATATCCGCCTGGATGCCTATCTCGCGGAGTTTCTGGACCGAATGCTGAGTCGGTTTCGTCTTCAGCTCGCCCGCGGCCCTTATATACGGCACGAGGGTAAGGTGTATGTTCAGCACGTTGCCGCGCCCCTTCTCGAGCCTTAACTGCCTGATCGCTTCGAGGAACGGCAGGGATTCGATATCGCCGACCGTGCCGCCTATCTCGCAGAGGACCACGTCGACGCCCCTTCCCCTGCCCACCTTCTTTATCGATTCCTTTATCTCGTTCGTTATATGCGGGACGACCTGGACCGTTCCGCCGAGATAATCGCCGCGGCGCTCTTTCGTTATGACGGTGTTGTATATCTTCCCGGTCGTGACGTTATTGTCCTTGCCCATGACGGCCGACGTGAACCTCTCGTAATGTCCGAGGTCGAGGTCGGTCTCGGCGCCGTCGTCGGTCACGTAGACCTCGCCGTGCTGGAAAGGGTTCATCGTGCCCGGGTCAACGTTGATGTACGGGTCGAGCTTCTGCAGCGTGATCCTTATGCCTTTGGCCTCAAGCAATTTTCCGATCGAGGCCGAGGCTATTCCTTTGCCGAGGCTCGACACGACTCCCCCGGTAATGAATATATATTTTGTGCCGCGCGCCCGCGCTGTCATTTATCCCTCAGGGTTAGGACCTCCCTCGCTCGCTCGAGGTCTTCAGGGGTGTCGATGCCTATCGTATCGAACTGGGTCTCGACTACCTTTATCCTGTAACCGTTCTCGAGGACGCGAAGCTGCTCAAGCCCCTCGGCCCCTTCGAGGGACGAGGTCGGGAGTGTCGTGAAAGTGAAAAGGAAATCCTTCGTGAAAGCGTAAAGCCCGATATGCTTGTAGAATACGACGTTCTCGTGGAAACGCGGGAAAGGTATCGCCGAACGCGAAAAGTAAAGCGCGTAACCGTTCTTGCCGGTCACTACCTTTACGACGTTCGGGTTTCGCAGGTCTTCGGGGTCGGTTATCTTCTTCTTCAGCGTCGTTATCGTCAGTTCCCTGCTGCGCAGGAGCGGGCTGACGACGTCGTCTATCATAGAAGGGTGCAGAAGCGGTTCGTCGGCCTGTATGTTCACGACGACCCTCGCCTCGATCGGGTTCGCGACTTCCCTCAACCTGTCGGTCCCGGTCCTGTGTTCCTTCGCGGTCATGACCGCATTGCCGCCGAACGCGCGGACGGCATCGAGGATACGCTCATCATCGGTGGCAACGACGAGGTCATCGAGCGTCGCGGCCCTCTTGGCGTTCTCCCATACATGCTGTATGACGGGCTTTCCGAGAAGGTCCGCGAGGACCTTACCCTCGAACCTTGTAGAGCCGTACCTAGCCGGGATGACGCCGATAGCGTCCATTCAGATGCCTCCTCGGGTCAGGGCTGCCAATGGTGGTCCCTGATGCGGGCCTTCAGTTCGGCCTGGGATGTCGACGCGACGCCGACCTTCCCGACCACTATGCCGCCCGCGAAATTGGAGATATGAGCGGCTTCTATCATCTTCGCGCCGGCGCATAATGCCGTCGTAAAGGTGGCTATGACCGTGTCGCCGGCGCCCGAGACGTCGAAGACCTCCTGCGCGATCGTCGGAATCTGCGTTATCTTACCGCCGCGCTCAAAGACCCTCATGCCGTTCTCGCCTAAAGTGATAAGCGCCGCCTGCAGTTTCAGCCTTTCCAGCAACGATCTTCCGAGCTTGTCCAGCGACGGATCGTCCTTCGCCTTTATGCCGCCCATGGCTTCCGCTTCTTTGCGGTTCGGGGTGATAGCCGTCACTCCCTTGTAATACGAAATATGCTCTTCCTTCGGGTCCACGGTTATTATCTTCCGGTGCTTTCTCGCGAGGGGTACGATCTCCTTCAGCAGGCCGGGCGTTATGACGCCCTTGCCGTAATCCTCTATGATGACACCGTCGACCTCTTTTATCTTTGACTTTATGAATGACAAGAGTTCCCTGTTCTGCAATTCCGCGAGCGGCTTTGCGCTCTCGCGGTCTATCCTCACCACCTGCTGGTGGCGCGCCACGACCCTCGTCTTCAGCGTCGTGGGCCTGCCGGGGTCCGAGATGACCCCCTCAAGATCGACGTTCCTCTGCTTCAATATCGTCTCGAGCTCCCGCCCGTGCGCGTCGCGGCCGATGACGCCGGCGAGATAGGCCTTCGCGCCTATAGAGCTTATATTGCTCGCGACGTTTGCCGCGCCTCCGGGCATCATAGATTCCCTGCCCACAAGCACGACCGGGACCGGCGCCTCCGGCGAGATTCTCGAGGAATCGCCCCAGATGAATTCGTCGAGTATCAGGTCCCCGATCACGAGGACCTTCGCGCCGCTGAATCTCGAAACAGTTTTATTGAGCTTCTCCAGACCGGTCTTTTTCAGCATTTCAGCGCCTTTTCTGTTTTTTCAGGATCGATACGTAATCTTTTATCCCCGCTTCTATTCCGTATTTCGCGGAAAACTTGAGCGCTGCCTTCGACAGCGAAATATCGGCGTGCGTCCTGTCCTGGTAAAAACCATAAGGGTTATCGAAATATTCGGGTGTCAGGTCCTTCTTCAGCGCCCTGTTCAGGGCCTCTATGACTTCGTTGAACGTGGCGGGCGAGCCCGTGCCTGCATTGAAAACTCCGCTGCCCTTATACGCCATCGCCTTCATGTTCGCGGCGACGACGTCTTTGACGTATATGAAATCGCGGTATTGCTCCCCCCATTTGAATACCCTTGGCCGTTTACCCGAAGCCATCTGAAGGTAGAGCTGGTATATCATGCTCGCGGCCTTCTTCTTGTGCGTCTCGCCGGGGCCGTAGACATTGAAATAACGCAGCCCCACAACGGAGAAGTCCGGATTCTCCTTCACGAACGCCTTCGCCACCTGCTCCATGCGGACCTTGCTCTCGCCGTAGATGTTTGCGGGCGCGGGCCTGTCGGTCTCTTTCATCGGGACCTTGCCCTTGCCGTATGTCGCGGCGCTCGACGCGTATACTATCTTCTTGCATCCGATAGATTTCGCGTATATAAGGAGCCTCTTGAAAGCGTCGACGTTGACCGATAGCATGAGGTTCCTGTCCATGACGGTCGTATCGGTGATGGCGGCCTGGTGAAAGACGGCGTCGCACCTGTCGAGGAATTTCGAATAATCCACTTTGCGTATATCCGCGATGACCATCGCCCCCTTAAAACGCGCGAGGTTCTCTTTCCTGCCCGCCGAAAGGTCGTCTAAAGCGATGGTCTTGCCGTGCTTCTGGAGTTCTAACGCGAGGTTGGAGCCTATGAGGCCTGCCGCTCCGGTAACTAAGAATTTCATGGTTTACCTTGCTTTCTTTTGTCGAAAAGTTTACCACTATTAACGTGTTATGTCAACCGCCGCCGAGGAGCCCTTCCGCCGCCGAAAGGACGTCTTCGACGGTAACAGCCTCGAGGCATTTGAAACCGAGCTTGCAGTTGTGCGCGAGGCATTCCTCGCAGCCGATATCCTTATGTATGACGATGTCGCGCGGCCCGACGGGCCCCCACCTCTGGGGAGAAAGCCCCGGGTCCAGCCTGCCGAATATCGAGATGACCGGGGTCCCGACCGCTACCGCGATATGCACCGGGCCGGAGTCGTTAGAGATCAGCAGTTTGCACCTCTTAAGCAGCGCCGCGACCTCCCCGAGAGAATGTTCCTCCGACAGGACTATCGGGCTGTGCAGCATGCCGGTCTTCACCTCGTCTACCGTCTTCTTGTCGGACGGCCCGCCTATAATGACTGCCTTTACGCCGCGCCTTCCTGCAAGCTCGTCCGCCACGCGGCCGAACCTGTAAGCGGGCCAGCGTTTCGACGGGCAGCTCGCCCCCGGGCTTATCGCGACTATGATGTCCTTGCTCCCTATATCGGCGAGGTCCATGAAACGTTCTATTACCCTCTCGTATTCCGGCTTCACAGGCATGTAGAGCGCCCTGTCCTTCGGCGTTATCCCGACCGGCCGCAGCACGTCGAGGCTGTAATCTATCTCGTGCTTCTCTCCGTGGTGTTTCGTGTCCTTAAGCCGCTTGGTAAGCAGGAAACCCCATTTCCTGTCATAGCCGACCCGCTCGGGTATTCCGGCGAGGAATGGTATCACGTTGGACCTGACCGTCGGATGCAGGACTATCGCGAGGTCGAACCTCTTGCGCCTGAGCCCGGCTATGAAGGCCATTGTCGAGAAGATCCCTTTCTGCTTGTTGTCCTTGTCGTAGAGGATGACCTCGTCGAGGTAAGGATTGCCGTCCACGACATCCTCGACATACGGCCTTACCATTACCGCGATATGCGCGTTAGGGTACGCGTCCCTTACCGCCTTTATCGCGGGCGTAGAGAGCAGGACGTCGCCTATCCTGTCGGTCCTGATTATCAGTATCCTGTACTTCCTCTTATTTTCCGGCATCCAGCACCCTTTTAGCGGTATCGAAGACCTCTTCAACGGTCACGGATTTCATGCATTCAAGGTTATACCTGCATTGCGCGGCCTCGCACGGCGAGCAATGGAGCTTCCTGCTGATAGCGATCCCCGCGCCCTCCCTCGGGCCGTATCTCCTCGGGTCGGTCGGGCCGAATATGGCCACTGCCGGAGTCCCGACGGAGCCCGCGATGTGCAAGGGCGCGCTGTCGTTGGTTATCAGCAGCGACGAGCGCTTGATGATCCACGCGAGTTCGCGCAGGTTCGTGAAACCCGCTGTCGAGACGGAGTAACTGCGCATCATATTTATTATCCTCTGGCACGTCTCCTTTTCGGAGGCATCGCCGACGAATACTACCTTCATCTTATATGATGCGGCAAGCATGTCGCAGGCCTTCGCGAACCCGCCCTCGCTCCACTTCTTTATATGGCTCTTCGCGCCCGGGCTTACGCATATCAACCTGTCGTCGTCCGATATACCCTTGTCCCTTAGCAGGATCCTCGCCTTCTCCTCGTCGGGCTTCCCTATCCAGACAGGGAACGGCGCGTATTTTGCGTCTATACCGAGCTGCCTTATCCTGTCGAGGTGCTCCTCCGTCTTGTGTTTTGCCCCTCCCGCTTTCTTTTTGGCGGGGCCGTTGGAGGCCCTTGCGCCGCTGAAGAATCCGAACATGCTGTTGCGCAGGTCCACCAGCAGGTCATAACGCCTCTTCCTTAGTTCGAGCATGAGGCCGGCCTTACGCGCCAGCGGGGCCGACTTATCATATATGTAAACTTTGTTTATCCTCGGGTCCGACACGAAGACCTCCGCGGAACGCGGGCCCGCAACCACATCTATCTCCGCCTCGCCGTATTGCGCGCGCAGCGCGCCCATGACCGGCAATGTCAGCACGGCATCGCCGATATTGCTCAGGGTTACGACGAGTATCTTCTTAACGCTTTTCATTTCAGGAACCCTTCCGCTTCGCGCATGACGTCATCTACCGATACCGCTTTCATGCAAAGGGCGTCCTCGCAGCGCAGGTTGTAGCACGGTATCTTGCATCCCGGCTTCCCGGAACTCTTCTGCAGCACCTTATATCTTCCGCTGCCGTACGGCCCAGTAAGTTTAGGGTCGGTCGGCCCGAATATCGCGATCGTCTTCGCGCCCTGGCTGACCGCTATATGCATCGGCCCCGAATCGTTCGAGACGACGAGGGCCGCGCGTTTCATTATCGAGGCGAGCTGCCTCAGCGAGGTCGTGCCCGCGGCGATGACCGGCTTCTTCTTCATCATGCCGGCGATCTTTTCTGCGAGGCCGACGTCCTTGCCGGCACCGGTCAATACCACCGGCATGCCGTATTCCTTGCCGAGCTTGTTGCCGAGTTCGGCGAAATTTTCGGCGGGCCATCGTTTCATGTCCCAGTTGCCGCCGGCGTTCAGGATCGCGAACGGCTCGCCCTTCTTTATGCCCTGGGACTTCAGGAACGACTCCGCGAACGCTTCGTCGCTCTTGCTGACATGAACTTCCATGTCCTTGCCGTTGTCGCGCACGCCCGTCACCTTGACGATGTTCAGGAACTGCTCGACCTTATGTATGTCCGGCGGCTGCGGCAGGACCTTCCTCGAAAGCAGGAATCCCCTCTTGGGGTTATCTATTCCTACCCTCTCCTTTATCCCCGAGAGGGCGACCATCAGCGTGCGGGTCAGCGACCTGTGGAAAAGGAAAACGATATCGAACGAGCGCGCCTTCAGCTCGGATATCAGCCTCATCTTTCCGGTCAGGCCCTTGTATTCGCCTTTTTCGTCGTAGATGATCAGCTCGTTAATATTGGGGTTCAGCTCCAGCACCTCCCTGCAGCGCGGAACGATCATGCAGGCGATATGCGCATTGGGATAATGCCTGCGCAGCGCGCGTATTGCCGGGGTCGAGAATAGCACATCCCCTATCCAATTGACGTTGACTATCAGTATCTTCTTCAATTTTTCTTTTTCCGCCCGGCCGACTTCAGCCATGTGTAATAACCCGATACCTTGAGCCTGAATTCAAGCATGTTCGCCCTGCTCGTCTCTGCCTTTATGCGTTTCAGCGCGAACCTGTCCAATTTCACCGACCCGTCGCGCAGCGTCGTCACGAAAGCCGTCCTGTAACCGGCTCGTTCCAGCATGCCGTTTGTGCAGGCGCCGCGTTCGCCGAACGGGTAACAGAACGCCGTCACTTTCTTGCCGGTCACTGCCTCTATTATTTTTTTCGAGTGCACCAATTCGCCCTCGATCACCCGCTCCGGGGCATCCTTGAAATTAAGGTGCGACCTCGTATGGCTGCCGAAACCTATTCCGGCCGCGGACATCTTCCTGATCTGCGTTATCGTGAGGTACCCGCCCCTGCCTATATAATCCGATATCATGAAGACCGTCGCGGGTATCCCGTATTCCTTCAATATCGGGAAAGCGTTCAGGTAATTGTTCGCGTTGCCGTCGTCGAACGTGACCGCGACGGTATTCCGCGGCACTCTCCCGCCGCTCTCGAGGATATCAGCGAGCTCCTCGATAGACACGACATTGTACTTATGCTCCCTCAGGAACCTCATCTGCTGCCTGAACTGCGCCCCGGTGACATACATCGCGTTGCCCTCCGGGAGGTCCTCGACGTTATGGTACATAAGTATCGGCGGATAAAATTTCGTCTCGAGAAAGAGCTTTCCCCCGGCCAGCGCCAGGGCCAATACCGCTACGGCAATTAAGGCGCGCATGCGCGGCCGGTTATTTTTTGCCGGCCCCATCCAGCGCCTCCTTATATACTTCAAGCGTCTGCCTCGCCATGCGTTCCGCAGAGAAATTCTCCGCCGCGTATTTCTTCGCGGCCGCGGCTATGCGCCCGGCGAGCGCTTTATCCGCAAGCAGGCGGCATACCGCCCCTGCGAGCGTGGCGGCGTCGCACGGCTCGACAAGCACTCCTAACTCGCCGTCATCGAGCATCTCCCTGAAACCGCCAACCCCCGTGGAAACGACCGGGACGCCCATCAGCATCGCTTCTGCGATAGCGAGCCCGAACCCTTCCTGCAGCCCCGGCCTCGCGAATACATCCATTATAGCAAGAAATTCGCGCGCGTTTAAGGTGTTTCCGAAGAAGCGGACAGAATCCCCGAGGCCCAGGCCTTCGGCCCTTTTCCTCAAGCCATGCTCGAGGCGGCCCTCGCCGATAATAAGAAGCCGCGCGCCGGGGAACTTCGCGGATATCTCCCTGAACGCGTCTATCAGTACCGCGTGCCCTTTCTCCTCGGAAAGCCTCGATATGATACCCACGACCGGGCCGCCGCCCAATCCGTATTTCTTCCTTATGCCGTCCTTCTCTTCGGGAGTATACTCCCTGCTGAACTTTTCCGTCTCGACGCCGTTCTGCACGAGCCGCAGGTCTTTCTCTTTCCTGCCGAACGCGTCTTTGAGGTTCTCGTATACAGGCCTACTTATCGCAATCGTCTTTATTCCCCAGAACGGGAACGCCCTGCGCAGGAAGTGCGGCCTGAAGAACCCGTGCCAGGTCGCCACATAAGGTACGCCCGTCAACGCGGACAACAGCTGCGCCGCCGCCTGGGATACCCTCGTCTGGGCATGCACAATATCTATTTTTTCCTTCTTTACGATCGCGCGCAATTTCAGGGCGGACACGAGGACCTTTGGGCTCAATACGGATTTCGTGTCGAGGGGCACGTCCAGTTTTACGATGCCCGGCGCGAGGCCTTCCGTGAGCCCTCCCCCCGAAGACGCGACAAATACGCGGTTACCCGCGGCCTGCAGGCGGTTCGCGAGCGTGGCAGTGTATACGCCTACGCCCCCCATCCTCATATGCGTGGTGGCCAGCAGTATGTTCATCGGGCCGCCAATAGTTTCTCGATCGATCTCATGACGTCTTCCACCTCTATCTCCCTCATGCACCTGATATCCGAACAGACCGGCTTATAGCACGGTGCGCACCTGAGGCCCTTGCGCACGACCGCGCAGGCCTGCGAAGGCGGCAGGTGCCTCGCCGGATCGGTGGGGCCGAACAGCGCGACGAACGGCGTCTTCATCGCCGCCGCCACGTGCATCGGCGCGCTGTCGCTTGTCACGAGGCATTTCATCCTCTTCATCAGCGCGGCCAGTTCCGTTATCGTGGTCTTTCCCGTAAGGTTCACCGGCTTAGACCTTGTCATGGATATTACGAGGTCCGCGGCCTCCGAGTCCGCCTTAGTCCCTATAATGACCGGCCGTATCTCTTTTTGCGCGAGCAGGTCGCACAATTTGGCGAAATTTTCGGCGGGCCACCTTTTCGTCGCCCAGCGCGGGCTCGCGCCGGGGTTTATCGCGACGAGCGCCTGGTGGTCCCCGACCCAGTCCGTTTCAAGCATATCCCTTACAGACCCTTCGTCCGCGGCCGATGGCCAGAGCTCGAGTTCCTTCGGCGCGCCTTCAATGCCCATAAGCGAGAGGACCCTGAACTGGTGGTCGACGGGCGGTATCGGGCGCCCGTTGTCTGTTATGGCCTTGTTCAGGAAGAGCCCGTGCCAGCCCTTCCTGTAACCGTACCTCTTCGTAGCGGTGCTCATTATCGCGAATATGTGGCTCTTCGAATTATTCTGCAGGTCGACAACTTCCTCGAAGCAGTAGCGCCTGACTTCCGCGGCGAGCTCGAGGAACCTTAGCCATCCCCTGTCGCGGCCGTTCCTGTCATATATTATGAACTCGTCCACGTAAGGGCATCCCTTGAGGGCCTGGCTCTCCATCCTGCCGGTAAGCAGGGCTATATATGCCTTCGGGTTCTTCTGGCGTATCGCGCGCAGCGACGGTGTCGCGAGCACGCAATCGCCGACCGCGCTTATCTTGATGACGAGTATCCTCTTCCGCTCGAGCGCTTCCTCGTAGACGCGGACGGTCTCCGTTATCATCCTGTCGAGGTTGAACTTTTCCTCCGCGTCCTTCCTCGCGTTGCGCACGATCCCTTTTGTAAGCGCCCTGTCCTTAAGCATCCTCACGATCGCGTCGCTCATCGCCTGCGGGTCTTCGGGCGGAACGAGCAGGCCGTTAACGCCGTCGCGGATTATCTCGGTCACTCCGCCGACGCTTGTCGCGACGACCGGCACTCCCGCGGCAAACGCCTCGATGATGACCCTGCCGAACCCTTCCGGGACCGTCGTCGCGAGTACAAGCAGGTCGAGCCCCGCGAGTATTTCCGGGATGTCGCTCCTGCGGCCGAGGAACTCCACGTGCTTTTCGAGGCCCAACCTCCGGACCGTATCCTGCAGCTCCTGCCTGTACCTCTCCTTGCCGGGGGACGCATCGCCCACGACGAGGACCTTAAGCCGCGGAAAATATTTAAGGGCTTTCGCGGCCGCCCTGAAAAAATACGCGTGACCCTTAAGCGGCGTGAGCCTTCCTATTATCCCTATGGTGTAATCGCTTTTTACGGATTCATCGGGCTCTTTGAACCTGAACCGCTCGAGGTTTACCCCGCGGTATATGAGCTTTATCCGCCTGTAAGGCACCTTGAACGAATCCATCATATGCTTCGCGATCACCTGGCTTATCGCGATGACATACTTGCCCCATCCCATTACCTTGCTGAACGGCTTCTTCGAATAATACCCGTGGCACGTCGTTATGAATACGACGCCTGCCCTGCGTGCGGCGTAATAGCCGATCATCGCGGGGACCCTGCTGCGCGCGTGCAGGATATCGGCCTTCTCCGAACGCAGTATCCTGCAGACGGCGGGTATCATGCGCAGTATTGTAAACGGGTCCTTTTTCCCGACCGGGAGAGTGTAGTGCTTGATGCCGGCGGCCTCGAGTTTTTTTACGAGTTCTCCGCCGCCCGATATGACGACGGCGTTGTGCCCGAGCTTGATAAGGCGTTCCGACAGGTCGACGACACCCGTTTCGACCCCTCCCGTATTAAGGCGCGGCAGTATCTGGACTATCTTCATATTATCTTACCCAGCGCGGCCCTCACGGCCGCGATATCGCCGCCCGAGACCGCGGCCGGTTCATGGCCGATATAATGGATTATATCCTCCGCTATCTCCGCGGGCGTTGAGACCCTTATCAGCGCCTCTTTCTCGAGGTTGCCTACCGACCTTTCCAGTTTCGACGCCGAACGCGGCCTTATCTTGCGGGGCATGAACGCGATGACCGGCCTGTCTGAGCTTACCGCCTCGGTCAGCATAGCGACGGATTCGCCCGAGACCACGAGGATGTCGGAAAGCCCGAGTATCCCCTCTATCGCGCCCTCGAAATTCCCGTCGTTCGCTATCAGAAGCAGTTTTATCCTGCCGGACTTGCCGTAGCGCTCCTTCAACGCGAACTCGACCGCCCTCTGCGTCCTGCGTGACGTCGTTACCAGCACTTCAGCATCTATCTCTCCCGCGGCGCGCAGGACTCCGTCCATGACCTCGGCCGCGAGCTCCTTCTCGAGCACGTAATCCCTCGAATCGCCGCCGATAAGAACGCCGATGACTTTTTGCTTCGTTATCTTTACCTTTTCGTTGAGCCGCGCGGCATATCCGCGCAGCGCCGCCGCGTCGAGGACGGTGACCGTGCCCTTAGTGAAGACGGTGTTCTTCGCCGGCTTTACCATGTCATGGGACGGGATCACCGCCAGGTCGAAATCCTTTATGTCGAATATGTTCGGTTTCATTATTACGATCGACCTGGCGCCGAGTTCCTTCTTAAGCGAGAGGTTCACTCCCGCGAGCGAAGAACCGCATGATACGACGTAATCGGCATATGACGACCTTAAGGCCTCGTAGCTTTCCTTTTCGAAACATCCCGAGAGCGCGTGTATGCCCAGCCCCGCTTTTGACCCAAGGTCGAAGACGGCCCTGGCGGACGCGCTCCTGAACTTCACATCAGCGGATTCGATCGCGGTATCGTCCGGCAGGTATCCCTTCGCGGCCCGCGCGTCCCTTATCATGCGCGCGAGCGCGAGCGACTGTTTGTAATGGCCCGCCTTGCCGTCATTCAGGACGAGGACGGACTTGTCCGGCGTGGACTTCCAGCGCTTATGCAGCCAGAGCCACTGCCCGGGGTACTTCGTGACGTATTTCACGAGCGCGTCCGCGAACCTCTGGAGTATCTCATGCACGTCTTTTTCGAGGTCGTCGGAACGCATCACCGATATATCATCCTCGACGACTATCCTGTGGTAAGGCCCATGCTCCCTGACGATGAAGACCGGGAATATCGGCGCGCCGGTCCTTAGCGAGAAATGTGCGATGCCCTTAGGCGTGGACGCCTTGCGCCCGAGGAACTCCACGATCTCCCCTTTTTTCCCGCCGTCCTGGTCGGAGAGTATGCCCACTGCCTCTTTCCTTTTCAGGGAATCGAGTATCTCCTCGACGGCATTCTCCTTGAATATGACATGCGCGCCCTTCGAGCCGCGCATTTTGTTCAGGTAGCCGTTAAGCTTCTCCATCTTCTGCCAGCGGGCGAGCACGTTCATCTTATAACCGGAGCCCGAGCCGATCAACGAGCTGAGTTCCCAGTTGCCGAAATGCGCCGTGAGAAAAATGACGCCGGTGCCCTGCTCAGCGACCGCCTTCTTGACCTTTTCGTGGCCTTCTATCTTTATGTATTTCTTTATGTAGTTATCATCGACCTGTGGGAACTTCAGCAGCTCCATATATGATTGCGCGATATTCCTGTAAACGTCCTTTATGATACCGTCGAGCTGCGATGGCGTATACCTGCCCCTGAACGCGGCGCGCAGGTTCGCGTACGCGACGGTCTTTCGCCGGCCCATCGTGAAATATATCAGGCTCCCGAAAGACCTCGCCGCCCAAAGCGAGAACCTGAGCGGCAACAGCCTGAATACGAAGGCCTCAGCCCTTACGAGTAAATAGAGAATCCAGTCCGCCAAAAAATTGCTCCTCTTTGTCTATTACCAGATCGACCGAGAGCGCGAATATCCTGACGCCCGCGGTTTCGGGCGATACAAGCGCCGCTCCCGAGTTCTTTATGCGCGGAAGGTCTTTCTCGGTCGTGACGACGGTATCTATGCCCTTATCCTTGCATTCCTTCAATATGCGCCCGATCTCCGCCGCGGTGAATATATGGTGGTCGATGAAACAATACTGCGCCGCGACAATGGCGCCCGTAGACACGACGGTATCCTCGAACGAACGAGGGTCCCCTATCGCACATAGCAACGCCACCTGTTTGCAGTTGATCGCGTCGATGGGCGTTTCATACCCGCCCGAAACCTCATGCAGGCGCCGCGCGCAATATGACGCGTTGAAGACCTGCGCGCCGGGGTTCTCCATCTTTATCCTGCTTTTTAACGCCTCGGCCTTGCCGAGGCTCGACATGTCGGGAAGCACCTTCGTGATCACGACCATGCCGGCCCTTTTCAGGGAAGAGACGGGCTCCCTGAGTATACCCCGCGGCAGCAAACTCCCGTTCCCGAAAGGGTTGTTCAGGTCTACGGTTACTATATCAAGGTCCCTCGCGATGCCCCAGTGCTGGAACCCGTCATCAAGCAATAACAGGCTGGGGGAATATTTCGCCTCCGCCTCCTTCGCCGAAGCGGCCCTGTCGCGGCCCGTGATGACCGGCACGCCCGCGAGCGTCCTCCTGTAAAATTCCGGCTCATCCGCTATGCCGGTCTTCGCGTCGGCCATATAACCGCGTGTCAGTATCACGGCTCTCTTCCCGTCCCGCTTGAACCTCTTTGCGATCGCCGCGACAAGAGGCGTCTTGCCCGTCCCTCCGAGGGTGATATTTCCGACGCTGATGACCTTACATCCGCGGGGGCGGTAGGGCTTCGCGCCTGCTTTCGCGATCGCGAGCGCCATGCCGTAGACAAAAGACAGCCAGTACAACAGCAATTTGAGGATATCCGGAACGGGGCCGCGCACCGCCGGGTCATCGGACATCAGGTAAAGGAAATATTTTTTGATGCTGTCGTTCATGTTTTACCTATCAGCGGCTCTATCAGTTCCAGGTCTTTCTCTGCTACCCCCGCGTTGGCCTCGAGGACCGAGCGCGCCCTCTCGCCCATCGCGCCCCGGCCGTCGGGATCATGCAGCAGCATCCTGGCGCTCCGGACCAGGTCATCCTTGTCCGATACGCGTATCGCGGCTTTCTTCGAAAGAAGCGCCCCGGCGATCCCTTCGAAATTGTGCATATGCGGGCCGAAAAGTATCGCCTTCGAATAATACGCGGCCTCGAGAGGGTTCTGCCCGCCCTTCCTGATGAAACTCCCGCCTATGAAAACTATGTCACCCGCGGAATAGAGGCGCGCGAGGATCCCCATGACATCAAGCACGTATACTTCCCCTATCCTCGACGGGCTGTGGCCGGATTTTGAGACGGGCCTCGGCTTGAAACCAGCGGACCTTACGAGGCCCGACACTGCCGGGGACCTCTCCGTATGCCTCGGGGCTATAAGCAGCCGCAATTTCGGGAACTCCCGCGAGAGTTTCCTGAACCCCCCGAGTATTATCTCTTCCTCCCCCGGATGCGTCGAGCCGGCGATCAGCAGGCTCTCGTCGGGTTGCAACCCGAGATTCTTCCTGAAGTCCTCCCTTTCGTCGGCCTTCCCGGCGGTAAGGGCCGCGTCGAACTTCAGGTTTCCCGAGACCTTCACCTTTTCATCCGGCGCGCCGAGGCATATTATCCTGTCGGCGTCGGACCTCGACTGCATAAGGAAAAGGTCGATCTTTTTCAGTATCTTCTTGAGCATCGATTTTACTGCGGAATAGTTCTTGAACGATTTATTCGAGACCCTGCCGTTGAATATCGCTATCTTCGCGCCGGACCTCTTGGCCGAAGATATGAGGTTAGGCCATATTTCGGTCTCGGCGATGAGCAGGACCTTCGGCTTTATTATCTGCGCGACTTTGTCCGTTATGAAACTTATATCGAGCGGAAGGTATATTACGGCGGCGCCCTTGAACCTTTCGCGGGCTATGTGGTTGCCTGTCGGCGTCACGGTCGAGACGACGATCCGCGCCGACGGGTAGTTCCTGCGTATCTCGTCGTACAGCGGCAAACTCGCTATCACCTCGCCGACGGACACCGCGTGCAGCCATATCGTACAGGGCCCCTTTATGCGCGCGAGCAGTTCTTCCGGGAATATGCCGAACCTCTGGCGGCTGAAACCGCGCCATTTGCCCTTCACCACGAAATAAGGCAGGTAGAGGACGGAGAAAACTATGAAAAACGCGTCGTATAACATCTTCATGATCGGTGCCTCAGGCCCGCGGATGCGCTTTCGTATACGCGGACTTGAGCCTTTCGGTGGTTATATGAGTATATATCTGGGTCGTGGAAAGGTTCGCGTGCCCCAAAAGCTCCTGCACGCTCCTGAGGTCCGCCCCGTGGTCAAGCATGTGCGTGGCGAACGAGTGGCGCAGGGTGTGCGGGGATATCTTCTGCTGTATGCTCGTCTTGGTGATATATTTGTTTATTATCCGCCTTATTGAACGGTCCGTCAGGCGGCCGCCGTTCTTGTTGAAAAACAGCGCCTTTCCCGCATGCGTATCTTTGGTATTCGAGGCGCGCCTCTTCTTCAGGTAATCCCTTATCGCCTGCAGGGCCCTGTCGCCTATCGGCACGATCCTCTCCTTCTTGCCCTTGCCGTAGACCTTGATGACGCCGCCTATCTGGTCGACGGTGTCAATATTCAACCCTACGAGCTCGCTGACCCTTATGCCGGTCGAATAGAGCGTCTCGAGAATGGCGCCGTCGCGCAGGCCGGCCTCGTCCTCCTTCCCCGGCGATTCGAGCAGCAGGACGATCTCTTTCTCATCAAGGAATTTCGGAAGGTGCTTGTCGCGTTTCGGCGTCGACAGCGACGACGCGGGATTGTTCTTGATTATGCCTTCCCTGAAAAGGAACTTGAAGAACGACCTTATCGAGGCGATCTTGCGCGCTATCGAGACCTTCGAGAGGTTCGTCTCTTTCACGTGCGCGAGATACCTGCGAAGCGAGACGTAGTCGACTTTCTCTATCGGCTCTTCCTTCAGGAACTCCCGCAGGGATTTCAGGTCGATGGAATAGTTTACGAGCGTATGCTTCGAGGCGTTACGCTCTATCTCAAGGTACCTAATGAACTTTTCGATATACCTGTCTATCAAGTCTGCTCCTGGACCTTAGGCTTGTTTTCCACGTGCCTGCACGCGGGGAAACGCGAACATCCGTAGAACGCGCCGCGGCGGGAACGGCGCTCGACGAGTTCGCCGTCGCATCCGGGCTCGGGGCATTTGATGCCGGTGGTGACCATAGGTTTCGCGTTCTTGCATTCCGGGAAACCCGAACAGCTCTTGAACTTGCCGCGCCTGCCCCATTTGACTATCATCTTGCGGCCGCACTTCTCGCATACCTCATCCAGCTCCTCGACGTCCTTCTTGACCTCTTTCATCTCCACCTGGGCTTTCGAGAGCCATTGCGAGAACGGCCCGTAGAAATCCTTCAATGCCGTGGTCCACTCGACCTTGCCTTCCTCTATGTCGTCGAGCTCGTCCTCCATCTTCGCGGTGAACTCTTCGTCGATTATGACAGGGAAGCTCTTAGTCAGCAGGTCGTTGACGACCGTGCCGAGCTCGGTCGGCCAGAGGGCCGATCCCTCCCGCCTGACATAATAGCGCGCGACGACCGTCTCGATGGTCGGAGCGTAGGTCGAGGGGCGGCCAATGCCGTCCTCCTCGAGCGCCTTGACCAGCGATGCGTCCGTATACCTTGGCGGCGGCTTCGTGAAATGCTGTGTGGGGTCTATCTTTACTAGGTCCAGCGCTTCGCCCGCTTCCAGCTTCGGAAGGTACGACTTCTTCTTTTCGGCGGCTTCGCCCTCCTCTTCGATATCGTACGCGGCCTTGAACCCGGGGAATATTACCGTCGAGCCGGACGCCCTGAACATGCACCTGCCCGCCTCTATATCCACAGATACGACCGACATTATCGCGGGCTTCATCTGGCTCGAGACGAATTTCGCCCATACCAGTTTGTAGAGCCGGTACTGGTCCTGCGAAAGGTATTCCTTGATGGATTCCGGCTCCCTCGCCACCGAGGTGGGCCTTATCGCCTCGTGGGCTTCCTGCGCGGCCTTCTTCGATTTGTATTCATTCGCCGCCGTGGGCAGGTATTCCGCGCCGAACTTGTCCTTGATGTAGAACCTCGCTTCCTCGATGGCGGAGAAAGCCACTTTTACCGAGTCGGTCCTCATGTAAGTTATGAGGCCGATGGTGCCTTCCTTGCCGATATCGAGGCCCTCATAAAGCTGCTGGGCTATCTTCATCGTCTTGCCGGCCCTGAAATGCAGTTTGTTGAAGGACTCCTGCTGCATCTTCGAAGTCGTGAAAGGCGCCTGCGGGTTCAGTTTCTTTTCGGACTGCTTTATATCCTTTACCTTATACTTCGCGCCTTGAAGTTCCGATAATATCGCGTCGGCGGCCGCCTTGTCCTTGACCTCGGCCTTCTTGTCGTCGATCTTATCGAGTTGCGCGAAGAAGGTCTTGCGGTCCTTGTGCTTCTTTAATTCGGCTTCCACCTCCCAATACTCCTGCGGGACGAACTTCTCTATCTCGCGCTCGCGGTCTACGATCAGCTTTACCGCGATCGACTGGACGCGCCCCGCGCTGAGGCCGCGGGTGATCTTCTTCCAGAGGAGCGGGCTCAGCGAATATCCTACTATCCTGTCGATCACGCGCCGCGCCTGCTGCGCGTTCACAAGCTTGGTATCTATCTCGGCGGGGTTATCGAACGCCTCGAGGATCGCTTTCTTGGTTATCTCGTGGAAGACGACCCTCTTTACCTCTTTGTTCTTGCCGAGGTGCGACGCGAGATGCCAGCCGATCGCCTCGCCTTCGCGGTCGGGGTCGGTCGCTATATATACGACGTCTTTGTCCTTCGCTTCCGCCTTCAGCTCGCTCAGCAGTTTCTTCTTCTTCGCGATCACGACATAGCTCGGCTGGAAGTTATTCTCTATATCTACGCCCATCTTCCTCATCGGCAGGTCTATGACATGCCCCATTGACGGCCGGACCATGAAACCCTTCCCGAGGAACTTCTCTATGGTCTTCGCCTTTGCCGGCGACTCTACGATCACGAGCGCGTTCTCCGCGCCTCCGCCGACCGGCAATATTATCTCCACCTTGTCGCCGTCCTTCAGCTTAACGGAACCGTAAGACGCCCTGTCGATTATCTCGAGGTTCAGCTCGACCGCGGCGTACTTTACGTCGGCCTTGAGTTGCGCGATGAGCGCGGCAACAGTCAGGCCGTCCTCGGCCTGGATATCTTTTCCGTTAACGCATATCTTCATTATGTGCCTTTCCTGACGTATGACTGCCCGGGCAACCGCTCGACCAGTCCCATTATCTCGAGCCTGACCAGCGCGCCTATCGCCTCAGGGGCGTCCAGCTGCGTGCCGTCCATTATCTCGTCGACCGATACCGGCGTATCCCCGAGGGATTCGAGGACCTTCTTCTGCGGCCCTTCGAGCCCTGATGCGCGGCATGAGGCGGCGCGCGGCGTCATCGCGGCGGACGGCCTCATATGGCCTTTTATCATATCACCGAGTTCCTCGATTACATCGTCGGCCGATTCGACAAGTTTAGCGCCCTGTTTTATCAGCATATTCGTTCCCGCGGATGTTGCAGAGCCGGCATTGCCGGGCACGGCAAAGAGCTCCCTGCCCTGCTCGAGCGCGAAATCGGTCGTTATGAGCGCGCCCGATCCCTTCGCGGCCTCTACGACCACGATGCCGAGCGAGAGCCCGCTTATTATCCTGTTCCTCCTCGGGAAATTATCCTTATACGGCTCGCACGCCATCGGGAATTCTGAAATCAGCGCACCACCGCCGTCAATTATGCTGCCGGCGAGCTCCGCATGCTCCGGCGGGTATATGTTCGCGAGCCCGCTGCCCAGCACGGCGAGGGTCCTTCCCTTCGCCTTCAGGGCTCCCCTGTGGCCGGCCGCGTCTATCCCCCTCGCCAGGCCCGATACTACGGTCATCCCGCGCGCGGCGAATTCCATGCCGAACCTCTCGGCGGTCTGCAGGCCGTAACGGCTTGCCCTGCGCGAGCCGACTATCGCTACCGAATATTTGTCTTCGGGCACGAACGAGCCCTTGATATATAATACGGCCGGCGGGTCGTATATCTGCTTCAGGTTCGCCGGGTATTCGTCGTCCAAATAGGATATTATCCTCGCGCCTGAAGCCGCGGCAAGCTTAAGCTCCGCCTCCAGGATTTTTTCCACGTCGCAGCCCGCAATCGCGGATGAGATCTTCGGCCCGATCTTGTCCGTCTCCTCGAGCTGCGCTCTCGTCGCCTTGAAAACAGCTTCGAGCCCGCCAAAACGCGCTATGAGGTTCTTTATCCTTACATACCCGACATCGGGCACGGAATTCAGCGCAATAAGATATTCGAGTTCGGTCACTTGATGAGCTCCATTATCCTTTCGGCGACCCCGTCGACCGAAAGGTTGCCGGTATCTACCCTATAATCGGCCCTCGCGTAATACTCGGCGCGCTTGGCCATGAGTTCGGCTATCTTCTCCTTCGGGTCGCTGACATTCAGCAGCGGCCTGTGGGAATGGCCCTTCGTCCTGCCGAATATCGTCTCCGGCGTCGCGACAAGGCAGAACATTATCCCGTTGGATTTCAGGTTCCTGACGTTCTCTTCGTCGATTACGGCGCCGCCGCCGGCCGCGACTACAAGCCCCGACTGCAGCGCGATGTCCCTGGCGACCTTGCTCTCGGCGTGCCTGAAGTACCCCTCGCCCTTCTTATCGAAGATCTCCGATATCTTCATGCCCTCGCGCTCCTCGATGATATCGTCCATATCGACGAACCTGAGCCCGAGGCGCTTCGCGAGCACCCTGCCGACCGCCGTCTTGCCGGTCCCCATGAACCCTACGAGTATTATGTTCTTCATTTAAAAGGATTTCACCTGCTTGATGTATCCGTCGTAGTTCCTCTTCATCTCATCCATGCTGTCCCCGCCGAATTTCTCCGACATGGCATTAGCGAGCTCGAAAGCGAGCACGGCCTCGCCGACCACGGAAGCGGCGTATACCGCGCAGACATCATGCCTCTCCACCTGCGCGGTCACCTTCTTCTTCGTCTTTATATCGACCGACGCGAGCGGTTTCCCGAGCGTCGCTATCGGCTTCATCGCTATCTTCACGACAACCGGCTCGCCGTTCGTCATGCCGCCTTCTATGCCTCCGGCATTGTTCGAACCGCGCGAGAACCCGCCCTTCCTGTCGTAGGTTATCTCGTCGTGGACCTTAGAGCCGGGCAAGCGCGCCGCGGCAAAACCGAGCCCTATCTCGACTCCCTTTATCGCCTGGATTGACATCATCGCGCCCGCTATCCTCGCGTCGAGCCGCCTGTCCGGCGAGACGTGGCTGCCGAGGCCTGCCGGCAACCCGGCCGCGGTTATCTCGCATATCCCGCCGAGCGTGTCGCCTGTCCTCGCGCACTCCTCGACCTTCTTGAGCATCTCCTTGTCGCGCGAGGCGCCGCCTATTTCTATGACATGGCTGGCTATCCTTACGCCGAACTCGTCGAGGAACATCCTGCAAACGCCCCCTATGGCGACGCGGATCGCGGTCTCGCGCGCCGACGCCCTCTCGAGAATATCGCGTATGTCGGACGTATTGTATTTCAGCGCGCCGGCGAGGTCGGCATGCCCCGGGCGCGGCCTTGTTATCGAAGGCATCGCGTCTATGGAAGCGTCCTTGTTCTCGATCAACAGCGCGATAGGGCTACCGATAGTGGCGCCCTTGCGCAGGCCCGAGAGCACCTGGACGGTATCCTGCTCGATCGCCATACGGGCGCCCCTGCCGAAGCCGGACTGCCTGCGTTTAAGTTCGAGGTTGATCGTCCCCTTGTCCACCTTTAGCCCCGAAGGCATTCCTTCGAGTATCCCCAAAAGGAACCTGCCATGGGATTCGCCTGCCGTAAGGTATCTGAGCATCTTCTATCCTCCTGTGTCTATAACGGGAAAAGCGCCAAAATGTCGTCCCTGAAGAACACGCAAACAAAAGCGGCTATCGCAAGGAACGGCCCGTACTGTATTATATCCTGTTTCTTCATCAATAATTTCGGCACGCCGACCAGCGACCCGAAGACCGGCGCGACAAAAAAAGCCACTATCGTAAGTTTAAAGCCGAGGAACGAACCTATCAGCATCAACAGCATCAGGTCTCCCCCGCCCATAGCTTCTTTTTTGTATAATATCCTGCCGAGCAACGCTAACAGGTACAGCGACACGAACCCGAACACGAGGCCGAAGAACGATTCCCTCAATCCCGCCAACCGCGATACCTCGCCCTGCATGGCCGGATACGCGAAACTCACGATAAGACCCAGGATAGTCGCGGGAATGCTGAGCTCATCGGGTATTATCCAATGCTCTATATCTATGAACGATATCACTATCAGCACCGCGGACAACGCGGTGTATATGAAAAAATCCGGCCTCGGCCCGAAACGCCAGAATAGCGTGGTAAACACCAGGGCCGTGATACCCTCGACCAAAAAATACCGGAACGCTATCTTCCCTTTGCAGAACGCGCACCTGCCCCCGAGCATCAGGTAGCTGACGAACGGTATGTTCAGGTACCACTTCAGCGCCCTGTTGCATGTCGGGCAATGCGAGGCGGGGAATACTATCGACTCGCCGCGCGGCAGCCGGTGTATGCAGACGTTCAGGAAACTGCCGACTATTGAACCGAACATGAACACGAAGACATAGATGATCACCGACAGCATTTGACCGCCTTTTTTAACGCGCCGCGCATCACCGCCACCGGCGCTTTCTTCCCCGTGAACAGTTCAAATGAAAGCACGCCCTGGTATAAAAGCATCCCGAGGCCGTTCGCGGCCTTCAGCCCGCGCTTCTTCGCTTCCCTGATAAGCGGCGTCGCCGGCGGGTTATAGACGATATCGTATACCGCGAGTTTCCGGTGCAGCGCTTTAGGGCTGACTATGCAATGGTCGCCCTTATGCATCCCGACCGGGCTCGCGTTGACGAGCAGGTCCGAAACGAGGACCTCTTTTTCTATCCGCGAAGCCGAAAAAGGCACGTTCTTCACGGCGCACTTCCGGAAAACCTTTCCTATCTTCGACGATAATGCCTTCGCGCGCCGTTCGTCCAGGTCCGCGAAAGCGATCGACCGCGCGCCTTCCCTCGCGAGCACGAACGCTATCGCCTGCGCCGCGCCGCCGCACCCGAACAGGAATACGGCCTTGCCCTTAGGGTCAAATTTCAGGTCGCTCTTCAATGAACGGATAAAACCCTCGCCGTCGGTATTATATCCTTTCGTCTTCCCGCCTTTGAACACAACGGTATTCACCGCGCCGATCCCCTTCGCCTCCGGCGAGACGGAATCGAGCAGTCCCAGCACCGCCTGCTTATGGGGTATCGTGACGTTTATCCCGCGAGCGCCTAACGCGTTGAGCGAGCGCATCACGCCCCTAAGGCACGACGGCGCCGTTTCGAACGGGATATACCTCGCGTTGAGCCCCAAACAAGCGAATGCCGCATTTTGAAAATGCGGCGACAGCGTATGCTTAAGCGGGAACCCGATTATCCCGTATATCGCGGTATTCGCTTTTGTCTTTTCAGATCTCAATTCTCAATCTCTTATTTTCCTTGTGTGCCAGTTTATTCACCGCGTTGAGGTATGCCTTCACGCTCGCCTCGATGACATCCGTCGAGGCCGCCTTGCCGAGCACCATCTTGTCCTTCGAGCGGACCCTGACGGTGACCTCTCCCATCGCGTCCTTGCCTTTGGTGACCGACTGCAAAGCGTAGTCGATCAATTCGCCCTTTATCTTCGTTATCTTGTCTATCGCCTTGCAGCACGCGTCGACGGGGCCGTCTCCCTCGGCGGAAGCGGCCTTGATGCCGTCTTTCGAATGCAATTTGACCTCCGCGACCGGCGTCTCCCGCGTTCCCGCCACCGTGCGGAACGATACGAGTTTCCATGTGTCGGAAAGGCCGCCCGAGCCCTCTTCCATCAACGTCTCGAGGTCCTCGTCGTATATGAACTTCTTCTTATCGGCCAATACCTTGAAACTCTCGAAGGCCTTCACCGCCTGCGCCTCGCTGAGCTTATACCCGAGCTTCTTGAGCTTCTCGATAAAAGCGTGCCTGCCCGAGTGCTTGCCCAATACGAGGTTCGACGCGTTAAGGCCTATCTCGCGCGGGCTCATTATCTCGTAGGTCGTGCGCTTCTTGAGAATGCCGTCCTGGTGTATGCCGGACTCGTGCGCGAACGCGTTCTGCCCGACAATCGCCTTGTTCGGCTGTATCATCATGCCGGTCAATTTCGATACGAGCCTGCTCGTCTTCGATATCTCCTCGGTCACTATCCCCGTCGAGAGGTTCCCGAAGAAATCCTTCCTGGTCCTGATGGCCATTACGATCTCTTCCATCGAGGCGTTGCCGGCGCGCTCGCCGAGGCCGTTTACCGTGCATTCGACCTGCCTCGCGCCGTTCTTTATCGCTGCTATCGAGTTCGCGACGCCAAGGCCGAGGTCATTATGGCAGTGCACGCTGATCACGGCGCGGCCTATGTTCGGCACGTGGCTCCTGATATCGCGTATGAGCCCGCCGTACTCTTCGGGCATCGCGTAGCCGACGGTATCAGGTACGTTTATCGTGGTCGCCCCCGCGATTATCGCCTGTTCGATGACGCGGTAGAGAAACTCCTTCTCGCTCCTCGACGCGTCTTCAGGCGAAAATTCGACGTCATCCGTAAAACGCCGGGCGTACTTCACCCCTTCGACCGCGAGGCGTATGACTTCGTCCTCGGCCTTCCTCAATTTATACTTCATGTGTATCTTCGATGTCGCGAGGAATACGTGGATGCGCTTTTTAGAAGCGGGCTTAATGGCCTCTCCGGCCGCTTCTATGTCCTTCTTCAGGCATCTCGCGAGCCCGCATATTACCGGCCCCTTTATCTTTTGCGCGATCATCTTTACCGCGGCGAAATCTCCCGGCGATGACACAGGGAAACCCGCCTCTATCACATCCACCTTTATACGCACAAGCTGCCTGGCTATCTCGAGCTTCTCGTGCGCCTCGAGCGACGCGCCGGGGCATTGCTCCCCGTCGCGAAGCGTCGTATCGAATATTATTATCTTTTCCATTTATCCCTTTCTTTACCCCTGCAGATTTCTAGGGGGCCCCGTCCCTACAGATTTCTCGGCTACGCCTCGAAATCAAGACGTAGGGACTTCGCTCGCGCAGAACTACTTGCGCTCGCTACGCATCCAAGGCATCATTTCGCGGAGATCTTTGCCGACCTTCTCGATCTTGTGCTCGTCGCCTTCCTTGAGCAACCTGTCGAAGTTCTTCCTGCCGGTCTCGTTCTCCTTGATCCATTCCCTCGCGAATTTGCCGGACTTTATCTCCTTGAGTATCTTCTTCATCTCTTTACGCGTCTTCGCGGTTATTATCCTCGGCCCGCGGCTCAGGTCGCCGTAGGTCGCCGTGTTCGAGACGCCGCGGCGCATTCCCGCGATGCCCCTCTCCTGTATCAGGTCGGTGATCAGTTTCAGCTCGTGCAGGACCTCGAAATACGCTATCTCCGGCTGGTATCCCGCCTCGACGAGCGTATCGAAGCCGGCCTTTATGAGCTCGCTGACTCCGCCGCAAAGGACCGCCTGTTCGCCGAAGAGGTCTGTCTCGGTCTCTTCCTCGAACGTCGTCTCAATGACGCCCGCGGTCGTTGCTTTTATCGCCTTCGCGTACGCGAGGGCTATCTTCTTCGCATTGCCGGTCGCGTCCTGGTATATCGCAATAAGAGAAGGCACACCCTTGCCCTCCTCGTACATCCTGCGCACCAATGCGCCCGGGCCTTTCGGCGCTATCATGAAGACGTCGACGTTCTTCGGCGGCTTTATCTGCTTGAAGCGGATGTTGAATCCGTGCGAGAAGCAGAGCGCCTTGCCCTTCTTCAGGTTCGGCTTGATGCTCTCTTTATACACCTTGGACTGGACATGGTCCTGGGTCAGTATCTGTATGATCTCCGCCTGCTTCGCTGCTTCCGCGGCCGATACGGGCTCGAAACCGTCCTTCTTCGCCATCTCATAGTTCACGGTGCCGGGCATCTCGGAGACGACTACCTTGCATCCCGAATCCCTCAGGCAGAGCGACTGCCCGCGGCCCTGTATGCCGTAGCCGATTATTGCTATCGTCTTGTTCTTTATGACATCCAAGTCCGCGTCTTTATCGTAATATACCTTTGCCATTTACTCTTCTTCCTCCTTTGGAGTGTGTTGTGTATTTCCCTTAGGATCAAGCGACATCGCTATCCTTCCCGTCCTCACTATCTCTTTTATCCCGAACTGCCTCAACGCTTCAATGAGCCTGTCTATCTTCTGGGTCTCGCCCGTCGCCTCGACGGTCACCGTGTTCGACCCAAGGTCGACGACGTCCGCTTTCATCGCCTCCGCAGTGTCGATTATCTCGTTGCGGTCCTTCGGCGACTCGACCGCCACTTTTATCAGCAGCAGTTCGCGGTCGATAAACCTCGTCTTCGTCAGGTCCTGGACCGTTATGACGTCGATAAGCTTGTTTAACTGCTTCTTGACCTGCTCGAGCGTGCGCTCGTCGCCTTCGACGACTATCGTCATCCTCGAGACCGTAGGGTCCTCTGTCTCTCCGACCGTCAGCGAATCGATGTTGAACCCGCGCGCGGAAAAAAGCCCGGATATCCTCGACAGGACTCCCGAGTGGTTCTCAACAAGTGCCGATATAGTATGCTTCATGCCATGCTCCCTATCATATCATCGAGCCGTTTGCCGGCGGGGACCATCGGGTAGACGTTCTCCTCCGGTTCGACTATGAATTCCATCACGACGACGCCTTTCGTGTGCATCGCCTTCTCTATCGCCGGCCGGACCTCTTCCTTCTTCTCTATCCTGACCCCGACAGCGCCGTACGCCTCGGCAATCTTGACGAAATCCGGGTTGGTCATCTTCGTGTGGGAATACCTCTTCCCGTAGAAGAGCTCCTGCCACTGGCGGACCATCCCGAGGTACGAATTGTTCAGGATAGCTATCTTGACGTCGATATTGTTAACGACCGCCGTCGAGAGCTCCTGTATGTTCATCTGTATCGAGCCGTCGCCGCTTATGACGAAGACCTGCGCGTCGGGCCTGCCGGCCTTCGCGCCTATTCCGGCCGGAAAACCGTAACCCATCGTCCCGAGCCCGCCGCTCGAGAGGAGCTCCCGCGGCCTCGCGAACTTGTACCACTGCGCGGTCCACATCTGGTGCTGGCCGACGTCGGTCGCTATGACCGCTTCGCCCTTCGTCGCCTCGCAGATCTGCTGTATGACGTACTGCGGGCGCAGTTTGTCGTCCATCTTATAGTTGAGCGGGTGTTTCTTCTTCCACTCGACTATCTTCTCTGTCCATTCCTTGTCATGCGGGCGGTGGACTATCTTCAGCATCTCGTCGAGGACGCATTTGACGTCGCCGACTATCGGCACGTCTACCGCGACGCTCTTTGCGATCGCCGAAGGGTCTATATCGATGTGTATGACCTTCGCGTGCGGCGCGAACTCATCGACCTTTCCGGTGACGCGGTCATCGAAACGCGCGCCTATCGCTATCAGCAGGTCGCAGTTCTGCACCGCGTGGTTCGCGTATCCGGTGCCGTGCATGCCGAGCATGCCGAGCGAGAGCTCGTGGTTCCCGGGGAACCCCCCGAGGCCCAGCAGCGTCATCGTGACGGGCGAATTGATCTTCTCGGCGAACTCCCTGAGCTGTTTCGCCGCGCCCGATAATATTACGCCGCCTCCCGCGTAGACGACCGGCTTCTTCGACTCCGATATCATCTTCGCGGCCTTCCTGATCTGCCCGGGATGCCCGCAGTAGGTCGGCTTATAGCTGCGTATGTTGACCTCCGACGGATAATGGAACTCCGTCTCGGCAAGCTGGACGTCCGACGGTAGGTCTATCAGGACCGGCCCCGGCCTTCCCGTCGAGGCGATATGGAACGCTTCCTTTATCGTCCGCGCGAGGTCCTTGACGTCCTTGACGAGGTAATTATGCTTCGTTATCGGGCGCGTTATGCCGAGCATGTCGGCCTCCTGGAACGCGTCGTTGCCTATCATGAACGTCTTGACCTGCCCGGTTATCGCGACCATCGGTATCGAGTCCATGTACGCGGTCGCTATGCCCGTGACGAGGTTCGTCGCGCCCGGCCCCGAGGTCGCTATGCAGACACCGGGTTTGCCCGTGACGCGCGCGTAGCCGTCTGCCGCGTGAGCGGCAGCCTGCTCGTGCCTGACGAGGTAGAACTTAAGGTCGGAATTGTAAAGCGCGTCGAAAAGCGGCAATGCCTGCCCGCCCGGATAGCCGAATATGGCCCCGACGCCTTCCTTTTTGAGCGATTCGACAAGTATCCTCGCTCCGTTCATCTTCGTTGTCATTTTATCGTATTAACCTTTCATAACGGCGCCGGTGCTCGAGGACGTGACGAGATTCGCGTACCTCGCGAGATACCCCGTCTTTATCCTCGGTTCGCGCGCCTTTATCTTCTTCATTCGTTTTTTCAGTTCATCCTTCGAGACCTTCAATTCGAGCTTGCGCTTCGGGATGTCTATTTCGATCGTATCGCCGTCGCGTATAGCCGCTATAGGGCCGCATTCTGCCGCCTCGGGGGATATGTGCCCGATGCACGGCCCCTGCGTGCCGCCCGAGAACCTTCCGTCGGTTATCAGCGCGACGCTGTCCGCCAGGCCCATGCCGACGAGCGCGGCCGTCGGGGAGAGCATCTCCCTCATGCCGGGCCCGCCCTTCGGCCCCTCGTAGCGGATGACGACGCAATCGCCGGCCTTTATCTTGCCGGCAAGTATCGCCTTCATCGCGCCGTCCTCGGAATCGAAGGCCTTCGCCTTCCCTATGAAATGCTTTACCTTGTCCTTAACGGCCGTCTGCTTGACTACGGCACCGTCCGGGGCGATATTGCCCTTCAGGACGGCGATCCCTCCTTCTTTATGGTATGGCCTGTTCAGCGGCCTGATGACCTCTTCGTCGGCGATGCGCGCCGCATCG
>Ga0209507_1000416_pt1 | contig 48923 bp, 48 predicted proteins | sample AD_UKC028_MetaG_FD_184414 | JGI IMG/M metagenome (GOLD analysis project Ga0209507, IMG submission 184414) | Active sludge microbial communities of municipal wastewater-treating anaerobic digesters from USA - AD_UKC028_MetaG (SPAdes) (version 2) | ecosystem: Engineered > Bioreactor > Anaerobic >...
CACCGCATTCCTGCGTCGCGTGAAGGCTAAAAGCGATTCCCCCGGCCGCGTGGCGACTGCCCATGGTTTCCGCAGTTCATTTCGCGACTGGTGCAGTGAACAAGGCCATGCTCGCGATATCGCCGAGAGAGCGCTGGCGCATTCAGTTGCCAACAAAGTCGAGGCCGCCTACCACCGGACAGATCTGCTCGAGCAACGCCGTCCGGTGATGCAAGCATGGGCAGATTTCTGCACCGGCGGCGGGGGGCAAGCCAGCACGATCGTGACCGCCGTTTCGCCAAAGCGTAAACGTTTGCGATAACATCAATCCGCACTCATAGTGCATATCCGTCGCTCACGATCGCGTGAAATACGGATCAGGAACCGCAAAATACGCTGCTGCCATCGCAAAACCGATTCGTGACCAAAAAACATATTCATTCAATAAACCATGCTTCCCGATAAAACCCACTATTCGCTGGCCGAGGCCGCCGAACGCATCCAGTGCAAGCCGAACGATCTACTGCATTATGCCGTTCAGAAACTGCTCACCTTGTATGTAGGGGTACCAGACCGGGTCGTTTTGCGAATCTATGACGAATGGACAAAGCAGGATGTCGCACCCTCCTTTCTTGGGAGACCGCAACTGCTTGCCTTGGAACAATCGCATTGCCTGAAGATAGAGACCTACGGCAAGACAGAACAATGCGACTTCCCGGAAGGCTGCTTAATCGAACCCAACGGCCGGTTAAGAATAGTACGCACCAGCGAAGGGCGCCCCGCGCTTAACGTGAAGTGGGTGTACTGGCGCACATATCGTGACGGGCTCATCCACCCCCTGCTGATTCTTCCTGAGCACCTATTTGTGCTGCACTCCGACTTGGTAAAACTAGAGGATCTTGCCGGCACGAAAGAGGAACCTAGGAAAACCAAGACCACGATACATAAGGCAGTGAAACGAGAAATCAAGGAGACCAATGGCGAGCTCGCTTCACCAGAGGCCAAAACCGACGAACGTCCAGATTCCACCACGCCAGCAACGCCAGATCACAAAAACCCGACTGCAACCGACGCCAAAGATGAGAAATCACTGAAGCGTCAGGCCGCCATTGCCTTCAGCACCCCAGTCAGAAGCGCGACCATCCTTCGCATCGAACAAGTAATGGCTCAGACCGGACTGGGAAAATCTACTATCTACGACCGGCTGAACGAAAAGTCGCCGCGTTATGACCCGACTTTCCCGAAGCAAGTCGAACTCGGCCCGGGAGCCGTTGGCTGGTATGCAGACGAAATTTCTGGCTGGGTTTTGTCGCTTAAAGACAAAAAATTCAGATAGCTCGGCAATCGGGATAGCGCAATGACATCAGGGAACAGTTCTGCATTGAACAGGCTCTACTATCCGTTATCGGAAGCCGCCAAGGTTCTGAAAGCCCACGGAAAAAGCTTATCTGTATACGATCTTTTGCATTATGGGGTGCAAGGTTTCGTTCGTTTCTTCATACATCTTCCGCCCGGAATGCGGGCGCGCCGAATCCTTGGACTTCTTCATTGTGAAAACGAACAACAGCCAAGCCTTCTGATTTTAAGCCCGTTGCAATGTGGTGAAATCGAATGCAATAAAATGGCCAAGCATAGTGATTTCCCAAGCGCATATGCCAGCCTTTATTCACCTCAGGAAATTCCACCATACCCTAAAGACCCCGAATCCTTAGAGGAAATTAATTGGCAGACCGTTGATAGTAATGATGAGATTACGTCAATTCCGATTACCCCAAAGACAATCCATATTGCCTGCACCGAACTCGACCAACTGATTAACATATTAGATGGTCCATATAGGCCGCCAGTCGAATTTACACCCCACTTCGACGAAAAAATACAACAGGAAATTAACCTTCGCTGTTACTCATTCGAAGATGCTCTAAAAATCGCAAAAGAGAAAATTAATGGGTTTACAGAAATCAATTTGTTGAGGTATGGCTATTTTGAAAAACTGACCTTTCTTATCCAACGCCCTAAAAATTTAAGCGTAGCCATAGTCATCCAGGGAGATCCACCATTTATAACAAATATAATACCAATTCCAAAACCCGACTTGCTCGCTCTACATCCTGAGGATTGCTATCAAATTGAAATCTTAGGCAGTACAACACGTACCGACTTCAAATTTGGCTTTCTGTGTCATCGTAGATCAATCATACCGACTTTCCCAAAACCAACACCTGATTTGATTTTTGAAACCGTAGAATTATCTAACGTCAACATTATAGAAAATTACAGACTTCGCGTTGAGACAAAATTAAATGGATCTTGGAGATGGCACACTTATAATCAAAGGGGAACTTACGCATTGGAGATCAACAAAAATACCTTATACGTTATACGGTCCGAGTTTGATCGACTGATTGCTGCAGAGTCAATATCAAACAAAATTGAGCAAATCGAAAGTCCGTATATCCCAGAGTTCACCATTTCGGATATTGCAAAGTTCTACCTATCCCCTAAACATTTCATCACACTTTCGGATGCAGCAAACCTTGCCAAATGCTATACAAATGAATTATTAATTCACGCATCTCAGGGCACGATTGAACTTCTAACACCAGTTCCATGTGAAATTGCTATCTGCCAGACGCGGCAACCTGTCAATCACATCGATGAGCTACGTGAATCTCAAATCGATATCTATGCGAGCGTGGAGGAAATTCCCCAACTTTTCGTTTTGGAAAACGAAGATTGCGAAGCAATTGCCATCAATGGCCGTATAAAACGAGGATATTTTAAACAAGGCTATTCATTCAAATTTAGTCAGCTTGTTCGGCGAACTCCTTATTACCAACATTGCACAAACCACTTGAGCCAACCAAATAGCACTGCTTCCGATAGTAATAAGCGTGAAGGAGTATGGATGACATTTTTTCTAGACAAACCAAAGGAAATTGATATAACCGTCGATCGCATTTTTATCGAGTTATCAAAATTTCAGGAATTGATTAAATCGTCGCCCGACGCATTTAAAACGAATAACGACAGTTTTATTGAAACTGAACGAAGCGTGTCTGATCGATTAAATTCCCTAGGCATTGAAACATCATCAGCTGTCAACTGCAAAACTATGCGGACCGATCTCATTCCTGATGCAATCTCAATAGAAGACATTTCCGCCACTGAAGAATTGGTCACCGTGAACGAATTTATGGAAATGGCCGGCATATCAAGAACAACGATAACCAATAAATCAAACGACAAGGTTAATTACCCTGATTTCCCGACGAAATTTGAAAATAGAGAAAAGACACATGTGTATTTCATTAAGTCGGAAGTCGAAGCCTGGATAAGAAAAAACCCGCGTCACAATCGGAAGCGCAAACAGAAACCGAACAAGCCCTAACGGGACTGGTAGTGCATCTGCCTCTCTCGAGGCACAAAACACCCACGAGCCAATCGACGGTGTTAGCTCTAATTTAGAACGGAAGAGACTCCCGGGGTCGAGCAGTCATTGACCCGTTCGGTGTCAGCACATTGGTCAAATCGTCTAATTCTTCGACCACAATCACCCGGTAAACGCGTACATTAAATTGCACATACATGACTGATTCTGGCTATTTTTACATCATGTTTCTGGCAATTTATGGACGATACTGTTCAATAATCATAGAATTTATTGATCATTTGTGCGCATTCGCGTTGCGCCATTGTGCGCGAAATTGATAATATTGAAATCAATCTTCGCTATCTATGCATACATAGCCCACGTAATCACGTGCCCTGCAGCCGACAATTGGGCATGGCAATTACGACGAAACAGGACTAGTCAGTCCTTCCCTTTCGTCTCTGCTGCAGCAGCCCCTCCTTTTCCTCCTCCGTCATATGGCGCACCCTGGCGGGCCCGAGGTGCCGCTCCGGCAGCACATCGATGCCGCGCTCTTTGTGGCTGCGGTGATCGACCCGCGCCGAATGACCATATTTCTCAAGCATTGAATTTGTCAGATGTGCCAATGCTTCGCGTTGGCTGACTACTTCATTTCGTAGCGTAAGACGGTCAAGGCCGCCACTATCTTTCCGAGCCCCACCCTTTTCCGGATGCGCGCGATTGAAGCGACTAAAATGTTGTTCCGGAGGTCGTTCAATCCCATCAGGAAGCCGATCCGAAATCATGGCATGCAGATGAGCCTGCTCAACCTTGCCAATGGCAGCAATCGGCTTATGCACCGCATATTGAAACGGCTTATTACCGACGAATCGCTCCAGGAAGGCATCAACCAATTCCAACTGCTGTACTGTATTTAATTCACTCGGTAGTGCCACTTCAAATTCACGATATACGGCTGCATTTGCACGCTCGTATTCGTCTCCACTTTTCCAAAAAATTTCCGGTTTGTCTTTCGCCCAATCCGGCATGTTCCCAAAGCCAGTTGCTACAAGATCTTTCGCTTTTTCATCGTTACTGTATTTGCCTTCTCGGGCAATGTAGGCCGCGTGATTTGCCGCAGTGCCTTTTTTGCCGCTCTTGATGGTTATGTGAAATGTCGCCATGATTTACTCCTAGTTCGTTCTGAATTGGCGGATGGCTAAACATCAACGTCTTCGCCGTCAATGTAGAAAGCCTGGGATTGATCATTAAAAAACAGCCGTTGTTTTAGTAATACAGAGAAACGGTAAGTGCGCACTTATTTTTACCCTCCCCTGCTCGCCTGTTTTAATGACTGTCTTAGTGACTGTTCCAATGTTCAATCTGCCTGTTGCGGCTTTCTACATACAATAGAAACTATTTAGGTATTTTTATACTTTAAAGCACTTAAGCAATCATCCACTCTAAAGACGTTATTTTGATGAAACCAAGTGAACACACATAGAGCGATAGCTTTGTATGAGCACACACTGATCTTTCAAGATCAGAAGCGACTCTTTTCTGTCGGCGAATCCAGTGTTTTAAAGATGATCTATTGCTTCCAGCGAGTAAATCTGGTCTAGTTCAGTCCTGTCACATAACCACAAGGAATTCGACAATGTCTGAACAAGCCATGGCCAGCAACATTCTGGAAGAAATTGACAAGGAGATCTTAGCTCTGCAACAGAAAAGGGCTATGGTTTTGAAGAATGAATCCAAGCAAGCGCTGGCGCAGGTGAAGCAAATTATTGACAAGTTTGGATTTACTCATGAGCAGGTCTTTAGCGAGACGAAGGCTCGTGCTCAGGCTACAGAAAAGTACAGGGATCCCGAAACGGGTAAAACATGGTCTGGCCGTGGTCGTGAACCGAAGTGGTTCAATAGCAAGGAACGAGATAAGTTCCTGATCAATGATTCCACCCAGTCCTAAATTCACTGACCTAGCGACTAGCGCCTATCGATGGACGCAAGGGCCGGATGATTCGGGCCCTTGTTTTTGGTTTCCTTCTTGCCGATCCGATTGATGCTTCTGCTGTAGATCTGTTTTTAAATCGGAATGGTTTTGTCCGCACTGTGAGCTTAGCCAGTTTTAGTGTGCTTTTAATCCAATTCCAGGCTATTGACGGGTGGTACCCACGGAACCCAACGCGCACCTTGCTTGATTGGCGGGGTACTTTGTATTGCTCGTGCTTCGCGTTCCAGCCTGATCCCGACTAATGGCGCAATCTCTGGCTGTTTAGTGGCTAATCCGAGGAAATAATTTTTTACGTTGGCAGTCAATGTTATGGGAGGTATCCCAGATGTCTGGAGGCAGATCGTGTTGATCTCGCGCTTCGGAAGCGTCAGATTCCGGATGCTTGATTCCATTTTTCCAGATCGATCGACAACGACTGAGCTATCGCGGCGCAGTGGTATTCTGCGTGGCTGTTTCGCTCATTCTGAAGCAGACCGGAATTGTCAGCTGCACGCCAGCACGACACCGGATTGAGCCATTCCTCCGGGTTTTTAGCAGGCCAGTCCGTTTTAGACTTACCGCCTCAAGTAGTCATGGGGGTGTGTGAATTCGACGGGATCAATGGCGATTGGCGTGCCAATTGCGCGATATCACTTGTCGTCGCCCAGGATTTTCAAAACCTGATCGGTGATGTCGATGGACTTTGATGCCCAGACAACGTCCTGAAGAACCATATCCAGATTCTCAGATTCGGCGACTCTCTTGACGGCTGCGTTGGCCTTCTCGATGATGGCCGAATTCGCCTCCGCCTGCCAAACTTGGAGGTCGTCTTTAAACTCCCGTTGCCTGCGCTGAAGGGCCAGGTTGAGGTCGTTTATTTCAGCCTCCTTGGCTCGACGCTGAGTGTCTGAAAGGGTAAGGCCATTTTCGGCGAAGAAGGTTTGCTTGGTCTTCAGATCGGCGGCCAGGCGTTGTATATCTTTTTCGCGCTGACTGAATTCCGTTTCAATCTTCTTGCCCGATAGGATTGCAGCAGGCGCCTCCCGAAAAATACGTTCCAAATTGGTGTAGCCGATCTTCAGCCCGTCGGCGAATGCCATGTTGGCAGATAGGGTGATCAACGCGGAAAGCGAAACACGGCGGATTCGGGTAGGGAAGATGGACGACATAGCGAAGGGATATTAGAGTTTCACGGTGAAGGTTAATGATGATACCTGCCGCAGATCAACCGCTGGGAAGGCAACACCAGATAATCGCCACGCCACGCCAAGGCAATGATCTGTCTTGGTGACTACAGGCTGCCGACGAGGACGATCATCGGAACAAAGTGAGGGACAAAAAAAGAAAACCCCACTGAATGACCAGTGGGGCGAACTTCTCTGGAGGAGAGAAGATGAGAATATTTGCAAAGTATAGCGCTCGCAATCTGTCATTACCCTGGCGTCATGTGTAGAAATTGAGACTTGATCTGACATCCGCTGTCAGATGCACTGTCTCAGTCCGGCCAAGAGCGGCGGCTGAAAGCTGCCAGAAGGCCATTTCACACAACTCGGCCAAAGCCGACCTTCATTGCAGTATTAGACTTGGCTGCAATATTGCCGAATTCTGCCGTTAGCGAAGTCTGCCAAAGCTCGTGTTTCAGTGGGCAGGACTACATGAGATTGACAGGAGTGCTTCAGGTGTAGGCTGACCACCGATCAATCGGCAAGCCAAGGACCATTGAAGTCAGCTGAGCAAAACCAATCGCTCTCGCATAAGGCGAGGTACATTGTTCGCTTCCAACCATTAAGTAGAAGAGTTGCATCATCTGCAATGATGCGCAGGTGTGCCTCAAATTGGGCTGATGTGAATACTGCAAGGGTCGACTTACGTTGCAAAATCAGCGGACTTAGTTCACCAGCGACTTGGCTAGAAAACCGATCTGTCAGGTTGCAATCCGTAAAGTGTTGCTTCGCCCTCTGTTGGTCAATATCCGGCCAATGAACAGGTGGGGAGGCAAAAAACCTGACCACAACCGGTTCACAACGAATAACCTCAGCCTGAACCCAGCGTTCTAAGAAGAAGCAGTCCTTATCTAAGTAAGGGTGAATAGGTTGCAAATTCTCGGATGTCGGGAAGCCCGCCCCAGCGTCTGTGTTGCAATCTCGGCATGCCGGAACAAGGTTGTGCGGATGAACAGAGAGCCCCGGAAATTTAGCCTTTGGCAAATAATGATCGAGTGTTCGAGCGGTACCGATGTCCGCGCAGTAGGGGCATCGGCCCTGCGCGGCAACTAGAATCAGATCGTAAATATCACGCGGGCGTCCTTTGGACTTTACGACACTTTCGTCATACAAATCCATCAAGGCGCCTTTCGATAGGTTTCCCGCAATAATATCCTCACGGTGACCATGCCTCGCACGCGGAAGTTGGCACCAAGTTCGCGTGGCTGAGTGGATTGCAAAATCTGTCGCAGCAGCTTGAATTTGAGGGCGATTTACGGTGAATGCCTGCCTCGTAACTTCGTCCATTTCGCTGATGCATGCATCGAATAAATCCAGTTCATTAAAGCCCGGAGTGGTTAATTTTTTCATTTATCAGAAAGATGTGAATCTCGATTAATAGTCATTGCGCGCAAGGTGCCCCGCGCCTCAAATCCAAGGCTTCCTCGAAAGCGAGATACGATTTCTTCGTACGTGCCGCCTGACGCAACAGCGTCACGTAACAATGTATGAAATCCGGATTTTTCGACCTCAAGACGAAACACTTCTCTGGTAAGGGTCCCAACGTTCTCGCCAAATGTTTCTATTTCCGGCCTGAGTGTCTTAGATGAAACCCTTTCTCTGTAAAGCTTCCATACACAAGATTTTGGAATCTCCTGAAGAACGACGGGGGAGTGGGTGGCGATAATTGCAACTCCATTTTGTTTGTATAGGAGCTGGCTTAAAGTTCTTATAAGGGCGGAAAGAAGAGGCGGATGAAGGTGACTCTCCGGCTCATCAATTAGTACAAGAGTTTTCTCCTCTACCTTTGCTACTAGCTGCGTTACTGTAAGAATGGCGATTGCATGTCCGGAGCTCATCTTTTTAATACGTTTTTCCGCCGGCTCTGATAGGTCATCCAGATCATATTGAAGCAGCTCAAGGAGCTTCATTTCGGCGAAGTTGGTATCGCTTTCCAGAACAGAAATGGCATCAGACCAGCGCTGTTTACGTAGTGGCTCGCTCAGGCAAAAATTTAGTGCCTCAATAAACTCTTTATGCAGGTCCGTGCGCGATTTTAGTATCGCGCCATCATCTCCCGAATAGTCCGTCAACCCAATGTAACTATATGGAGTACCGTCCGACGGATTTTCGTCGCTTGCAGGAAGATCGAATGGATCAAAGGCACTAAATGCTATTGAAACAAGATTAGTGAAAAATTCTTTACCTAAGCTCGTTTTTGAGGAAGAAAATATCTGCTTCTGATAAAACTCAGCCCCGTCCTGTGAATGACCAGAAATAGCCTTTACCATATTTTTCAAAATGGTCGTTTTTCCGACACCGTTTCTTCCAATAATCGCGTGGATGTTTGTGCTTGGTAAAGATTCTGCCTCAACATTAAACTCAAGATCGAAACCGGCAAATTTTTCCGAGCTTGGAAGAAAGAAGTGGAAGTTAAAGTCCGTTGGCGGGGCATCACCAGCTAATACCCTTGTAAACTGATACCTAATCGCGTTAATACTCACACTGCGAAGGTGAGATATTTTGAATACATCCTCTGTTTTTGCAATTTCAAGAACTTCGGGATTCTTTACAACATCTCTCAACTTTATGAGAAAAGTATCGCGCCACTCAGAAGAGAAATTTTTGTATAAATATCTATAGAAGTCGACATCCGTAGCAACAGAGAAGTAGTTTTTTGGAAGTTCGGTAAATTCATTATCTAGGGTTGTATAGGTACTTACTTGAGTTGTTTGACCTGCGAATCCAATTTTGATGTTTGGCAGGCTGTGCTCTTGCCCATTTTCATCATAGGCATAAACCTCAAACATCGTAACAAAAGAGTAATCATTCCAATGGTCTACTTTGAGATAAACGGTATTTGATTGACCATTCCTTGGACGTTCATTTCTGCCGATGACCACAAATCGTATTTGCATTTTTTCCATGACTGAAGCCGTAGTTAATCGCTGAGGAGGGCTGCTTTCCGGAACCATTAAAAGATGCCACTTGGCGGGGCCTTGCCAAACGTCATATTACATCGCCTGGCCGTTAAGCCGTTGGGACGCAAAGTTAAAACGGCTGTTGAGTGCGGAAGCTTCGCATCCGCCGAGTGAGGCAACTGCCGTTCGCCGAGCGTTGGCACTGACTGGCTGGTATTCGGCCCTTAGCTGACCGCCATTGCCGACTACTGAACGTCGGCAATGGCCGACCTACGGTCCATAGGTGGATGCACCCGGTGACTGCTCGACTTTGATACCTGCCGTTGGACCTCTGAAGGCGCGAACTGCGGCAGGTGGCGCATTGGAGTCGCCGACTCTTAGATAGCGCCGTCCGAGGGCTCACGTTGGCGGAATGGTGACGGTCATGCGTACTTGACCGTCAGGCCAGCGGTTGGGCGGCTATCGCTGGGCAACCACCAGCGGCTTGATATCACACTGACACAGACCGGCCAGTTCGGCCACCACGCGGTTGATGCCATTACCGATGAGCCACCAGGCACCGGCATAGGGACACACCGCAACGCCATGGTCGGTACAAAGCTTGATGGCTTGTTCGCGTAATTGTTCGATTTTCATATGAGTCCTTCTTGTCTCCAGCGGAGCGGGACTTTAGCAGTTGCTCATTACGGATTTTTTACGCTTGTCGGTCAACTGCCTCGCGCAATTCCTTGCCCGGCTTGAAATGCAGCGTCCATTTCGCCGGCACATTGACCGCGGCACCGCTCGCCGGATTGCGGGCGATCCGTGGCGGTCTGTGGTTCAGGCTAAATACGCCGAATCCTCGGATCTCGACTCGCCCGCCAGCGGCGAGTGTCTCGGCGACGCCGCCGATGATCACGGCAATAGCGGCATCGATATCGCCCCGGGTCAATTTCGGGAATCGTCCGTGCAAGCGTCCGGCAAGTTCTGATCTGACCATGGCGAATTCTAGACGTGGCAGCTCGCCTCAGGCTGTGAAGTAAGACACGGCACTGACTTAAAGCCTGGCACCCAAGGCGGATACGCCGGACAGCGATGTGGTTACGCCGGACGAAACGGAGCAAGTGTTGCTGAGAAGGTTTCGGAAGCTGTCAGCCGGCTCAGCGCGAACAGGTAGTCGGACTGGTCGAGCAGCTGGCACTGGGAGGCGAACTCTGGAAGTGAACCAGCTCTGCGGATATGCAGGCGTGTATACAGGGACGATTCACATGGAAACTGCTTCGGCTCCCTGGTTGTTCCACGGATTCAACAGCGGCACCCCGGTGGGCTGAAAGTCGCCGACATTCCGGGTCACCACAGTCATGCCATGCACCAACGCCGTGGCGGCGATCAGGGCATCCCGTTCGGCTCTTGGGTCTGGAACATGGAGACGCGCACAGCGTTGGGCCACGACCACATCAATGGGTAAAATTCGGTCATGGAAAGCCGGCACCACATGTTTGTCCAGCCACTCCCGCAGGATTGCCCCTTGGGTTGAGTCACGGCGCTCCACCAGCAACACCCCCATTTCCAGTTCTAGAATGGTGATGGCGGATATATACAGACTGCTGTAGGGAACGCCACTGACCCACGCGGTGACGTTGGCGTCGGCCTTACCGGCCTTGGCCTTGCGCAACTCGGAAACAACATTCGTATCGAGCAGGAACATCAAGACAAGTCCGCCGGTTTCGTGAAACCTTGGGCACGGGGCGCTACAAAGTCGATGTCCGCCACGTCCGGCATGGCCAGCATGTCAATGATGCTGGACGATGCCCCCGAGAGGCGCTGATATTCTTCAACCGTCAGCAGCACATGGGCTAGACGGCCCCGGTCAGTGATGAATACCGGGCCATCCTTCGCGGCCTTTTTGGCACGGCTGGCATCTTGGTTGAACTCACGACTGGACAGGGTGGTGATCGTCATGGCGAAACCTCCTCTAGCAATGTAGTTACATTACTACAATATTCGAGATTGGACAATCCAGCGGATGCGTGATCGCGGTTTGTCTATCCTCTACTCAAGACGCCGCGCCCTCCTCCAACGTTGCTCTGTACGTGCTTCATCCATTTCCGGCGAGCAAACCATCCCATAACTCGTCCATCACCACATCAAGTTGGTGGCACATCCTGCGGAGGATGTACAGGGCAGCCTTCGGGCGCAATTGGCTGTCAATGAACGAGATTGGCGTTTCGATCAGAACCTCCCCGGAGGCCGCACGATACTTGATCGTTTCCCGCGTGTATTGCGCGCTGACTTGCGCCAGCACTTTCCTGACGTCAGCGTAGTGGGACTCCGGCACCCACTGCTTGGCCCACACCTGCAGCAGCGCCACACCCACGTCAGGGCCGATTTGGATCTTCGGGGTGCAAGTCGGGTGTGCATTGAAGCCAAGGCATTCGATCCAGAGCGTACCCTGGCGATCGGTGCTTGTTGCGTAGCGCATTCTGCGCTCGTCCAGGGTGGCCGTAAGCATTAGCCAGGCCTCTACATTCCTTTGTTGAATCGACTGGGTATCTACGTAAATCATGATTGTTCCTCTTCATGTTGATGGCGTTCATACCATCCCGCGCGTTTGTATTTTTTTACGCCGCCCTCGCTGAATCCCCAATCCAGCCACAAAAAAAGAAGCTTGCCGCCACCGGACCTCGCGCGAGGTCCGGGGTGGTGGTTTTATGCCGCTGCGTCAGGACGACCCAACTGGCGTCCGCGCTTCTCCCGCGCTCGGCCATACGCCCGCACCAGGCAAACCGAACACGCCCCAGCCGCGAAAGCCAGGGCATACGAAACCAGGGTTTCAATGGGTGACGTCGGATACATGGCACCCTCCTCAGGACAGGACCGGATCGTCGAGCATCACGGCCGTAGTGCGCCGAACCCGTTCTTCCAGCTTGTCAGCCAGGGAATTTGCATTTGTTGCCACCGGGGTCGTCACCTCGTTCCCGGCACCGGCGCCTTCCTCTACCGGGAAGAACTCGTCGACCACCGCACTCCCCTCGTCCTCGGACTCCTCGAACGCCCCATTACTCAGTCCCTGCCGTGCCGCCAGATCGAGCGCCACCTGGTCAAAGCCTGCGGCCTGCCGCTCGCCATCCGTCTGTCGGGCCTCGGCCAGCGCTTCCGCCAACGTCATCCCGGCCCGCGTGGTGAGATCGACAAAGTAGATCGGACTACCGTGGCTTTGCCGTGTCGACTTGCCGCGCAACCGCAGTTCCAGTGGCAGACAGGCCAGATGGTTGCCGGAAACCGCCGAGAAGTACTGTAGCCGTGCACTCAGCGTCCGGATTGAATTGAACCCAGTCGTCCGGAAGATGAAGCTGCCCAACGGATCGTCATCGCCAATGGCGACATTGAGCCGACCATACGGTTTGCACGCCCCACCCTTGGCTAGGACGCAGCCATCGGGTGAAGGACACGGCAGGGATTTGATCCCCTCCTCCGACTGGCGCTTGCACGTCTCGCCATTCCCGACGCAGAGCGGCCGCCCGGTGTTGCGGTCGAACAGACTGTACTCCGCCCGGAAGTTCAGATCGGGATCGTTGAACAGCAGACGGATCGGGATGCTGCGGATCTTTCCACCCTGCGCCTTGCGCATGCCTTCATCGAACGGATGTGGCAGCCAGCCGTCCTTGCTTTGTAGCTGGGTCGTGATGGTGAACTGGTCATCCTTTTCGGGAAGACGTTTGCCGTTCTTCTCGATGACCTTGCCGATGGATATCCGCCCGAGTACCGGCGGGGTGATGGCCAAGCCCTTCAGCATGTTGTTTCTCCTTCAAATGAAATAGCCGAACCCCACCCCGCCAGACTGAATGTCCTGGCGGGCGGGATGCGGTGAATGGTTAGGGATAGAAATCAGGCAACGAGGAAGCGCCGGCTACCCGGCTTGGTGATCCGGTAGCGTTGCGCCAGCTCGGGTTGTTCCTTGAGCAGCGTGGTGACATCGAGACCGCTGCTGTCCTTGGCCTTCTTCCAGGTCACGCTGCCCGTCTCGAAGATCGCCTTGCTGGCATCCCCCATCGCCTGCTGGATGGTCTGCTTGAACTGCGCTTCCAGCTTCGTGAACCCATCGAGGGTTTGCCGGACACTGACCAGGTCGGCAAAGGCCGCCGACAGGGTACGATCCTGGCTGAAATCCACCGTCTGCCCCTGGTCCTCCGGGTAGAGGCAGCGCAGCGCCAGCTCAGCGGACTCCGAGCCATCGGCCGGTGGCGGTGTGTCGCTTTCCACGTAATCCCAGAACTGCCGTTCGAGTTGCACCAGGCGAACGATCAAGGATTCGTCCCGTTCGATCCGGTGGATCTCCAGATGCTGGCCACCGAGCAACACGGCGACATCGGCGGCGGCCTTGCCGGTGACGGCCAACTGGTGCTGGACTTGCAACTGCACGTACTCGGGAACGCCTTCCTTCCACAGGCGGGCGCCATTGATCCCGGCGGTCTTGCATTCGAGTATCTGGACCTCGCCGGTACCAATGACCTCGCGGTCGATATTGGCCAGCATCCACGTCTTGTCCGGATCGGGATGCTGGAGGACGGCGTTGATCCGCCGCACCCGGTGGCCGGTGCGTTTGGTGTAGTGGGCGGCCACAATGGGTTCGAGAAGGTTGCCCCAATACGCCGGACTCTCTTCGTCCTGCGGATCGGTCTTGGGCAGGTTGCCGTCACGACCGGTTTTCTCGAGCCAGAGTTCGAGTTGGGATTTGTACGGGTTGAGACCGACGGCAGCGGCAGCATCCGAACTGCCGATGCCCTGCTTCCTGACGGCCAGCCAGTCTTCGCGGGGGAGTTCCTTGGTGGCGATGAGACGCAGGGCGGGTTTGGCTTTCTCCCTGGGTACACGTAATGCGGGGTTGTTCATGTTCACTCCTCAAATGAGAAACGCCCCGGTCAATCCGAAGATCAACCAGGGCGATTCGTGCCGACACGAACGGTCAGCAAAGGGTTACGACGTTTTCAGTTTATCGAGCGCATAACGTCGCCAAGCACTCTTGTTTTAGCTTCAGGCGGCGAGCTTCATGGCTTCCTGGTAGGCCTTTCCCTTGATGGCCGCCCCCTGGCCGAACCAGGCCGAGTCAAGGCGATAGTCCTGGCTGCGTGCCCGGCGTTCGTGGTCAACGAACTGCGTGACGGCATTGAGCAGCCCCCAGGCGGTGCCATTGGCTGATGACAGCTCGGCACCCATACCACCACCTGAGTAGAGGGCGTAAACGTTTTGTAGCGCTTTCTGGTTGGGCTGGTCGGCCAGGGGCAACTCGGGGTCACCCAGGACATTGACGATCAGGTTCATCGCCTCAAATTTGTGGATCGGTCGCTCGGCGAGTCGCCGCATGTTGGCGACGAAACGTTCCCAGCTGCTCAGACCAATGCCGAGTTCCTGCTTGACCAGAGTTGGATCGAACTTTCGGCTGTGCGGCACCTTGACTGCACCGGAGGAGTCACCGACTGCCATCTGCAAGGTGTTATTGCAGACCACCCGAATTGAGGTGAACTGAGCCGTCGTGCACAGCGTGCCGTCACAGCTGGTAGCCAGCAGCAGATAAGCGCCCACCTTGTCACCACCACGCAGAACAGTTTCCTGACCGGTCTTGGCCAAGGCCCAGAGCTTCCGACCTTCCTTGAGGACCCCGGCGGTTTCCAGTTCGAAACCGCCGGCTTCGGTCAGGTCACGGTAGAACTCGAGGACTTCGTGCGGCTGGACGACCTGGTAACGCTTCGAGACCACCGAGAGCGGTGCCTGGGTATCTGAGCGGAACAGGACCTTGTTGTCCGTATGGGCCTTGACGTGCAGGCCGCCGTCGGCCGAGATATTGAAGAGAACCGGGGTTTCGTTGATCTGCCAGTCCATGCCGGCTTGCTGCTGCCAGACTTCGAGCGGTTGATTCGGTTGCAGACGGTTGCCGAGGCCGTGCCAGGGTTCGGCATTGGCGTAGGCCATGGTTTGGACGAGGTGGGCCATAGGGAATTTCCTTTCAGGAAGGTGGACGTGCGGAGACCGCCCGCGCGATCGGGATCGTTGAGTGCGCACGAATTGGATTAAAGGGGAGACGGCCTTCCGCGAACGGGAAGGACCGGAGCAAGCCGGCTTAGGGTTGGACTTGCGGAGATGCGGCAGCGGGTGCTTCGGGGGTGGCTGCCGGCGTACTGACTGAAACGGTGATGGGCGGCAGCGGTTCGACACAATCGGCACCGAAGCTGTAGCCGCAGTCGAGGCATTGCAGGTTGTCGAGGATGCGCTCGTCGATGGCGGCACCGACGCGTGCACCCGCCAGGCCGCCGGTGGCGCCACCCACCAGGCCGCCAATCAGAGCACCGGCAAAGGCGCCGACACCCCGACCGATGGGGCCAGCGAAAGCGCCGAGGGCTGCGCCGATCTCGGCGCCGGTCACTGCACTTGCAGCGCCACTTGCTGCCCCGCCGACCGTGCCGACGAAGGTGCAGGTTTTCTTGGCCAGGTCCTTGGCGATGATGCGTTGGGAACGACAGATTGGGCAATTGAGGGACATGGGGATTCTCCAGACTTAAGTGTCACAAATAAAAATCCGCCCGCGGTGCAGGAGGCACCGGGGCGGATATCGAGTAGGGCCATCGGCCGGGATTCAGGTTAGCGAACCCCTGATCCAGGGGAAATTGAAGGCGCCCAGGCCGGGGGCAAGATCGGGATATGTGACTGCGAAAATCTGGAATCGATGATTGAAGTCATCGAAGACGACGGCAACGTGCGCCGTTTGCACTACAGATCATTGCGCTTCGCCCCGGCATCGGAAATGCCAATGTCCCAGTTCTGGTAGACTCCGCGCCTGTCCAAACAAAAAACCTCAACGTAGGCCGCCATGACTTAGCGCCTTGCCGAGACAGTTAAGCCATCTCACAGCCCAACGTGCCAAAAACAAACTCAACAACCACCGTCAGCCTGGCCTTACTCGGGCTTGTTGCAGCCCTGCTCGCCTGGCGCATCTTCGTCACCAACATGTCCGAACTGCATATCCAGAGTGAGGATAAAGGTGCCGCGCCCCTCGCACTAAGTTGGGACAGAACCAACGCCCAGGCCCTGTTCTCCGAGGGAGTTCGCATCGCCAAGGCGGACCCGGCGCAGGCAATCACCTACCTCGCCGCCGCCGTCCGCAGCAATCCAACCGACGGCCCCACCTATGCTGCCATCGCCCGGCTCAAGGAAGAAGGCGGCGATCTCGCTGGAGCCGAGCAGGCCATGCAGGCTGCCGCGCAAATGGCCCCGCGCCGCGTCGATGTCCAGCTGGAAGCGGCGCGTTTCTGGTTTCGTCGTGGAGACATCGCCCGCGCCATGAAGCATATGGATGTCGTGCTCACCTTCGGCGGCTCCCTGCGAGAGCAAATTTTTCCCGATCTCCTGAAACTGGCTGAAGACCCGGCGACCCGCGAAATCGCCCACGCCAAACTGTTGAAGCAACGCATCGCCTGGTGGCCGCAGTTCTTCAACTACGCGGCGGCCAAAGCCACCAGTGTCGAAACGCTGCGCGCCCTGTTTCAGATGCAGGCAGATGGCCCCAACGCCGTCACCACCGAGGGACTCCGTGTCTACCTGCAACGCCTGCAACGCGAAAACCTGTGGATCGAATCCTATCTCGTCTGGCTCAACAATTTGCGCAAGGATCAACTCAATGTCATCGGCAACCTGTTCAATGGCGGATTTGAAGAAAAAATCAGCAACCTGGGGTTCGACTGGATCATCACCCCGGCCTCGCAGGTCATCGTCGACACCGCATCCACCTCCGGCGCGACAGGCCACGAGGCACTGCGCGTCGTTTTCAGGGGGCCGCGCATCCAGTTTCAGCACGTGCATCAATATTTGATGCTCGATCCCGGCGCCTATTCCCTGCACGGCCGGGTGCGGCCGGACAATCTCGAGACATCCGAGGGCATCCAGTGGTCCATCTACTGCGTTGGCAACGCAAAGGCCCTCGCCCACAGTGAGCGCTTCACCGGAACCGACCACTGGCAACATTTCACTACCCAGTTCCAGATTCCGCCCCAGGACTGCGCCGTGCAGATGCTTCGCCTCGAACTGGCAGGCCGGTCCGCGCTCGATTACGAAGCCAAGGGCGCGATCTGGTTCGACGACATCTCGATCGCTCGCCAGAAAAAGGACTGATTCCGTCACTAAGCCACTGATTCGGCAACAATCCAGCCGATTTTCACGCGACATCAAGTTTATCGGCTATAATGCTTGTGTAATTTTTGAACCGTATAATGTGCAGGTTCGCATCCAGACCGTAAGTAATAAAGGCCATTAATGAAAATCGTAACTGCATTGCTGCTCGCCAGCGCACTGATGACCGCAGGCCAGGCCGCTGCACAAAGCGCCGGAGCCACCTTGCAGGATCTCAGTGGCAAAGTGCTGATGAACAAGGGCGATGGCCTTGTCTCCGGCAAGGCGGGTTCTGTGCTGGTAGATGGCGACCGTATCGTCACCTTGGACAAATCCGGCGCCAAGATCGTTTTCCCGGACGGCTGCGGTGTCACGCTCGAAGAAAACATGATTTTCGTCATCAACTCGCAGTTGGGATGCAAGGCCACACCGGTGGCCACCAATCAGCCAGCGGCCCCGGGGCTGACGACCCCCACCCAGGGCCTGATTCTAGGCACGGCATACGTGGGCGGTGGCGCCCTGATCGGTAACTCGATCTTCAATAACAATCGCCACGACAACCGGCCCATCAGCCGCCAGTAATCCATCGACTATCCCATGAAGGGTCTCGTGCGCCCTGCTTCCGATGAAGCGGGGCTTGCTTTTTCTGGCGTTGCAATCCTGGGCGCAATGCTCATCTTCGCGCCCCTCATCATGGGGGGCAATCGTCCCCTGCCGCTCCTGATCCTGGAACTCGCGGCAACCGTCCTGCTCTGCCTGCTGCTCCTTCGCCCCGACCTCGGGAAGCATCTTTCCCGACCATTCCTGATCGCGCTTGGCCTGCTCGTTGCCCTGCCGCTACTGCAGTTGCTGCCACTGCCCGACTTCGTCTGGAACTGGCTCCCGGGAAGGGATGTTTACGGTGCAGCCTCAAGCGCAGCGGGCGTCACCCCAAAATACCGCACCGTGTCACTGATCCCCAGTGCCACCGAATCCGCCCTGCTGGCCCTCCTGGTGCCCTTGGCGGTCTTTCTGGCTACCGTTTCCACCAGCGAAGCGCAACTCAAGCAGCTGATCAACCTGTTCCTCGGCCTTGCGGTCCTCCAGGCCATCATCGGCCTCGCCCAGTTCGGCAGCGGCTCGATGACCGTGCTGGCATCGCTGGAAGGCGAAGGCGTCTCGGCCGCCCACGGCACCTACCCGAACCCGGACCACCTTGCCGGCTTGCTGGAAATGGCCTTGCCGGTTGCTCTCGGGCTCTTGATCGCCAATATCCAGATCGGCGGCAGCACGCCGGCGGGCTCAAGCCGAAAGCCCCCCCTCCGCCAAAGAATTTCCCGCCTGTTCAGCAGCGGAATCCGTTTCAATCGGGTTGCGATCTTCGCTGCGGCCGGGTTCGCCATACTGCTCGGCCTCACCTTCAGCCATTCGCGCACCGGCGTGTCGCTCGCCATGCTGGGAATCCTCGTGTGCTCCCTGGTCTTCGGCCGCTGGGTCGGGGGGCAGCGCTCTACCCGGCTGATCACAGTATTCACGGTCATCGCCGTCGCGCTGGCGCTCGAAATCGGCCTGTCGTCCGTTCTCGGCCGCTTCACCGGCAAAGGAATGACCGACGATCTGCGCTGGTCGATCTTTGCCGGAACCATCCAGGGCATTCGTGAATTTTTTCCGATCGGCAGTGGCTTCGGCACCTACCCCGCGGTTTTCCGTCGCTTCCAGCCAGGCAACATCCCGGAATTCGTTAATCATGCCCACAACGACTATCTCGAATGGCTCTTCGAAGGCGGCCTGCTGGCAGGCATCTTGATGATCGTTTTCCTGGTGCTCTACCTCCTGCGCTGGCGCAAGATCTGGCCCCGCGAGGAGTACTGCCCGCCCTACGGCTTCATGCGGATTTCCGCCGGAATCGGTCTGCTGATGATGGGGCTGCACGGGTTGGTCGACTTCAACCTGCACATCCCGGCCAATGCCGTTTTCTTTGCCTTCCTGGCAGGTGTGTTCTTTCACCAGGCAACCCCGGCCAAGGCAGGACAGTCGCCCCGATCGCCAAAAGTTCGGGAGGAACCCGCCACCACACCCGCGCCAGCACCGAAGCCCGTTACGGTGCCCGAACCACCCGCACCTGCTACGGATATTCGCAACCCGTTCGCCGACTAGCCATCCATACTGGAACAAGGGTTCAGCACCCGGAATCCGGAGCCTTCGTCGCAGTAACGGAAGCCCCCCTGCCCGTGGGCGCATCTTTTGGCAAGCCAGCAACTGCCCCATAAGTGGGCCAAAAATCGCAATCCCGGGAACGCCAGATGTGCGGTGTATCATCAAATCCTGGTCGCACATCTTGAATTGGAAGGAGCGCAAACATGAGAACAATTGGCTACCGCAAGGAACGCCAGGTCAGTTTCTCGGCCTCCGGTGAATTGCTGGCCGAAGGTGCACGCTTCAATGATGAGATTCATCGCCTGCCGACTGGAGATACGACATTTATCCCCACAGGGATATGTCGATTCATGACCCACGAAGAAGCCAACCAACATCAACTTGATTGCCTGGCGAAGGGAATGGCACGTATTGCACAGGAGCGCGCAAATGGAAGCGTTTTGTAGGCACGCTTCTTTGGCTGACCTGAAGTCATTGGTAACGTCGTTGAACCAGGTCACCCCAGCAAACGGCGAGGCCTGCAGCCGCTATTCGCAATCCGTTCGCTGACTCACCGGGATCGGCTAACCCGCTCAATTCAGCCCGCCGAGTCGGATGCTTTCTCGGAAGAACAGAGCAGCCTGCATGCCAGGCGGGTGACGATGCCAGAATTGGCCAACAACGCGAGATAGCCCAACAGCAGCACGACAAAGCCGGCAAACATGGCGGCCTCCGGCACGCCATGCGCCTCTGCAAATAGGGCAAACAGCGAAAGCGCGACCGAAAGAAAAGCCATCACGCCAACCACCAGGCTGACAGAGAATCCTGAATCACGCAGGATGTAATGCAGGTGTTGCCGGTCGGCCGTAAATGGGCTCTTGTGCTGAATCATGCGGAGGAACATCACCGACCCCATGTCCAGCAGCGGAACCGCAAGAATCCACACTGCGGTAATCGGTCTGAGCGGCGAAACATCCTTTCCTGCCAGCCGGATCGAATACCAAGCCAACAGGAGTCCAAGGAGCAAGCCGCCCGTGTCGCCCATGAACACCAAGGCACGCTTGCGCCACGGTGAGCGCAGGTTGAATAGCAAAAACCCGGAAATTGCGCCCGCCAGGATCATCAAATCCAATGCCGAAGTGGCATCGCCGGCTGCGTACGCAACCCCGAAAAACATCAACAGCGGGATCAGCACCTGCGTGCCAGCCAGGCCATCCAGACCGTCGATCATGTTGATGGCGTTCATCAGCCCGATGATGGCGATGACCGTGACCAGATAGGACCACTTGTCCAGCACCAAGTCGCCCAGCGCAAAGATGTCCCCCAGGTGCGCTACGTGGACTTCCGTCCCGGAAACGATGACAAGAGCCGCGATCAACTGGGCAAAAAATTTCGAGCGGTGCCCAATTTCATGCGCGTCATCGGCCACTCCGATGCCCATGGTAACCAGCAGGGCAATCATCAGGCTACCGCTCTGCGAGGTAATATCTCCGCCCAGCCAGTGCGTCAGAATCAGGGATAGAAAAATTACGATACCGCCGACTAGCGGGGTCGGCTCCGAGTGATTCTTGCGGCCGACCGGATGATCGACCAGATCGAAACGCCTTGCCGGGCCAATCAGCGCCAGTACAAAAATTGCCGACAACAGCGCGGGCAATACAAACCACAACAGCGAAGAGATAGAAGCCATGCTAATTACTGCCTACCGATGTGTTTTTCACTACCCGGCAAGCATTGCAGGGCTCGAAAACTCACGAAAATTACTACGAAGTCATTATTCTTATAGCATGGAAACGGCTATTGCACAAGCAAACAATGATAGATAGCCAAGTCACTCGCCAAAGCCGAACCGGAAGCGCCCCACGTAATACACCAGCTTGAGCACCTCCATGCCGACACCGATGGCAACTGCCTCGTTCTCCCACCAATGCCATGCCGACCAATTGGCCTGCGGTGCGGCAACCAGCGTATAGCGCAGGCCGGAACCCCGGAATACGCTCCACCACGAATAGCTCACCCGCAACATGTGCTGCGGATCGCTGACGACCAGCACATGGCGAACCCCGTTCGCCTCCATCCAGCGCCGCATGATCTGTGCCTCGGTCCAGGTGCTATCGGCGGTTCTGTCGATGTGAATGGTCACGCCCGGCAAGTGCCCGTTTGCATCCTGCAGCACATGCGGCAAGGGAAGAATCAGCACCAGGGTTTTTGCATAGCCGGCCAGCAATAGCTCCTTGCCGCGCAGATAACGATGGCCGGGGTCTTCGCCCAGCACGACCACCGCATCCGCAGCCACCGGTTCGCTCGCCGGCCACTCCAGGATCGCCCCCAGGCTCCACCACAAGGTCCACGCCAATGCAATCAGCAAGACCAGCAGGCGTAGCGAGAAAAATACCCCGCGGGTCAGCCAGGCACCCAGTGAATCGCCGGTCACCAACATTTTCGATCTACAAAAAGGCCAGCCAGTACCTCACAGGCATATGTTGCGGTCAACGCCCCAAAAAGGCCAAAAATCACCGGCCTGGCATATGCCGGCATCCATCGCCGCGCAGCAAGGCCAACCGCCGGATCAACCCGCATCAAACCAGTTCCGCATAAACGGCCAGCGTTTTGCCGAGCACGATCTTCTCGTCGAATTCCGCCAGCGCCTTTTCCCGGGCTGCCCTGCCCAAGCGATCGCACAATGCCGGGTCATCGTGCAGGCGGGCGATGGCGGCAGCCAGCGTGGCGGCATCGCGCACCTGCACCAGCAAGCCATCGACACCATCCGTCACCACCTCGCGACACCCCGGCACATCCGTCGTCACCAGCGGCAGGCCACTGGCGCCGGCCTCGATCAAACCCTTGGGCAAGCCTTCCCGGTAGCTGGGCAGGACGACCGCATCCACCGAAGCAAACAAGGCCGGCATGTCGTCCACGTGCCCGAGCCACTGCAGCAAACCCTCATCCACCCAGCCACGGATCTGCGCCTCGGGTACCGCCGCCGGGTTGCCCGGGTCCGGGTCGCCGGCCAGCAGGAAGTCGATGGCCCGCTGTTCCGCACGCAACCGGCGTGCGGCCTCGACATATTCCGCAACGCCCTTGTCCCACAACAGACGCGCCGGCAACACCACACGAAAGCGTTCGCCGCGCTGCCGTACCCCCTCCGGCGCAAAGCGGCGGCAATCCACCCCCGAACCGGGAATCAGGCGAATCGTCGTGGGATCGACCACGCGCGCCCGCTGGAAAAAGGCCACGTCGTCCGGATTCTGCAAGACCAACCGTGCCGACCGCCCGCCCAGCGCGACGTGCATCATCGCCCGCACCACCGGCCGCAGTGCTTTTGCCTTCAGATCATTGCTGCTGAACACGTAGCCCATGCCGGCGACCGCGTTCACCCGCGCCGGCACCCCGGCCAGGTGCGCCGCCAGCGAGCCATAAACCGCGCACTTGATCGTGAAGCCATGCACCAGGTCAACCTCTTCCTCCCGAATCAGGCCGCGCAGCCAGTTGACCAGCGCCAGCTCGCGCAGAGGATTCAGGCTGCGCCGCTCCATCGGCACCGGCAGCCAGCGAAACCCCAAGGCACGCAGCTTTTCCCCATACGGCCCCGGCGGCGACAGCAGCAGCACCTCGTGCCCTGCGTCGCGCAAGGCCCAAGCCAGGGAGCGCCGGAAGTTATAGAGATACCACTCGGTATTGGCAAACAGGACAACTTTCAAAACATGACTTCCAAAGGATAAAAACGATAAGGCAGCCACGCAAACGCGTGATCCGCGAAATTCAGCCAGACAAATTGCACCATCCCGTAGAAACCCAAAACCCCTAGCAACGGGACACTGACATCCGTTTCCGATTCCTCGCCAATCGCATCGGGGGCATGGGCAAAAACCACCAGCTGCAACGGCAGCATGTACAAGGCAATCCGGTCAATCGCGGTCGAGGCCGGAGACGCCACAAAAACACCAAGCAAGGCCAACGAAATGATGGCGAACAAAAACCACAAGCGGCGCTCGGCATCGGAAAAGGTGAATTTCTTTCCCCAAACGAGCAAGATCATCGAGGGAAAAAGATTCATGACCAAACGGATCATCGCCCCGGACGACTGATATTCGGCCTCAACGTAGTTGACATATAGCTTCTCTACGGAATCCTCGAGGAACAACCAGTAGCCCAATGCAAGCGACCCCACCCCCCAGGCCATTGCGACGAATCGATTCTGTGCCGCGGCGAGCGCCGCCAGCGGCAGCAGCAGCACAGCCGTCTTGTGAAATGTCGCCGCCAGAAAAACCCAGAAAACGAACCACCCGGTTCCCCCCTTGCCCAGCGCCACCAGACCCAGCATCGCCAATCCCAGCGCGACCCCCTGCCGGGCGTACCCCATGGAAACGACAATGACCAGGTAAGGGACCGCCACCGCCAGCGCCAGCCAGGGCCGCGGCAGGTTGCGGCAGAAGACGACCAAGCCAATGGAAAATATGGCCCCCGCCATCAGGTTGACCCCGAAGATGTCCCAATCCAGTTCAAGGCTCAGCCAGTTGAGGAACTGATACCCCGGATCGCTCATCAGGAAGACTTCGTCCAGCATGGCCCCGGCCACATTGTCCAGGATGAAAACATAACTGAACCAGTCCCCACCTACCTCGTAGCGAAACCCAATCAACAGCGTCAGGACGATGCCAACCGCTATCCACGCCCCAACCGGCGTTTCAGACTCGCCACCCGCCACCGCACGCGTGCGCTGTGTTTCGTTCATCAACGCCGCCAGCGCCGGCAGCAAGAACATCAACCAGTACGTCAGCATCTCAGGAATTTGCCTCCAACCAGGCCTGGAACATCAGCACCGCCCACAGGCCGGGCGTGTGGTCGCGATGGCCGCTCACGTGCTCGGCCCAGCGCTGGCGAATGGGCGCCGGGTGGAAGTAGCCCTCAGCCGCCAGACGCTTCTCGTCCAGCAAGCTTTCCGCCCACGACCGCAACGGGCCACGAATCCACTGCCCCACAGGAATGCCAAAACCAGCCTTGGGCCGTTCGATCAGTTCGCGCGGCACATATTTGTAAAGCACCTGGCGCAATGCCCACTTGCCCTCGTTACCGCGAATCTTCAGCGAAAGCGGCAGTTGCCAGGCCAGTTCCGCGACGCGGTGATCCAGGAAGGGCACACGCGTTTCCAAACTGGTCGCCATGGCCGCGCGGTCCACCTTGCACAAAATGTCGTCGGGCAGATAGGTCATGCTGTCGCGGTACATCATGCGCAACCTCGCATCCGCCGCCCCCGCTGCGGGCAGCGGGTCATCCAGCAGACTGGGCGGCTCGATCACCACACCACCCTGACCGCGCACCACCTGCGCCGGGTCCTGCCACTCCGAAACCAGGCTCACGTACAGGTCATCCATGCCCTGCACGCCGCGCAGGCGCGCCGCGAGCTTGTGCGCCTTGTCACCCACGCGGGCGATGCCACGCGTGCCGGGCAGCAAAGCATTCAAAGGCGCCCCCAGTGCGTCCCACCCGGCCACTGGCAATGCACTGATCGCCTTGCCCAGCGCCTGGCGCGCCGAATAAGGCAGCCAGGCCAGCCGGCGCCAGATGCGCGGCCCCCAAAAATAGCGGTTGTAGCCGCCAAACAACTCATCCCCGGCGTCGCCCGACAGCGCCACCGTGACATGCTGGCGTGCCGCATGGCACACCAGATGGGTGGGGATTTGCGACGAATCGGCAAAAGGTTCGTCGTACATGGCCGGCAGGCGCGGAATCACATCGCGCGCCTCGGTAGAGGTGACGAACATTTCCGAATGATTCGTCCCCAGATGCTGCGCCACCGCCCGGGCGTGATCCGACTCGTCAAAACCTGCCTCTTCGAAGCCGATGGTGAAGGTCTTCACCGGCTGCGTGGCCTGGCGCTGCATCAGCGCCACGATGGCCGACGAATCCACCCCGCCGGAAAGGAACGCCCCCAGCGGTACATCCGCCAGCGACTGCAGGCGCACCGCATCGCCCAGCCGCGCTTCGAGCACCGCCAGCGCCTCCTGCTCATCCAGGATCGGATTTTTCGCCCCGGCCTCAACCACATGTGCCAAAGACCACCAGCGCCGCAGCGTGATGCCCTGCCCGGTCGCCGGCGGACGCAGCGGCTGAAAATCGGCCATTTTTGGGGGTTGACCGCAGACGCTGAGCAGGCACCCCGGTTCCAGCTTGTAGATCCCCTGATAGATGCTGTGCGGCGCCGGTACATAGGTAAAGCGCATGTACAACGCCAGCGCCTCGCGGCTCACCGGGTTGGCAAAGCCAGGGTAGGCGCGCAAGGCCTTCAATTCCGAACCAAAGACGAACGCACCATTCACCCAGCCGTAATACAGCGGCTTTTCGCCAAAGCGATCGCGCGCCAAATGCAGCGTGCGCTCGCGCCGATCCCATAGCGCAATTGCGAACATGCCGACCGTGCGCTTGAGCGTCGCCTCCAATCCCCATTGTTCGAATGCAGCCAACAAGGTTTCGGTATCCGAATGGCCGCGCCAGGCGGGCGCTGCTCCGGCCGCTTCGAGTTCAGCCCGCAGATCAAGGTGGTTGTATATCTCACCATTGAACGCCAGGACAAAACGCTCACCGGCTGAATACATGGGCTGATGCCCGGCGGGCGATAAATCGACGATGGACAAGCGGCGATGTCCCAGCGCAATGCCTGCCTGCGCATCCACCCAAGCGCCAGCGTCATCCGGGCCTCGGTGCTGGATGGCCAGTGCCATGCGTGTGACGTGCTCTTCAGGAGAATCCAGACGCGCCTGTCCAGCCTCAAGAAACCCTGCAAAGCCGCACATCAGTTTCCACCCCCATGATCAAGATTCGCGGCAGCCTTCAACAGGTCGACCAATCTTGGCGCCGTCGCCTGGATAGAGTACGAGCGTTCGACCTTTTCTCGGCCGGCCGCTCCCATCCGCTGACGCAACAATGGGTCTGCCAGCAAGCTTTTCAACGCAGCCTCCCACTCACGAGGCGTTTCCGCCAGAAATCCGTTCACGCCATGCTCCACGATCTGGCAGTTCACACCCACAGGCGAGGCAACCACCGGCAACCCGCAAGCCATGTACTGAATCAGCTTGTACCCGCATTTGCCGCGCTCGAACGGCTCATCCCGCAGCGGCATGATGCCAACATCCAAGGCCTGTAGGGATGCGACCTCCGTGTCTTCGCTCCAGGGAACCGACGCCATCGGCAACCCCAACTGCTGCGCATCGATGCCGATGGCGGTGAACCGTCCCTTACCTTGGTTGCGAAGCTGCTCAAACAACGGCGCCAACGGGCGAAGAAAATCCGCCGTCGCACGCTGACCAATCCACCCAACGCAAGGAATATCGGCCAAAACTGGCGGCGACCGCACGTCCACCAATGGGTGGCGCTGCAAATCAACTGCAGTTGGCACAATCTCCACCCGGGCAGCGCCGGCATCCCGGGCGTAGCTTGCAAGATAGTCATTCCCCGCAACCACCAGCGCCGCGCCACGCATCAATTCGCGGTGCTTTCCCCCAAGCGTGCTGCGTACAACCGCACTGCGGTGCTGATCGTAGTAATGAAAAACCGCATCGTCGTAATCAAGAACATAGAGAGGTTGCCTCGAAAGCACAAAACCCTCAGTCAATGCCGGCAGCCAAGGGAAAATCTCCTTCTCAATCCACAGCAGATCATGTTGCCCATTGACCCTAAGTGCACATATCCGTTTTACATAAGCCGTGACAACGTCGACTGGGTTGCGCCTGCCCTGCTGAATGCCGCGCACGTAGTCGTCGGAAAACAGGGGCACCACCTGCACCTGTATGCCAGCTTCCGCCAGTGCCGGCAGGTATTGGTAGAAGCGCATGCGGCTGCTGGCGCCGAGCTGCTGATAGCGCGTGAGTGCCAAAACCTTCATACGGCAGTATCAAACTGCTCGTAGATCGACGCACAACGACCCACCTCCTCATCCTGCGAAAAAGGCCTTTTCGCCGCCGCGGCACAGCAAGGCGCAATATCGGGGTCCGCTGCCTGCAACGTGATCGACGCCACATAGCTGCGCGCGTAAGGAATACAAAGCCGATTTCCTCGAGCTGGACCGAGGGCCAATAGTCGCCGCCTATGCCACACATGCCCGAATCGTCGGAAAATTGAACGAGCGGGTTTCATGGCGCGGACTTGGTTCCGAAATGAGAGGGAAGTGCAAGCAGGGCCGTCAGCCCGGCGCGGAAGGATCGCGGGGAAAAATGCTTCTCCACCCGTGCGTGCGCAGCGGCACCCATGGTAGCTGCGCGGTCCGGATCACAGGCCAACGCGCGCATGGCCGCAGTCATGGCAACTATGTCGCCTACCGGCACCAGAAGACCAGTTTCGCCATGGACCACGATCTCTGCCGGCCCCCCCGAGCGGGTAGCAATCACCGGCAGCCCCGCACCTTGGGCCTCGAGCACGGTCATCGAGAAGGATTCCGCTGCCGAGAAGTTCAGCGCCGCCAGCCCTCTCCTAAGCGCAATAGCGGGATCGGGGGCAAAGTCGTGCAGATGTATGTGCCCCACGAGGCCCAGTTCCCGAATCCTCGCGGCGAGGGTTGCGCGATAGGCTCGGTTGCGTGGCAGTCCCATGTCGCCGCCGTAAAAGTGTAGCGTCAGGTAAGGGTATTCGGCTGCGATGGCCGCGAAGGCTTCGATTGCGTGGTCCTGGCCCTTGCCAGGAATATAGTTCCCCACGCAAACGAAGCGGTCGGCGGCAGAGGGCGGCAGGTGCTCTGGCAACGGGTCGAGCGCGTCATACAGCAGTACGGTCTCGATCTCTTGCGGTAGCCTCCCCCGAATATGGCGCGAGACCGCCACGAGCCGGTCAGAACTGGCCGCTGCTAAGCGCAGCCAGAGCCCCGAGATCCGCGCTCCAAAAGCGGCCGGGTCGATACGCACCCAACTAAGCAGACGTCCGCGGAACCCTAGCGCGCGGCAGACCGCGCCGTGCATCAGGTAGAAGTCGTTGACGATAAGCACTGTCGCACGGTCGCGCCACATCAGCCAGCGCAGTGCGACCGAGGCTGCGGCCAGCGCGGGGAGGTAGGCCAGCACAGCACCAAAGTTACGACGCAACAATCGGATGGGCAGTCGGCGGACGACAGCGAACGGGGTGGTGTCCTGCGGAGCAACGGTACTGTGCGTGGGCAGCACGAGCACTACTCGCGCCCGCCCCTCCAGCGCACGCGCGATGTTACGCGCACAGACGAGCGCTCCGGTGACGGCGACCGAGCCATCAACGAGGTAGACCACCGGAAGGTCATCACGAAAGCCCATCTCGCCTCATGCGTCCCAGCCGGAAAGCGCGTCCGCGATCTGCGTCCTCGACCACAGGCAGACATAGCGCGGGAAGTCTTGGCCAACGGTGAAATCCGGAATGCGCTCAAGGGGGCGGGGCAATATGATCGGGGCCCGCTGGAGGTCCAGAAAACGAAAACCACCAAAGCCCACATCGAGGTTGCGGTGCAGAAAGCGGGCACGGTGGCTGGTGATCAGCGCATACGGGATAGATGAAGATGCAAAGTTCGAAAGCGCTCGGCGAATTGCTTCAAATGGCAGATGAAACAGGCAGTCTCGACAATGCCAAACGTCGGCCTCAGGAAAAGAATCTTTGGTGATGTCAAAAACCCGAAGATCGAGCGCTGGATGGCGACATTGCCCGTCCTCGACCACCAGAGATGATATGTCACCGCCGACGTATTCGATACCGGTCTCGGCAATCAAAGGTGCTATCCAGTTGAGATCGCCGCAGGGTGCATCAAATACCCGACGGAAACCACGCGCACGGATAAGTGCTGCAAGACCGGTGCCGTAGCGAGCGGTAAAAGTGGTTTCACTGCCCACTCCACTACGACTTTGTTCCGATCCCCAATAGTTCCGGCGGTAGACCTCGTCAAAAACTTCGGCTGCTTGCCCCACCTCGTCAGCTAGTGGATTGGGGAAGGCCCGTGGAAAAGGGTTTACGCCGAGGGGACGACCGATGCGGTTAGCAATACGTATTGCTAGCAACGGCAGACCAGTAGGTTCGTGACTCATGTAGAGGGTCCATCTTCAAGTATGTTGGGGGCTTTTGCATTGGTGGTTGGCAAGGTCAGCGCGCAGATCAGTTCTACCCACCGCGGCCCGGTCGCCTCGATGTCGAAACGCGCCACCGCTGCGGCGCATCGTTCCGGCGTACCACGCTGGTGCTGACGACTTAACGCCGCGACCAAGTGCCGCTCCCAAATCTCCGCGCTACCTGGCACGTCGACCATCGGCATCAATGTTCCATAGGTCAATTCCAGAGGCAAGTCATGCGGATTGATGGGCCGCACTCTCTCCTCAGAGTCGGCCAGGATCGAGCGAGGTCCGAAATTGCAGTCGGCAGCCAACAGCGGTATACCCGAGGCCACCGCTTCGATGAGCGCGTTAGGTAAACCTTCGTGCTGCGAAGGAAAGGCAAAGACTCGGCAATGCCGAAAATAGCGCATCGGGTCAGATCGGTAGCCAGCAAAATACACATCCGCCGCAGAATCCGCCCCCTGTGTGACGGTAAGACCCGCGGCCTGAGCAGAGGCAAGAAGCGCATTCAGCAGCGGGCCGTCGCCAATGACAAGCAGGCGCGCTTCGGGCAGGTTTTGCTTAACCTTTGCAAAAACGGGCAAAAGAAAATCGATCCCCTTGCCGAGGTCCAGTCGCCCGCAAAAAACCACAGTGGGCGCTGCGCAAAACGCTGCAATTTCCTCCTCGACTGGTGCTTCTGTACGAGCGATAAGTGCCTTGGCGTTGATCCCACCCTCAATCGGTACAATCTTCCATGCCTGACCGCCCCCCGCGATCTTGGCAATCTCGGCAGCATAGTCATTCGAAGCAGGGACAATTCGGTCCACTAACCGGTAGATCAGCGGGTCGAGCACGCCAGCCCATAGCGCCTTTGTGCGGGGCGGAATGCCCCGATGATGGAGCTTTGATCCACGCTCTGACACAATGCTAGCGAAACGCCACCCTGCTAATGCATTCAGTAGATTCGGTCCCGACAAGAAGCTGATCGTCACATCATGCTGACGTTTCAGCGCACGAAGCCGTCGCAACATGCGCCACCAGCGTAAAGTGAGTGTGGGCAGAGACCGCGAGGTGACTCGTTTGTCGTCCAGCAGGACCATTGGCAGGTCCGTGCCACTATCGTTAGAACTGTAATCTGTACTGCCATAGTCACGCGAGAATAGCGCTATGGTCACTGGAAGCTGAAGCGAAAGGTAGCGGGCCAACCGAAGGAAGTCAGCCTCCGACCCTCCGTATCCAAGCTGGGTTGTCAGCATCAGGACGCGCGGACGTTGCCCTTTTCCAAGATATGGAACAGAAACTTTGCTCATTTTATTTTTCCCATTACCACGGCCAAAGCCCGTTCGGATTCGACCCGATTACGCAGTGCATCAGCAGCGATGTCCGAGTCGGCAATATCCAATGCCTCCTGAACCAGTTCGGCCAGATCCACAGGGTTTGTGGAAGGCAAAGCAAAACGCGTAGCCTTTGGCAACATTCGATGTACCGCATGAAGCTTGGGTTCGATGCCTAGCACAACTGATGGCCGCCCCAAGCATGCGCCGCAGATTGCACCATGGGCGCGGCTGGTAATCAATACGTCCTGCGCGGCAATCGTTGCCGCGAAATCTGCGATGGAATTTCGACTTGGCTCCCAAATCCGCAGCGGAAGATCTCTCAGCGCGGAGATGGAGCCTGCATCGGTCGCAGCATCGAGACTGATTACGGTCAAGTCATACCGCGCACTTAAATACGCGATTGCAGGACGCAGCGCCGTTGCGAACCCCTCCCCGCTACCCGACGGCCAATCCCTAAGGATCAACCCCAACGACGGGCGGAAGGCTCTCTTCCTGCGCGGTGCTAATGCCATAGCAGTCGGGCACCAATGCTCCCAGAGAAACGCCAAGTCCGACCCGTTCACCGTCGGAGGTCTAACGCCTAGCAAATCCAGGTTTGTTTGACTATCCGGATCTCTCAGCCAAAGTGAGTCGAACTCTGCCAACACGGGCAGTGCCTCACGCAACCTAGGTGAGCCAGGGGTGAAAGTTCCAATTCCAATCCCTAACCCAATCCGGTGCTGTGCCGAAAGGCGTGACCGGCCATTGATTCGCCTCGCCAGTGCCTCAAGCCTGATAAAGCCTTCCACGCCGGGCGAGAAAAATGCGCGGTTGAGAATGCGATCTCCCAAGCCATGAGTTGCGAAATCGAAAAAATTACCTCCACCACCGTGAATGATCAGTTCGTGGTTTTCTCGGGTGCCAAAAGGAAGGAACGTCACCGGCTCCCCAAGCAGCCGATCAAAATAATCAGCCTCACTGCCTGCACGTACCGCAATCGCCGCGCTAGGCAATATTTGACGAGCCAAGGCATGGCTGACTTTTAACAGTACATCATCGCCGAAATTGGCTTTTCCGTAGTATCCAATAAGGACAATCTCGGGATGCATTAAAAGGAACGCTCCATAATGTCGGCGATAGCCTCCGCAGCTCGCCCATCACCATAGGGATTCACCGCCCGTGCCATACGAGTATGCGCAGAATCGTCCTCAAGTAGCCGTGTCACACCACCCACCACCGCATCCAGACCCGTGCCAACAAGTAGGCTGCAACCCGCCTCAATCCCCTCCGTACGCTCGGTCTCGTTGCGCAGCACGAGTACCGGTACATTGAAGGCCGGTGCCTCCTCCTGTATGCCGCCCGAGTCGGTGAGAACAAGATACGCCCCACGCAGAACATGGATCATTTCGTCGTAATCGAGGGGGGCGATTAGATGCACGTTTGCAAGCCCCATCAGCGACGGGCGCAACGCCTCACCCACCACTGGGTTGGGATGTACAGGAACAATAAAATCCACCCCGGTAAACCTTGTGGCCAGAATTCTCAAAGCAGCTCCCACCTGCTCCATAGGCCTGCCGAAGTTCTCACGCCTGTGGGTGGTGACAAGTACTCGGCGCCGCTTCGGGCAAGCAAGGAACGGATGACGTGCAAGCAATGAATTAACCCGCACTGAGTCCCGCTGCGCGATGTCGAGCGCAGCGTCGATCACCGTATTGCCTACTACATAAATGTTATCGCGCACCCCTTCATCGCGCAGGTTCGCGGCTGCTTCCGACGTCGGTGCAAAATGCCAGTGCGCAGCCAGGGAAAGGACGCGTCGATTAAATTCCTCCGGATAGGGTGCGGAAAGGTTGCCCGTGCGCAAGCCGGCTTCAACGTGACCAACCCGGCAGTTGGCATAGAAACCAAGCAAGCCTGCAATCATCGCCGAAGTAGTGTCGCCTTGAACCAAGACCGCATCGGGGGCGTAGCTATAAAGCGTCTCGGCTAGCGAGCCCGTCAGGCGTGTGGCGAGGGAAACCAGTGTCTGGCCCGGCTCCATTACATCCAAGTCAACATCGGGTGTAAGTCCAAAAAGCTCTATTACGGACCGTGCCATATCGCGGTGCTGGCCCGTCAGTAATAAGACCGGAGTGCACCAGTCACGCGCAACAAGGGCGCGGTAGACTGGCACCATCTTGATGGCCTCAGGACGAGTCCCAACTACCAGGAGGGTCTTCATATTGTGCTCTACCTTTTTTTTTCACAATTCGCCACGAGGCCGGTTAGTTCGGCCACGATGTCTGCTGTCACTTTTAAAGCCCGGAAAGGCGACTGATCGAGATCTGTGGGTTCAAACAACGGCCTTCCCCGTGCCTTGACGTCGGCCAGCGCCACGATCCGGTTAGCAAGACCCTCTCTGTCATGAGGAGCCACTGCCCATCCATGACCCGCAGCGCAAAGTCGCTCCGTTTCGCTGGACTGGGGAGTAAGAGCGAGGATCGGCTTGCTCTGAGCCATGTAGTCCAGATTCTTCGAGGGCATGAAATGCCTCAATAGCGGTGATGGTCCGTCCGGCTCAATCGCCAGTAGCACGTCAGCCGCGGCCTGCGCTGCAACGGCAGTGTCGAACGATACCGCGCCATGCTGCCTGCAGCCGGGCACCCCGTCGATCTCGTCGGCGATCACGGAAGACATGTTGCCGTAGAAATCGATGGCCACCTTGCCTCGTATCGCTGGGAAGCGCTCATGTATGAGACGCATCGCAGCGAGAATCACTGAAGGCTCACGAGCACCGTATAGAGCACCCGTATAGACCAGCCGCAGCGGCTGTGCATCAAGACCTGTACAGTTCTTGAGTGCCGGAAAAGCTTCCACAGGCATCATGTTCGTCGTCACCACAATATCGCCTGCCCGCCTAGGGAGCAAGGCACGGTAATGCGCGGCTTGTCCCTCAGTGGTCAATGCGATTCGATCAGCATAACGGAAACAGGTGGCCTCCAATCGCCGGTCAATGGCAGCCAACCCGGGAGAAAGGTGACGATATGGGCTATCGGACCATGGATCGCTAAGATGCATCATCCAAGGTAGGCCCAGTAGCTCCTTCAGCCGTTTCGCCAGCAGGGCAGCCGAGAACGGAGCCGAACGGGAATAAATCACGTCAGGCCGCTCCTCGAGTCCGCTCAAGACCCGCCGAGCTAGCCACGGCAACCAAAAATCCTCATCTGGTACATGTAGCTGTGCGAGACGGTGGTTACCAAGCACACGTTGCGTAAACCGGTGGAAAGGCAGCCCCAAGGTAATGATCCGCGTTCCCTGTCGTTTCAGCGTGAGAGATTTATCTGCTCGCTCCCATCCAGCCGTGACCGGCGTCGTGACCAGCGTGAATCTCACCGAAGGATCGGCTGAATCCAAGAACCGGCCAACTTGCATTGCTTCGGGGCTATTTTTTGGCGGAGCCAAAGGGGCGACGATGAGTACGTGCAGCCCTTTAGTTCCTGAATTCAGCAGAATGTTTTTACTCATCCCGTGTCCCACGGTGGCGGCAGACTACAAACAGGAACCCCATGTGCATCAGCACCTGATAGATAAGCAGCAACCAAGCCATATCGCCTATGGCCGAAGTAAAGTCCTGCTCGTAAGAGAACATCGCAAACCCACCCACCACGAGAACCGAGCCCAAGACTTCAAGTCCTAGCCAGAATCGAAGTCGGCGCGTGACACGGAATAGCGAAAGAAGGGCAGTCAAACTGAATGACATCACTTGAGGCAAGCTAAGCGCTGCAGCAAGTACGCCTGATTGGCGCCAGGGTTCGCCGAAAACAAAAGCAAATAGTGAAGGGCCAAAAAGCGCTATCGGCAACATAGATATCGCCCCGAGTACAAGGAAGGCAAACATCGCTCGCAGCACCAGCCCCAGTAGATTCTCTGGCGCTTCATCGGCTGCCCGCACCAAGCGGTAAAAAATTACGGGAGCGCTAGCCATCGCCAGTAACGTCACTGGAAGTGACAGGATCGACTGCGCCAGAACGAACTGTCCCGTTGCCCCCACCCCGTAACGCTCCCCAACTAGCGCCTGTAGCCCTAAGACCATGACGAGCGGCAAGATTGTGGCGAGATTCGAATATAAAGCGAAGTCACTGTAGTCTCGCAGGATGGCGTAGAGTGACTCCTTCTCGATGCTCCGAGGCAGCGTTCGCCAAGTAGCCCCAAGGCTTCCACGCATGGCCGTCACAGCAATATGCAGTGCCTTACCTACAGCATCGCCAACTACCATTGCACCCGCTGAAGCCTGCACCATCCAGCCTGCCGCGAGCGTGAGACCGCGCGTTGATATTGCGCCCACAATGCGCGCTGCAGCGAGCTCCGGAAACAGACCCTGCGCTCCGGCGAGAGAGTCTGAAATGCGTTGCCCTGCATGGCACAGCACCAATAATGGCAAAAGTAGAATAACCCCTACTGAGACCCCGGCTACACCATCTGGCGACCCCAAATATACAAACACTGCACCGGCCACCAACAAGGCACATAGTATTGCCGCGACCTGAATCGAAGCCGTGAGCAGCCGCGCTTGCTCAGCCCCCGCCTGCGCACGAGCCAGCGCAACAGGCAGACCTAGCAGCCCGAAACCAGAGACCACTGTAGCAGTAGTGTTGATTAGTCCATAGGCACCATACGCCTCAGCCGGAAATAGCCGCGTCATCATGGGTGTGGTAAATAACGTCACCGCAAGCGCAACACCACTCGATCCGATTCCCTGCAGAATATCCCTTTGGAAAATTCTGCCCCAATGGCCGGCTCCATCCGCCCCCCGCGGATCCATCACTCCTGTTCCTCGCCTCGACTCGCCAATGTGAAACGCGGACCAACCGAACAGACGTAAATGTTTTGCTCCTGCCAGCGCTGCTGTGAGAGAAGCCTCATCCCAGATCGTTCTAAGAGTTTCAGCACCTCGGCATTGGCCAGGCCATTGATCCAACCATTCCGTCGCCGCGTGACCGGGTCTGATAGGTGATCTGTCACTGCATATGAAAGCACTACGTTGTCAGCCACATCCCGAAGCCAGAGCATCAGACGCGGCAAGTCCCCAACATACTCCAGTACGCCGGAGAACACAGCGTAGTCATAGCGACGAGGTAGTTTGGGGTAGGGATAGTCGTTCAGGTCGAAGGCAATCGTATCCGCTGAACGAGGCACGAGGTCCACTGGTTGGTAGGAACAGCCCGGCTTTAAATGTTTGGGCAGGGTCAGGCGACCAGCACCGAACTCAATCACGCTTGCACCAGCCGGAATCATGCTAGCGATCAAGATCGTACGATCATCCCACAGAGGGCTCAAGTTCTCTTCTTCTGCCCAACGCTCTCGGTCGGTTGCCGCCCCAAACGGTCTGAGGGTCGTCAAGTAGCGCAGTGGATGCTTCAGGATCGCCTTGCTATGGGCAAAGAGACGGCCCAATTTTGCGGCGAATGTTAGTGTGGACATATTTACATTCATGATGGAAGTCTGAACCGACAAGGGTTCAGGAAATTTGATTATATTTAAGTGCGTAGAAAGCGGCCGATCAGACTACGTCCAGAATCGGTCCCCACGGGAAAATAGAAAAACTGATCCGGTTGAACGAGGTTTTTAAGTTTGACATGTGTATCACCGACGACTGACATACCAAGGCATCGCCTCCGCCACGCCCTCAACCAGTCGGTGCGTGGGCGCGTAGCCCAGCAGGCGCTGCGCCTTGCCGATGTCGGCCTGGCTGTGGCGCACGTCGCCGGGGCGGAAATCGCGGTACACGGTTTGCATGGCGGATTTCACGCCGTGGGCGGCCAGGTTGTCGCGCAGCAGGGCGAACAGGGTGTTGAGTGTGGTGCGGTCGCCGACGGCCACGTTGTAGACCTGGTTGCACGCCTCGGCGCTTCCGCTGGTGGCGGCCAGCAGGTTGGCCTGCACGGCGTTGGCTATGAAGCAGAAGTCGCGGCTGGTTTCGCCGTCGCCGTTGATGTAGACCGTATCGCCCTTGAGCAGCGCGGCCGTCCACTTGGGCACCACGGCGGCATAGGCGCCGTTGGCATCCTGCCGCGGGCCGAAGACGTTGAAGTAGCGCAGGCCGATGGTGGCGAAGCCGTAGCTGCGAGCAAATACGTCGGCATAGAGTTCGTTGACGTATTTGGTGACGGCGTAGGGGCTGAGCGGCTTGCCGATGGTGTCTTCGACCTTGGGCAGGCCGGGGTGATCGCCATAGGTGCTGCTGCTGGCGGCGTAGGTGAAGCTCTTGACGCCGGCGTCGCGCGCGGCGACCAGCATGTTCAGGAAGCCGGTGATGTTGGCGGCGTTGGTGGTGATGGGGTCTTCGAGGCTGCGCGGCACGCTGCCGAGCGCGGCCTGGTGCAGCACGTAGTCCACGCCCTGGCAGGCGCGCTGGCAGTCGGCCAGAGTGCGGATGTCGCCCTCGATGAAGCTGAAGCGCGCCCACTGCGCGGGCGTGACGAGGCACTGTACTTCATCCAGGTTGCGCTGATGGCCAGTGGCGAAGTTGTCCAGCCCCACCACTTCCTGGTCGAGTTCGAGCAAGGCTTCGAGCAGGTTACTGCCGATGAAACCGGCGACGCCGGTGATCAGCCACTTTTTGGGTGTTTTTGCCAGTTGACCGCGCAAGGCTGCGTAGGGGGGGTTCATGGTGGTTACAGCCGCAGATCGGATTCGGCGGCGGGAAAGAGGTACTTCAGGTCATAAAGCACGTGCTGCGGCTTGCACAGGGCGCGGATTGCCGACGCGCCCATCGTCGCGAATTCCCGGTGCGCCACGGCGACGATGACTGCATCGTATTGGCCAGCAGCGGGTTGCGGCACGGGCACGATGCCGTATTCGTGCTGCGCTTCTGCGGGGGCCACCCAGGGGTCGTAGACGTCGGCGGCAACGTTGTACTCCGCGAGTTCGCGCAGGATGTCGACAACGCGGGTGTTGCGCAGGTCCGGGCAGTTTTCCTTGAAGGTGAGGCCCATCACCAGAACGCGGGCGCCGTCGACCTGGATGCGGCGCCGGGTCATGGCCTTGACCAGCTGCGAGACGACATAGGCGCCCATATTGTCGTTGAGGCGGCGGCCGGCCAGGATGATTTCCGGGTGGTAGCCGATGGATTGCGCCTTGTGCGTGAGGTAATACGGGTCGACGCCGATGCAGTGGCCGCCAACCAGACCGGGGCGGAAAGGCAGGAAATTCCACTTGGTGCCCGCCGCCTTCAACACGGCTTCGGTATCGATGCCCATCTTGTTGAAAATGAGCGCCAGTTCGTTGATCAGGGCGATGTTGACGTCGCGCTGGGTGTTCTCGATGACCTTGGCCGCTTCGGCGACCTTGATGCTTTCGGCTTTGTGGGTGCCGACGGTGATGATTTCGTTGTACAGGGCATCGACCAGATCAGCGGCTTCCGGCGTGGAGCCGGCAGTAACCTTGCGGATGGTGGTGACGCGGTGTTCCTTGTCGCCCGGGTTGATGCGCTCGGGGCTGTAGCCGGCGAAGAAATCCCGGTTGAACTTGAGGTCGGACACTTTTTCGAGGACGGGAACGCAATCTTCCTCGGTGGCGCCGGGGTAGACGGTGGATTCGTAGATGACGATGTCGCCGGGCTTGAGCACCTTGCCGATGGTTTCGCTGGCCTTGATCAGCGGTGTCAGATCGGGGCGCTTGTGTTCGTCGATGGGGGTCGGCACGGTCACGATGAAGACGTTGCAGGCGCGCAATGCTTCGAGGTCGGTGGTGCAGACGAGATGCTTTGCGGCCCGGAGTTCTTCCGGTTCGGTTTCCAGCGTATGGTCCTGGCCGGATTGCAGTTCGGCGACGCGCCGGGCGTTGATGTCGAAGCCGACAACCGGGCGTTTCTTGCCAAATTCGACAGCCAGGGGAAGGCCGACGTAACCGAGGCCGACAATGGCCAGCTTGACCTGATCCAGCTTCATCATGATGTATTTAATCGGGAAAAACCGATTCCCGCGGGGCCAAAAACGCTCAATTTTCGCACGTAAGCCTTCGATGATAAAGAAATATTTTGCAATGCAGCATGAATATGCTGCGGCACGGGAACGGGTATCGGGGCTTTTCCTGTACAGTTCGGCAAAATTCAGCCTTGCCAGACGAGCCAGACCACGCAGTGACCGCATGACCCTCAAGTTAGACGACCTTCGCAGTGACCAGGAGTATTCCCTGCTTCTCTCCTGCTGCCGCGCCCGCGTTCGCGAAGCCGACACGGCTGCCCAGCGGAGACTTGCCGACGGGCTCGACAGCGGGCGCTTTCTGGAGCTGGTCGAACGGCACCTTGTCGCACCCCTGGTTTGGCACAATCTTCGCCAGCATCCGCCAGGCACCTTCGATCCGGCATTGATGGCAGCGTTGTCTGCAGGTTTTCGGGAGAATGCGTTCAGCGAACTAGCGATAACCGGCGAAACCATCAGGCTGCATCGCCTGCTGAGCGAGTCGGCGATTCCACACGGCATTCTGAAGGGCTTGCCGGTGGGGCAACGTTATTACGGCGAGGCCGGTTTGCGGCAGGCGGGGGATATCGACCTGCTGATACCGGCGCCGATGCTTGCCGAGGCCAGCCACTTGCTGGCGGGTGCCGGGTATCGCATCAGCAACCCGATCGACCACTTGAAGCCGCGGCAGCGCAGTTACTTCCTGTTTACGGACAACCAGCTCGAACTCGAAGCGCCCGGCTCCGGGAGCGTCATCGAACTGCACTGGCGGCCGTTGCAGTCGCCAAGCACGCTGGCTGGCCTCGATCTTTCCAGGCAGATGAACCGCTGGGCGGTTGCCGACTGCCGCATCCCGTTTCTCGATGACGAGGAAACACTGTTGCACCTGTGCGCCCATGGCGCCAAGCATGCGTGGTATCGGATGAAGTGGGTTTTCGATCTGCCCAATGTGCTGGAGAGCCGGGAGTGGGACTGGCATGCGCTGCGCGAGAAAGCGCGGAGGTATCGTTGCGAGCGCGAGTTGTTGCTGGGGCTGGCGATTGCGGAACAGCTGTCGAACTGGGAAGTTCCACCTGTCGTGCGGCCCTGGCTCGATGAATTCGACGCCCCGCGCAAGTATTTCGGCTTCATCGCGCAGGCGATCACCCGGCCGGACCGCTGGATGAACACGCCGGCCGGAATCTTCGGGCGGAACCGCTACATGATGCGCTTTAATGACGGGCTGGATTGCTGGACGTATCAGCTGGCGACGATCGCCACCAGCCGCCGAGACTGGGAACTGCTGCCGTTGCCGGATGCCTTGTTTCCACTTTATTTCTTGCTCAGCCCGATCACCAACGCCTGGGAAATCGGCCGGCGCTTCGTGAAAGGGCTTTCCGGCGATGGCCGGGGGTCTGATCCGGCGCCGGGACAGCCACACTCCGGCGGGGCGCCGGGGCGCTAGACAGGCTGATCTTCGTCAACAGCCTGTTGCACTTCGAACTTGAACCTGCCTGCCACAAACCCGGCCAAACGTACATCCGTGTATTTACACTCGCCCCAGCATGGGCTAAAGTACACACGTAGTACATCCAGTCAGGAGTTTGCAATGCACACGACACGCGCTTTCAAGAACGGCAACTCGCAAGCTGTTCGCATTCCCGCCGACCTGGCTTACGAGCGAACTGACATGGACCTGGAGATTGAGCGTGAGGGCGATGAAATCCGGATTCGGCCTGCTCGCCGTTCCTTGGCTGGCGTGCTGAGGAAATTTGCCCAGTTTTCGCCGGGGTTCATGACAGAAGGTCGCGGCGATCAAGAACAAGCAGAAAGGAATGCGCTGTAATGCCGCGCTACATGCTTGACACCAACATGTGCATTTACTTGATGAACAATCAGCCGGAAGAAGTTGCCCGGCGCTTTGCGCAGTGCTATGTCGGTGACGTAGTGATGTCGTCGATCACCTACGCCGAACTGGAATATGGCGTGGTCGTATCTGCCGATCCGGAGAAAGAGCGCATCAATCTCGCCAGTCTTGTGGAAGACATTCGGGTGATCCCGTTCGATGCTGCTGCCGGTGTTGCCTACGGCCCGATCCGGCAGGCGACCCGCGACACCAGGCAAGATGCGCTCGACAAGCTGATCGCAGCGCATGCCGTGTCGCTCAACGCAACAGTCGTAACCAACAACGTGAAGGATTTTGCAAAGTATCCAGGCGTGCTGCTGGAGAACTGGCTGGAGCCTTTGAAGGGCAGTTCGGCCGCAATGCCCGGTCAAAACCCTTGACTCGTGCCGCGCCCGCGCGACTGCGGCGCACCGATAACTTGACCATGGAACCCAGATGATCGACCTGCATTGCCACTTGCTCCCCGGCATCGACGACGGCTCGCCCGATCTTGAGACTTCGCTCGAAATGGCGCGCATCGCGGTGGCCGATGGCATTGAGACGATGGCGTGCACGCCACACATTTACCCGGGCGTCTATGACAACACCGGGGATGGCATTCGCCAGGGAATTGAGAAACTGCAGAAGGCGCTCGACACCTATCGCATTCCGCTGACGCTGGTGGCCGGGGCGGATGCACACGTGGCGCCCGAATTGCCGGCCAAGCTGCGCAACGGCGAGGCGCCCAGCCTGGCGGGGAGCCGTTATTTTCTGCTGGAACCGCCGCATCACGTGGCGCCGCCACGCTTCGAGGATTTCGTTTTCAACCTGCTGGCCGGCGGCTTCGTGCCGCTGATCACCCACCCGGAACGGCTTTCCTGGATCGAGGATCATTACAAAACCTTTTGTGCGCTGGTCGATCAAGGCGCCTGGCTGCAGGTTACATCAGGCAGCCTGACGGGTCGCTTCGGTTCGCGCCCGCGTTACTGGGGCGAGCGCCTGCTGGACGAGGGCCGGGTGCATGTGCTGGCCACCGATTCGCACGGGGTAAAGCGCCGCCCGCCTTTGCTGGCGGAAGGACGCGAGGCGGCGGAGCGCCGTGTAGGGCTGGAGGAATCATGGCATTTGGTTAGAACGCGGCCGGCCGGTATACTTGTGGACTTGGCTCCTTCCGCCATGCCTGAAATCCCTTGCCAGTCTTCTTCCAACCCTGTGTTGCGGTCGACCGGGAAAAAAGGGGGATTTCTGGGCCAGCTTTTCGGGGGGAGCAAACGCCGTTGATGTTCAAGCCGGAAGGAGTTTCACCATGCGCCACGCACTACTGAAGGGTTTCAAGGTCTGGCTTGCCGCCGCCAGCCTGTTGGCGTTGGCCGGAGGCAGCCCGGTGTATGCGCAGCAAGCCGTTTCTCCGGTGGCTCCCCTGGCTGCGCCTGCCACGGTCCCGCCGAAGCCGATTCCAGCTACCGCCGAACAAGACGAATACCGGATCGGCGCCCAGGATCTCATCGAAATTTCCGTGTTTCAGGTCCAGGAACTGACACGGGCCGTGCGCGTGAATGCGCAGGGGATGATTACGCTGCCCCTGCTCGGCCAGGTGCGCGCTGGTGGGCTGACGGCCAATGAACTGGAAACGGTGCTCGCCACGAAGCTTTCGGAAAATCTGCTGCAGGACCCGCAGGTGAATGTCTTCATCAAGGAATTCGTCAGCCAGCGTGTGGTGGTCGATGGCAGCGTGGTGAAGATAGGCGCCTATCCGCTGACTGGCAAAACGACGCTGTTGCAGGTGGTCGCCATGGCGGGCGGCCTGGACCCGCTCGCCGACCCGTCCACGGTGCATATCTTCCGGGACAAGCCAAGCGGCGAACGTGAGGTTCTCACTTACGATCTGTTTGCCATCCGCGAAGGCGCGGTGGCCGATCCGCTGATCAAGGGAAACGACACCGTAAGGGTTGAAAAATCGGCTGCCAGGGCTTTTTTCAAGGGCGCCACCGATACCCTGCGCGGCTTCATCAGTTTTGGCCAGTACACGATCGGCCAGTGATTCTTTAGCCAGTTGCTGCGTTCCCACCGGCTGGCCTTTTATGACATTTCTTGATTCAGCCTGTGACCGAACCTTCAAACGACTCCTCTAACCGCCCTGACGCCGGCAATGTAAAGCCGGGCCACGGTGGCGCGCTGATCGAGCGCCCCAACCAACTGCCGAGCATCTCGCTTTATCAACACGAGACGCATGGCGTCCCGGAGGCTCGCGCGAATCGTCTGCGCGAGTATTGGGACATCATCCTGCGACGCCGGTGGACGGTGCTGACCTGCTTCGCTATCGTGCTGGTGGCGGTGATGACAGCCACATTCCTGATGACCAAGATCTACCGCGCAACACTGACGCTGCAGATCGATCAGCAGGAGTCCAAAGCCATGGTACTGGGGTCTGCTGCCACGCAGACCGATACCGGCTACTACGACAGCCAGAACTTCTACCAGACGCAATACGAACTGCTGAAAAGCGAGGCACTGGCCCAACGCGTGATCGAGCAACTCAATCTGGTCGTGCCTGCGCAGGCCGCCGCTAAAAACAAGAGCTGGCTGGATATTTTCAAGAAGGCAGATGAAGCAAGCGAAGAGTCGGCACCGGAGGAAGTTGAAACCGGCCTGATGGGTGGGCTGCCAGGCAACCTTATCGTGGCGCCGGTGCGCAACTCGCAACTGGTACGCGTGCATTTCGACAGCCCCGATCCCCAGATGGCGGCGCGCATCGCGAACGAGATCGCAGTGGCGTTCATTAAGTTGAATCTGGAACGGCGCATGGAGGCGACTTCGTATGCGCGAACTTTCCTGCAGGAGCGTCTGGCGCAGATCAAGGTAAAACTCGAGGATTCGGAAAAAGAGCTGAACGCTTACGCACGCAAGGAAGGCATCATCAAGCCGGACGAAAAGCAGCAGAGCCCGGATTCGCAAGTGCTGGGCGAATTCACGACGGCGCTGGCCAAGGTGCAGGGCGAGCGGATTCGCGCCGAGTCGCTTTACCATCAGGCCAAGGCCGGCGATACCGCCGCGCTGCATGCATTCGTCGACAGCAAGCTGATCCAGGAATACAAGACGCGTCAGTCCAAGCTGGAGGGCGACTACCAGGAGGGCCTGAAAACCTACAAGCCAGGCTATCCCAAGATGCAACAGATGGAAGCCCAGATCAAGGATCTGCAGGCCAAGATTGACCAGGAGACCAAGGGGGCGCTCAGTGCCCTCAAAGCCAATTACGAGGCCGCGCAGGCCCAGGAAAACCAGCTCGCGTCCAAGCTGAAGGAAAGCAAGCAGACGGTTCTCGGCGGCCAGGACCGCAGCTTCCAGTACAACCTGCTGACGCGCGAGGTGGATACCAACCGCCAGCTCTACGACAGCCTGCTGCAGCGCTACAAGGAAATCGGCGTCGCCGGCGGGGTGGGTGTGAACAACATTACCGTGGTCGACAAGGCCAAGGTGCCCAAATTCCCGTTCAAGCCGAGCCTGACGCTCAACCTGATGATCGCCATTGCCCTCGGCCTGGCGGCCGGCATTGGCCTCGCCCTTCTGCTCGAACATCTGGACGACACGATCAAGCTGCCGGAAGAAATGGAGAAACTCCTTGGCCTGCCGGTGCTTGGCATCATTCCGGCGACCAAGGTAGCCGAAGGATTGGAACTCGCCCTCGCCGAAAACGCCGACCCGCGCTCGCCCTTTGCCGAAGCGCACCGCTCATTGCGGACGACCCTGCAGTTCTCGACGCCCGAGGGCATGCCCAAGGTGCTGCTGGTAACCAGCACCTCGGTTGGCGAGGGCAAGAGCACGACGGCGCTGAGCCTGGCCACCCACATCACGCAAACCGGCAAGAATGTGCTGCTGATCGACTGCGACCTGCGCAAGGCTTCCTTGCACAAGAAGCTGGGCATCGCCAACGATCTCGGCCTGACCAATTACCTGGCGGGCGACTCTCAGCCAGTCAACATCACCCGCGGCTGCTCGATCCCGCGCCTGTTCCTGATCCCTTCCGGCCCGTTGCCGCCGAATCCAGCTGAGCTGCTGGGCAGCGCCAAGATGGTGGCCTTGCTCAACCTGGCAGCCGAGAAGTTCGACCAGGTGATCATCGACGGGCCGCCTGTTCTGGGCCTGGCCGACGCCCCACTGCTTGGCAGCCTTTCGGAGGCGACGATTCTGGTGGCGGAATGCGGCGTAACCAGCCGGCAGTTCGCGCAGGGCGCCGTCAAGCGCCTGCGCAGCACGCGCACGCGGCTGGTGGGCGGCGTACTGACGAAGGTGGATACGAACAACCGTTCCTACGGTTACCACGGCTACTATTATCAGTACGGTGACGCGGACATGAAGCGTCTGCCGGCATGATGCGTGATTCGGCGGCTGCCGGCATGATGCGTGATTCGGCGGCTGCCGGCATGATGCGTGATCCGGCGGCTGCCGGCAGCGATTGCATTGCTCTGGCTGTTGAATTTTTTCGCGAGCCCAGCCGCTTTCCCGACCTGCTGCATGGGCGCCGACGCCTGCCCCCCGGCGTAACGGCGCTGTTGCAGATGGCCGCAGCCAATCGCTCGCACCAAGCCAGGGGCGACGTTGCCGGGGAACAGCAGCAAGCAGCCCGCTTCTTCATCGAACACGTGTTGATGGCGCACAATGCCAGCCATTACCGCGTTCTCGGCGTCGACCCCGTAGCTCCGCCGGAAGAAATCAAGGAGCACCACCGGCTGCTGATGCGCCTGTTTCATCCGGATCGGCAGACGGCGGTGGATGAGCGAAGCGACGCCATCGCCACACGCATCAATCAGGCGTACACCGTACTGCGTTATCCGGACACTCGCGCGACCTACGACCTGAGCCTCGCTGAAAAGCGGGATGTAAAGGCCGCCGTGCCAGGTTACGTGAGCCACCCGCAGCCGGTGGCGGTGGATTCCCCAGGCTTCCTGATGCGGATGCCGCCTTCCGTGATGCGCCACCTGCCCCAGTTTGCCCTCGGCAGCATTGCCCTGGTGGCGGCGCTGGGCGTCACGCTGGTTTATGTAAATCGCGTACCAACAGGTGCCATTGGCGCTGGTGAAAGCAAGCTTACGCACGCACTGGAAAGCGCAGTACCGCCGGCCACGCCAGCCGCGCTGCCACCAGCCATCGCCCAAGCGCTGGCAGAACCCCTCCCACTTGCCCCGCCGCCGCCCACTGAGGCAAGACCTGCGGAAACTGCCGTTCTTGTGGCCGAAAGCAGTGGCGAGCGCGAGCCAGCTGCCATGCCCGCCGCGGTGAAAGTGGCCGTTGCCAAACCCGCTCCTCAGCTCATGGTTGCACCGGTGCAACCATCAAAACGCACGTCACCGGCACCCGTTTCAGTGGAGTCCCAAACCCCGCCCCCCATGCCTGCGGCCAACTTGGCAACTGTTGCGGTCAACCTTGCCACAGCACCGGAATTGCGGCCGGCAACGCTGCATCGGGATCAGCTCAATAGCCTGGTAGCGAGCCTCGCCGAACAATATCAGCGTGGCGACCTGGAAAACCTGCTGGCGCTTTTTGATGCCTCGGCGCACATCGAGCGTGGCGACAAGAAACAGATCCGCGCCGAGTACGGCGAACTGTTCCGCAACTCTGAAAACCGCGCACTTTACATCTGGGACGTGACCTGGTCAGGCGATGGCAAGTTGACGCGTGGCGAAGGCAGCTTCCAGACCAGCGTGCTGCGCAAAGGCGACCGCTCACCACGGATTTACAACGGCGCGATGACCATCGAAGTCATCCAGCGCAACGGCAGGCCGCTGATCGTCGGCCTGTATCAGAAGCCTGATAACTAAGCCGGCACAATCAGCCCGCGCTCTGCCAGTTCCGTAGTCAATCGCAGCACATCAGCCTCCAGCTGCTCGCGCTCGACCTCGTACTCCTCCGGCATTGTCGCGCAGATTTCCGCAAGCGCCCTGCCCTCGCCCATCAACGCCCAGATACGCGCCCCGATCGGGTCGAGGCCAAAATAGGTGCCGCTGGCAAGGTCGAGGATCACGGTTTCGTCACCGACTGTGCGGGCCATGACTTGCGGCGGAATCGTTACTCCATTAGTCAACTTCATGATCTTTCTTCCTCATTCTTCCCAAGATTGACAGCGGCCGGATGCATTCCCATTCCAATAGTGGCATACGCAGCCGATGAGCTAGGCTATTCCGCATCACGACCCAGAATCCTTGCAACAAAACCGGATATTTCCCCCGCGGAAGGCAATAGATCTGGGTGATCGCGCAAAACCGCATGCTCTATCTCCGCTACCGTCCTCGTTCCATCGCAATAGCTTAGGACCGTCGCTGTCGCTTGCCCCTTGCACCCCAGCTGCGGCACATGCTCAGGGTTGCGCTGCATCAATTGCTCCGGCGTCAAAATCTGTCCCTGCCAGGTGGAATGCGCGAAACGCCGCCCGCTCGCCGGAAACTCGACGACCCACGAGATCAGGTGATCGTCCGGCCTGGCCATGACCGTTGCCCTGACCGGATCGCCTGCCTTGACTTTGACGGCTTCATCAATAGGCAAGAACGCCTGTGGGCGACGGATAGGTTCTTCTGCCAAGGGCGAATTGGTCATCCAGATCCCCTCGGCCAATTCGCACTCGAACCACCCAGCAAGCCCGTGCATCAGGCCATCACGTTCGATGCAGATCTCGGCAGTCCAGGAAAAGAACTCCGGGTTATCCGCGTAGAGATTGATGTCGCCCAGCGCGGCAGGCGCAGCAAGAACATCGCCACGTTCCAGATTGACCGCATGTTTGGTGTTGACCGCATGCTTGCGCAGCCAATGAAATTCATTGGGAATACCTTCGGCACACCAGCCATTGGCGAGTTCGTCACAACGCTGCGCGCCGACAGCAGCGACGTTAAGGCGGATTCTCGACGGGATGAGGGTACCGCCCGGCTTCAGGAAGCGCTTCCTGGCGTCGGCAAAAAATTCGATTACGCCGTAATCGAAGCCGAAGTAGCCAACGTGGTCACAGATGACCACGTCCACGGGTTCGGGCAATTCGATCTGGCTGGACTTGCCGCGGATAAAGCTTGAGCAGTCGGCATACCCGCTCCGCACCAGGGATTCGCGCGCCACTTCGAGCATATCGCTGTCATCGACAGAAAACAGGCGACCAGCACCCGCCTGCAGGCAGAACAGTCCCAGTACCCCAGACCCCGACCCGAGATCGGCAACGGAACTACCCTTCGCCACGGCCTTGGCGATGGCTGCCTGATAACGAGCAAGCCTTACGGCATCGCTCACATAGCCGAGATGTTCGTCGAGCATCACAGGTACGACCTGAAACGGCCGGCTGGCTTAGTGGGCGTACGGAGATAAGCCTGCATGTGCTTGCCTACAACTTGAAGCGAGTGATGAAAATCATCAGAGCGGGGGCCTTGATGGAGGCAATCCAAGCCTGAGAGGGCTTTTTCGATTCTCCTTTTCTGCCAATCTCCGAGAAAGCGGCAACCGCACCAACGGCGCACTTCAGAATTTGAAACCACCCAGCCTTTAACCGAAACCCCCGATACACAAAATTCCGGACTCCATCCCTGAATGGGATTTTCAGCACATGTTGCCAGTCGTGTTAGCAAAAACACACATATTGTTTTGGAGAAAGTCCTCCATGGCAGCCATCGTGCCAGTTTGGGTCAGACGTGCCACATTCCCGAACACGACAAGTCGGGGTGCCTGATAAGGCTGCCGGGCGTCGCCGTCAGCAGCTGCGATTCCGGTCTCACAATTGATCTTCTCAGCAGTCATCTAAGGAACTCCATTCCATATGCAAATAGCCCTCAATCTTGCTAGGGGTTGTCTTTGCAACAAATTTTACCTGAAGAACGAACAGCGGAGCCATTGTTTTGCACCCACACCAGCAAACGTAACGCGGCAACCAGCCCGTTGATCGAATTGTCTTCCGGATTTTCGCATGCGGCTATGAGCCGCGCGGCATCCAGCCATGCACCAACTGGTGGTTGCAGTACGTCGGACTTGTCGATTTCCAGATGCCGGCTCAGAACCGCGCGAGTGAAATCCCCGCCGAGATGGCTCTTGTCGGTTC
>Ga0209507_1000418_pt1 | contig 48589 bp, 44 predicted proteins | sample AD_UKC028_MetaG_FD_184414 | JGI IMG/M metagenome (GOLD analysis project Ga0209507, IMG submission 184414) | Active sludge microbial communities of municipal wastewater-treating anaerobic digesters from USA - AD_UKC028_MetaG (SPAdes) (version 2) | ecosystem: Engineered > Bioreactor > Anaerobic >...
GGAGAATGTAATAAATAACGGCGGTCTTGAGGTCGCGTATGACGTCAAGCAGGGGAAATACTATGTCTTCAAGGACGTCAATCTTGGCCCGCAGGAGAGCGTGACCTTTGAGATAGAGGTCGAGGACATATGGAAGGTAGATGAGGCGTATCTCGCATCGCTTACATCCCACGCGAAAGACCTCGCCGAAAAGCTCAGGAGGACGGAATACTCAGCGGTCGCCACAAAACTTAACGATATGGTCTCCGCCGATGCCGCCGCGATAATCAAAAAGCAGGATGCGTCGGGCACGGATAAGGTCGCGCCGGTCGAGCATATAAACGCCTACGAGGCGAACAAGGCCCTGCTCGATAAGATGCGAAGGGACGTCGGCACCATGGAGAACCTCGTAATAGGGCTCGGCAAGGACGCCGGAAAGATAATGGGCGAGAGCTCCACGGGCTCGCGCTCCCTCGACGAGATCTCCGCAGAGGCGGACAGGAATATAGAGTCCTCGGGCCTCGTAGGGCAGTCCGCGCCGGGCGCCGGGAAACCAAAGACGATAACCCTTAAAATAGAGGTAACCAACCCGTCGAAGTCCGAGGTCCGCAGGATACCTGTCAATTACTACCTCCCTCCCGAGATACGCAAGGACGATATCGTCGACGCGAAAGAGCTCGAGCCGCGCCTCGATATCGAGAGGTCGGTATATTACATGCACCATCCCGGCGTCGAGCTCGGTCCCGGCGAGAGCAGGGTCTTCGAGATAACCGTGAAGGACAAATGGTCGGTGAGCGAGCAGACCCTGCAGTCGCTGAAGAAGCAGGCGGAGGCCCTGGCAGAGCTCGCTTCCTCGGCGAAAGCGGACCCATCGGTAGAGGCCCTCGCGAAGGAAGCCATCGACAAGATAGACGCGATACTCGGCAAGCAGGCGTCGCTCTCCGACACCTCGGAATACTATTCCCAGCAGCAGCAGGTAGCCGACATACAGAGGTCGATAGGCAAGATGGAGGGGCTTTTAAAACAGGCCGGCGTCAGCGAAGAACGCCTCAAGAAGATACAGGACATGCTGATAAAAGGCAAGTCCGATTACGGGACGGGGCCCGACCCCAAGGGCGTTAAGATGCTCGCGGGCACGATATTCAAAGGCAAGGCGCCGTCGACAGCCACGACCTGGAAGATAATATACATAATCCTGATATGCCTTGGCGTCATGAGCGCGGTGTTCTATTTCTCGCAGGTCGAGCAGAGGCAGATGACGCTCTTCGACCAACTTACGGGCGCTTTCTCGAGGAAATACATAAACGAGAAGATAAGGGAAGAGGTCAAGGTCGCAAAGGCCGCAGGCATCGAATGCTCGCTGCTGCTTTTGGACGTCGATAAGTTCAAGAACATCAACGACACTTACGGCCACGCGGTCGGCGACATCGTGCTGAAGGAGTTCGTTATCGCGATAAGGAAGAGCATACGCGCTACCGACCCCGTAGGAAGGTTCGGCGGGGACGAGTTCCTCGTAGTGCTCCCGACGGCGAACAAGACTAAGGCGGCAGACATAGCCGAGAACATGCGCAAGGGCATCGAGGGCCACGTAATAAAGATAGAGGACAAGGCGTATAACGTCACCTCGAGCATCGGCGTCGCGACATATCCCGGCGACGCGGACGCGGCGGACGGCCTTTTCAATAAGGCGGACAAGGCGATGTACGATTCGAAGGCGAAGGGCGGCAACGCGGTGACCGCGAATGTTTAACGTCTCCGTGATGGACCACGCGCAGGTCATATTCGAGGGCAAGGCCTCGAGCGTCATACTGCCGGGCGATTACGGCGAGTTCGAGATACTCGATTTCCACAGGCCCATATTGAGCCTGCTGAAGAGGGGCATAATAATGATAGACGGCGTGAGTTTCCCGGTTGCGAAAGGTATCGCGAGGTTCCATAAGAACGAATTGGTGGCATTAGTGGAGCTATGACATGCGCAATTTCATAATCATTCTCGTTATGTTCGTGGTAATACTCGGCCCTTCCGCCGTAATAGCGGCGATAGGTTTCGCCGCGATAAGGGCGCTCGGGCGCAACCCGTCGGCCGCGCCGAAGATACTGCCCGCGATGATAATAGCGCTGCTCTTCGCCGAGGCGATAGCGGTGATAGCGATGCTGATAATGTTCCAACTGTTCGGTAAATAGCCGGAGGACTTGATGGAGATCCTGATCCCGATGATAATACTGCAGGTCGTGACGTTCGCCGCGCTCGTCTTCGTCCTGCGCAAGCTGATGTATTCTGCCTCGGCCGATGAGGCGAAGCGGCTCAAGCAGATGGAAGAGGAGTACCTGAGGCGCACGCAGGACCTCGCTGCCAAGATGGAATCGGTGGACAAGGAATACAGGGCAAAGGTCACGATAGCCGAAGAGGAGGCGCGCCGCCTGAGGGAAGAGGCGAAGGTAGAGGCCGAGAAGATAAAGGAAGAGTCGCTGTCCAAGGCGCACGACGAGAGCGAACGCATAGTCAACCAGGCGGTAAATACCCGCAGCAAGATAAAGCAGGAGATAGAGGCGCAGGCGCAGTCGAAGGTGCTCGACGCTTCGCGCAAGCTCGTAGCGAAGGTGCTATCCTCGAAACAGCTGAAGCGCATGCATGAGGACCTGGTCGAGGAACTTATAGGCGAACTCGAGAAGGCCGACGGCAGGAAACTCGCGGAGGCCGCGGAAAAGGGCGAGGTGTCGGTCCCGTACGAGATGGGCAGGGAATGGGTCGAGAAGATAGCCGCCGCGGTCTCGAAGAAAGCCGGCAAGAAGGTCTCCCTGACCGAGAAGGCAGATAAGGGCGTTGTTGCCGGGGCGGTCATAAAGCTCGGGAGCATAATAATAGACGGCAGCATCATCGGAAGGTTAAAGGATGCCTATACGGACTGAAACGATAAAGATACGCGAGGTCGGGCAGATACGCGAGATAAAGAAAGACATCGCGAAAGTGACCGGCCTCGAGAACTGCATGAACGGCCAGCTCGTCGACATTACTGAGAACGCGAAGGGCATGGTCATGGGCTTCGTCAACGATGAGATACCGGTGCTGCTGCTCGGCAAGACCGACGAGGTAAAAGTCGGCGACAGCGTATTCAGCAGGATGGAGCCTTTCAACATACCTGTCGGCGAGAATTTTATAGGCAGGGCGGTAAACGCGCTCGCGGAGCCGATGGACGGCCGGGGCCCGATAGAGCCGAGCGGGCATTATTCCGTGTTCAGGGACGCCCCGTCCGTGCTCGAGAGGGTGCCGATAACCGAGACGTTCGAGACGGGAGTGCTCATAATCGACTCGACGATACCGATAGGCAGGGGCCAGAGGGAGCTCATAATCGGCGACAGGATGACCGGCAAGACCGCGATATGTACCGACGCGATAATAAACCAGAAGGGCAAGGATATCATCTGCATATACTGCTGTGTCGGCCGCGCCTATTCGACGCTCGAGAGGATAGCCGAGACACTGAAAAGCTCCGGGGCGATGGATTACACGATGATCGTCTCCGCGACGGCATCGTGCTCCGCCGGCGAACAGTACCTCGCGCCGTATACCGCCTGCGCGCTCGGAGAATATTTCATGGACAAAGGAAAACATGTCTTCGTCGTCTTTGACGACCTCACGAAGCACGCCTGGATATACAGGCAGATATCGCTGCTGCTCGAGAGGCCTCCGGGACGCGAGGCGTACCCCGGCGACGTCTTCTACCTGCATTCCCAGCTGATGGAGCGCGCCGGAAAGCTGAGCCCCGAATGCGGCGGAGGTTCGATGACGTTCTTCCCGATCGTCGAGACACTGCAGGGCGACGTGACCGGTTATATATCCTCGAACCTCGTCTCGATGACGGACGGCCAGGTATACCTGAATACCCAGCTCTTCAACGAAGGGTTCAAGCCCGCCGTCGACGTCGGGCTTTCGGTATCCAGGATCGGCAACAAGGCGCAGAACCCCGCGATGAGGGAACTCTCCGCGATGTTGCGGCTCGAGTACATACAGTATAACGAACTGCTTAAGATCACGCGTTTCAAGACGGGCGTCTCGGACGAAGTGAACGTGCGCCTGAAGCACGGCGAGGCGCTGACGCACCTGTTCGCGCAGAACAAGAACGACCCATACCCCGCCGTAAAGGAGCTCATCCTGCTCTACGCGCTTAGGCGCAACGTCCTCGACGTATTGTCAAAGGCGGATATAACGGATTTCAAGGACAGGATACTGGGCTTCGCGCAGAAGGAGTTCCCGTCGCTGGTCGGCGAGATATCGGAGAAGAAGGAGCTTACTCCGGAGATAAAAAAGTCACTCAACGATTGCATAGTCGCGTTCTTTAAAGGGAAGGGCGTGAAATAGATGCTCTCGACACAAAGGCTTAAGAAAGAGCTCAGGATGAACATGGAGCTCACCGAGCTGCTCGACGCGCTGAAATGGATCGCGCTCGCGCAGTTCAGGATGCTCCAGAAAAAGAAGGAACGTTTCGTGAGCTTTGAGAGCGCGTTCGAAGGGTTCTTCCAGATGATAGATTTCAGCGGTGTCAGCCACCCGTTCGTCGCGGGCACCGGGAAGCTCGGGATAATAATGGTCACCTCGGACGAGGGCTTCATGGGCGGCCTGAACGTGCGAGTAATAACCACCGCGCTTTCGTATCCCGGCGCGGATAAGGCGCAGCTGATAATAATCGGCGACAAAGGGGCCGCTTACCTGAACGACCTCGGGAGGGATTTCGTAAAGTTCCCCGGAGTGACGACGGAAGGGCGGTATGAGTCGGCGATAAAGGTCAGGGATTATATAATGAAGGAGAGCTTGAGCGGGAATTTCAGCCGGCTGATACTGGTCTACCCGAGGCCCGTCTCATTTACGGTTCATGAGATAGAGGTCCTTAAGGCGCTCCCGTGCAACGAGCTCTTCGAGAAGCGGCAGAAGCTCATCGAGGAGGCGGGGTACATAATCGTCGAGTCGGCGCTTCCGCGCATGATCGAATACCTCGTCGAGACCTGGATAACGCAGAAACTTTTCGAGGTCTTCGAGGACAGCAAGCTTTCGGAGTTCTCGGCAAGGGCGGTCCATCTTGAGGAGAGCCACCAGGTGCTGGAGCAGCGCGACAAGTCGCTGAAATTCCAGTTCTTCAAGAGCCAGCACAACCTGATAGACAAGGGTATCCGAGAGACGTTCTCGTCGCAGATACTGCGGAAGGAGGCGGTTTGAGCAAGGCAGGACGGGTCATATCGGTGCAGGGCCCGGTCGTGGACGTCAGGTTCGACGACGGCGCCAAGATACCGAACCTCTATGACGCGGTCGAGACGAAGACGCACGACGGTCGCAGGGTCGTGCTTGAGGTCGCCGAGCACCTCAAGGGAAATGTCGTGCGTTGCATTGCGCTTGCCTCTACGCTCAACATCAAGCACAACGCCGATGCGGCCTCTCTCAATGAAGTTATAAAGATACCCGTCGGGCGCGGGGTCTTTGGCCGGGTAATAAATGCTCTCGGCGAGCCGATAGACAGGAAAGGCCCGATAACCTCCGAGGAGACGGCCCCGATAAGGAAAGGCGCGGTGGGGCTTGACCTCGATCCGGAGCGCTACGCCGGGCGCAAGGTAGAAATTTTAGAGACCGGGATAAAAATAATTGACCTGCTCTTCCCGTTCTCGAAGGGCGGAAAGATCGGCGTGCTCGGCGGTGCGGCGCTCGGCAAAAGTATCCTGATGCTCGAGCTCATCCATAATATCGTGCAGAGGCACAAGGGCGTCTGCGTCTTCACCGGAGCCGGCGAGCGCATCAGGGAAGGCAATGAGCTCTATTTCGAGTTCGTGAAACAGAAGATCATAGACAAGATAATGATGGCGTTCGGACAGATGAACGAGCCGCCCGGCACGAGGTTCGAGATAGCCGCGACCGGCATCACACTGGCCGAATACCTGCAGGAGCAGAACAACGACGTGCTCTTCTTCATAGATAATGTATACAGGTTCGTGCAGGCCGGCGCCGAGATATCGACGCTGCTCGGGCGCGTCCCGTCGGAGACGGGCTACCAGCCGACGCTGACGTCGGAGCTCGGTGATTTCCACGAAAGGATACGCTCGAAGGAGAGCGGCTCGATAACCTCGATCGAGGCGGTATATGTCCCGGCCGACGATCTTACCGACCCCGCCGTAGTCACGATATTCACGTATCTCGATTCAATAATGGTACTCTCGCGCGAAAAGATACAGCTCGGGCTCTATCCGGCAATAGACCCGATAGTCTCGTCGAGCAATACGCTCGACCCGGCGATAGTCGGAAGGGAACATTTCGACATAGCGCAGGAATGCCTGAAGATATTCGCCAAATACGAGGAACTTCGCAGGATAGTCGCGGTCATAGGAATAGAGGAGCTTTCGAAGACAGACCGCGTGCTCTACGACCGCGCGAGAAAACTCCAGAACTTCCTGACACAGCCGTTCTTCGTCGCGGAGATATATACCGGGCGCAGGGGCGAATATGTCGCCATACATGATACTATCGATACATGCAGCAAGATAGTAAGCGGAAGGCTCGACAGCGTCCCGGAAGAGAAATTTTATATGATAGGCAAATACGAGAGACCGGAGGCATAAAATGGCGTTAAGGCTCGGCGATATACTTGTAGAAAAGAAGATTATAACCGTCTATGAGCTGGAGCAGGCGGTCAAGGAGCAGCAGAAGACTAAAGAACCCCTCGGCTCCGTGCTCGTGCGGATGGGTTTCATATCCGAGCGCCAGCTCCTGCAGATACTCGCCGAGCAGCAGGGGATAGCCTTCGTCGAATTCAAGGACATCAGGATAGACGAGAAGGCCGTCAAGAGCGTGCCCGCGAAGTTCGCGGTCCATTACAAGGTCATGCCTATAGCGATAGACGGCCACATGCTGACGATAGCCACGTCGAACCCGTTCGACATGTGGCCGGTCGACGACCTCGAGACGAACCTCGGCTTCCGCGTCGAGCGCGTGCTGTCGTCGTCGTCCGATATCCTCGAGATGATACGCAAGTACTACGGCGTAGGCGCCGACACGATAGAGAAGATACTCGCCGAAGACACGAAGGAGGGCCGGGAGGAGCCGGCGCAGCCGGAGAAGGTCGAGGACCTCACGAAGATGGCGACGGACGCGTCGGTCATCAAACTGGTCAACCAGATACTCCAGCAGGCGATAAACGACAGGGCTACCGATATCCATATAGAGAGGTTCAGGGAGGACCTGCGCCTCAGGTACAGGATCGACGGCATCCTCTACGATACGCAGATAGCGGGGGAGATAAAGTACCTCTATAACGCGATAATATCGAGGATAAAGATAATGTCGGGGCTCAATATAATCGAGCGCCGCATCCCGCAGGACGGCCGCGCCAAGGTAAAGATAGGCAGCGAGGAATACGACCTGCGCATCTCGATACTGCCGACGCTCTACGGCGAGAATATCGTCATAAGGATATTGCCGACGACGATGCTCTTCAACATATCGCAGCTGGGCCTCTCGAAGCAATACCAGGAGATATTCGAACAGCTGCTGAAGAAATCGCACGGCATCGTCTTCCTGACCGGCCCGACGGGAAGCGGTAAGACTACCACGCTCTACGCGTGCCTGAGCATGCTGAACACGCGCGAGCGCAAGATAATCACGATAGAGGACCCGATAGAATACGAGCTCAACGGCATCTCACAGCTGCAGATAAAACCGTCGATAGGGTTCACGTTCGCGACGGCGCTTCGCAGCGTGCTGCGCCACGACCCGAACATAATAATGGTCGGCGAGGTCAGGGACCTGGAGGCGGCAGAGATAACGATCCAGACCGCGTTGACGGGGCATCTCGTCTTCTCGACCCTGCACACCAACGACGCGGCTACCGGCGCTACGCGCCTCATCGACATAGGCATAGAGCCGTACCTTGTCGCGTCGTCGGTAGAGGCGTTCATCGCGCAGAGGCTCGTGCGCGTCATATGCGAACGCTGCAAGACGGACGTCACGGGGCAGTCGCAGGACGCGGTCAAGAGCATAGAGCGGGACCTGAAGATGGACCGCAAGGATATAAAGATATTCAGGGGTAAAGGGTGCAAGGCGTGCAACCTGACGGGTTATATGGGCAGGACCGCTATATACGAGGTGCTTCTGGTCAAAGATGAGGTCCGGGGGCTGATAAACCAGAAGGCGTCCTCCGATATAATAAGGAAGAAGGCGATCGAGCTCGGCATGAACACGCTGAAGCAGGACGGATGGGCGAAGGTCATAGGGGGCGTGACGACACCCGAAGAGGTGCTCAGGGTCACGCATTTGGAGGATTGACGCATGCCATTCTATACTTATAAAGCTAAGAGCGGGCCCGACAAGGTGATAAGCGGGGAGATAGAAGCCGCCTCGCAGGACGCCGCCGTCGAGAAACTGGCGGCAATGGGCCTTACTCCCGTAAGCATCGCGGAAATCGGGGGCCATCCCGCTCGTAGCCACCCTGCCTCCACGGCAGCGACGGGCGATGCAGGGTGGCTCCTCGCAGGATGGCCCCGGTCTGGCGATGTGGATATCTTCACGCGCCAGATAGCCAGCCTCATAAGGGCCGGCGTGCCTGTCCTTCGCGCGCTCTCGATCATCGTCTCGCAGACCGAGAGCAAGCCGCTGAAGGCCGTCGTAGACGACCTGAGCTCGCAGATCAGGGACGGCCGCATGCTCTCCGAATCGATGTCAAAGTACCCGCGCGTATTCAACGGGCTGTATATAAGCATGATAAAGGCCGGGGAGAAGGGAGGGGCTCTCGACGAGGTCTTATACCGGCTCGCCGACTACCGCGAAAAGGAGGACGAGCTCAGGCGCAAGATACAGGCGGCCGCGGCTTATCCGCTGTTCGTGATGGCGGTCGGCGTCGTCTCGGTATTCGTGATGCTGACGTTCTTCCTGCCGAAACTGATGTCGATATTCACCGACATGTCGCAGCTGCCCCTGCCGACGAGGATGCTGAAACAGGCCAGCGATTTCATGTCTGCGAACTGGGTATGGGCCGCCATAGCCCTTGTGTTCATCGCGGCGGTCTTCTCCAGGGCGAAGCCGGGCGGGAAGAGGAAGATGGCCTTTGACTCCGTGAAACTGCACATACCTTTCATAAAGCGTTTCATCAGGAACGTCGAGATAGCGCGGTTCTCGAGGACGCTCGGCCTGCTCTTCAAGAACGGCATCTCGGTCCACGAGAGCCTGCAGCTCGCGGCGGAGACGCTCGACAACGAGCTGTTAAAATCCCAGCTGGAATCGGCCCGCAATGACATGCTCAACAGGGGCCAGACGCTTTCCGCGAGCCTGAAGAAGATAAACCTCTTTCCCGTGTTCGCGGTGAACATGATAGCCGTCGGCGAGGAGAGCGGAAAGCTTGAGGAGTCGCTCGCCGAGATAGCGAACGTATACGAAAGGGAAGTAGAGCAATCGATAAAGATAATGACCGCCCTGCTCGAGCCGATGCTCATACTTGCGGTCGGCGCGGTCGTCGGGTTCATCGTATTTGCGATGCTCCTTCCGATCTTCAGCATCGGATTGGGCGTAAAATAGGGAGGGGCCAAATGAGAAGAGGTTTCACGCTTATCGAGATAATGATAGTGGTAATAATAATCGCGGCGCTGGCCTCGATGGTCGTGCCGCGCCTGACGGGGCGCACTGAACAGGCGAGGGTATCCATCGCCGAGGCGGACGTCGGCTCGAACATAGCCACCGCCTTGAAGCTCTACGAGCTCGATAACGGCAACTATCCGACGACGGAACAGGGCCTCAACGCCCTGCTCTCGAAGCCGTCCTCGAGCCCGGCCCCGAACAACTGGAACGGGCCGTACCTCGAGAAGAAGCCGATAGACCCGTGGAAATACGAGTATGAGTACAAGTGCCCGGGAACGCACAACCCTTCCGGATACGACCTTTGGTCGAAGGGCAAGGACGGGCAGGATAATACGGCGGATGATGTCAATAACTGGAAATAAGGGTTTCACGCTGATAGAGGTGCTTGTCGCGGTCGTGATATTCGCGGCCGGGATAATCGCCGTGAGCAGGGCCTACGTCGTCTCGGCGGACGCGCTCGGCATAGGCCGCGAGAGCGCGCAGGCGCTCTGCCTGCTCAAGCAGAAGATGTCCGAACTCGAGTTCTCCTCGATAGCGGACGACGGGCTCGCTATCGGCGTATCGTCGGGGACGTTTGACGGGGATGACGCGGCCTATGAATGGAACAGCGAAGTAAAAACAGCCGCCTTAAAACTCAACGAATTGAGCGTCGATGTGCGCAAGACGGGGAGCCGGAGGCATTTTACGCTGGCGACATATGTCGATGAAAAAAAATAGAGGGTTCACGGCGGTAGAGCTCATCGTGGCAATATGCATATCCTCGATGATGGCGTTCGCCGTCTATTCGTCGCTCTCCGTCGGGCTCGGTGCGTATAAACGCATCAAGGGGTTCGCCGGCTCGCAGAATGACGCGCTGCTCGCGTTCGAGAAGATAGAAAGGGACATTAGCAACACGTTCATGATAAACGGAATAGAATTCACCGGAAGCTCCTCGAGCGTCAGTTTCCCGGATACCTCCGTCGCGTCGGGCCACGTAGTCAAGACGGCCTACTACTTCGACGCGGGGACGGGCAACCTCATAAGGGAGGAGCAATCATACGCCGCGGCCGTGAAAAGATCGGAGAGCGAAGGGAAGACGAGTGTAGAGCTCTCGCCGCTCAAAGAGCTGAAATTCGAATATTGCCGTTACGACGATGAGAAAGAGGCCTGCGAGTGGAAGGATAAATGGTCCGGCGCGGAGCCGCCGATAGCCGTGAGGGTCGAAGCGGCCTTCGATTCGGGCGGAAAAACAGTAAAGGTAAAGAGGATTGTCCTCATACCGGTCTCGTTATAAGGGAAGTGTGCTGATATTGGTGCTCTGGACGCTCTTCATCCTCGGCGCCCTGGCCATTGCCGTGAATTCCTACGTATGGCCCCAGCTCAATTTCGCGGGGAAGTTCAGGGACAGGGCAAATGCGCTATACGCGGCTAAGGCCGGCGCGAAACTCGTCATCGCGCAGGTCGTGCAGGACAAGGACACCGGCTACGATTCGCTCAAGGATCCGTGGTACGGGGATGTGTCAAATGGGCAAGGTCTCGCCGCAGCGGGAGACTCGCCGTTCACCGTCTCCGTCGAGGACGAGGAGCGCAAGATAAATATAAACAAGGCGAAGCAGGACACTCTCAAGCAGATATTTATACTTACCGAAGCCGCGGACGAGCAAGCCGCGAAGGAGATAGCCGCCTCGATAGTCGACTGGCGCGACTCGGACGACAAACCGCTTGAAAACGGCGCGGAAACAGGATACTATGCAGTTCTGGAGCCCTCGTACCCGTGCAAGAACGCCGATTTCCAGGTCCTTGGCGAACTGCTGCAGGTGCGCGGGATGACCCCTCAGGCCTTCGAAGCGTCAAAGGGCTACCTTACGGTCTACGGGCTCGGTGCCGTCAACCTTAACACATGCGGGGAGACGGTGCTGCGCGCGCTCGGAGCGAGCGAAGAGCTTGCCCGCAAGATTGTCGCTTACCGCAAGGGCACGGACGGCGAGGAAGGCACCGACGATGACATGGTCTTCGATAATATCTCGGGCGCTGTCGCGGTATTGAGCAAGTCCGGTAGTTTCTCGTCGCAGGAACTGTCCCGGGCGGCCGCGATGATCGCCTCGGGCTCGATGACGGTCCGTTCAGATAATTTCACGGGCAGGTCGGAAGGAAAGTCCGGCGGCATAACCTACGGAATAACGTTCACTTTTAACCGCAACGACGTAATAAAGCAGTGGAGATCGGATTGAGCAGCGTATCGTTCAAGAAACCCGTAACGGTCATAGAGATAGGCAATGACTGGCTCAAGATAGCCGAGAACGCGCCGTCCGCGCTGGGCAGGGTGATCTCCAAGGTCAATTTGGTGAAGCTCGCGCAGATAAACGAGCCGGTAGCCGCGGCCCTCGTGCGGATATTCAAGGAGCATAACCTAAATAAGCAGGGCGTGGTGACCTACCTTCCGCGGCACCTCGTCACCGTAAGGGTCCTCGAATTCCCGTCTACCGACCCGAAAGAGATAAACGATATGGTCGGCCTGCAGGTCACGAAGCAGACGCCGTATTCAAAGGACGAGATATACTCTTCACATAAGATCGTCTCCTCCGACAGGGAGGGCTACACGAAGGTCATGCTTGTCATCGCGCGCCGCAGTTTAGTAAGCGAACGCGTAGAGGCGATATTCAGCGCCGGCATGGCGGTCGAGAGGGTCGGTGTCAGCACCGAGGGCGTCTACAACTGGTTCTCGGTCGCGTATCCCCACGAGTTCACCTCCGACGCGCAGCGCTCGATCGTGGTGATCGACGTCGACTCGAACTATTCCGATTTCATGGTGATGAGGGAGGGCGGGCCTGTCTTCACGAGGAGCATCCTCGTCGGCGCGAACCAGCTCATGGAGGAGTTTGAAAAATGGCATGAAAAGTTCGCCGAGGAAGCCAAGCATTCCATAGACCTCTACCAGGGCGAACAGAGGGGCGCGAAGGTAGTAAAGGTCATCCTGAGCGGCGCGGGCAAGAATATCCAGGGCCTCAACACCGCGCTCGAGGCCAAGCTCGGGGTCCTCGTCGAGACCGCCATACCGGTGAAGAACATGCGCATCAAGGACAGCGTAAACGTCCTGCAGGACCCGAATTTCAATTTCGTGTCGGTATCGGCGCTCTTCGGCATCGCGATCAGGCACAAGGAACTCGACCTCGACATGACGCCTCACGACCTGCGGATCCAAAGGAAGATGGAACGCAAGAGGAGGCAGCTCATGGTCATGGGCGTGCTCGCGACGTCGATATTTATGTTCATCTCGTTGACGCTGCTTACCTCCATATACAGCAAGAACGCCTATCTGGACCAGCTCAAGGATAGGATAGCCAAGGTCGAGCCGGAATCGAAGGAAGTCGAGGAGATGAGGAAGAAGATAAACCTTGTCGCGAACAGGCTCGACGCGAAAGGCACGACGATAAACCTGCTCAGCGAGATATACAAGCTCACTCCGAGGGAGGTGTCGCTTTCGGCGATCAGCATCAACGAGAGGGACAGGGCCACGCTTAAGGGCCGCGCGAACGCGCTGTCGGACGTCTATAAATACGCGAAGACGCTCGAGGACTCGGGGTATTTCGAGAAGGTGATCACGAACTACGCCACGATAAAGAGAGAGAACAACGTGGAATATGCCGATTTCGAGGTGGTATGCTATTATGAAAAGAGATAGGCGATGAAAGAATTTTTCGCGAGGATGTCGCCCAGGGAGAAGGCGGGCATGGCGATAGCCGCCGTTGTCGTCCTCGTCGTTTTCGTCGACAGGTTAATAGTCAACCCGATGGCCGTCAGGATGCACCGGCTCAACACGGAGATAAAAGCCGGCGAGAACGCCCTGCGCCTCGATACCGGGCTTGCCGGCCAGAAAGGCGCCGTCTCGGCCGAGTACGGGAAATATTCGGCATACGTAAGGAAGTCGGGCTCCGACGAGGAAGAGCAGACGAAGATGTTCAGCGAGATAGAGGAGCTCGAGAGGAAGTCGGGCGTCTCCCCGCTCAACATGAAAGCTATAGCCCCGAGGGCGGTCGATTTCTACAGGAAGTACGAGGTCGAGCTCGAGGTCGAGGGCGAGATGGAGCAGATAGTGAATTTCCTTTACCTGCTTAACAATTCCCCGCAGCTGCTAAGGGCGGAGAAGGTGACGCTGAATCCCAGGGACAGGGACTCGGCGGCGGTCAGGGCGAAGATGAATGTCACGAAAGTCGTGATGCCTTGACATTTGGCATATTAGATTGTATACTTATCGGAACTTCGGGTAAGGGAGCCATATAGGGGGAAGTTATGGCTAACGAGACGGTTTTCAGGCGTTACAGGGGCAATCCTATCATTACGGCGAAAGCCGTGCCTCGCGCAAATTCCATCCACAACAGCGCGATAGTTCCTTTCAAGGGCGAATACAGGGGCGTATTCCGCGTCGACGAGATCGACATGAACTACACGCTCCACCTCGGTAAGAGCAGGGACGGCATCAAGTGGGAGATCGACGCCGCCCCGATAAAGATGAAGAGCGGAGATCCCGAGGTCTTCGTCACCGACCACAGCTATGACCCGCGCATAACGAAGCTCGGAGATACTTATATCATAACATGGTGCAACGCGGGCGCGCAGGGGCCGTGCATCGGCCTCGCGACGACAAAGGATTTCAAGGTGTTCAAGCAGTCCGAGAACCCGCTGCCTCCGGCGAACCGCAATTGCGTCATCTTTCCCGAGAAGATACGCGGGAAGTATGCGATGCTGCACAGGCCCAGCGACAGGGGGCATACGCCTTTCGGCGACGTATTCTACGCCGAGAGCCCGGACCTGGTACATTGGGGGCACCACAGGTTCGTATTCGGGCCAAGGGGCGGCTGGCAGTCGACGAAGGTAGGGCCGGGGCCTCACCCGATCAGGACGAAGGACGGCTGGCTGCTCATATACCACGGCGTCTGGACGAGCTGCAACGGGTATATATATTCCGCCGGCGGCGCGCTTCTGGACCTGAAGGAGCCCTGGAAAGTGCTCTACAGGACCCGCGACTATATGCTCTACCCGACCGAGATGTACGAGCGCGTGGGCGATGTCCCGAACGTGCTCTTCCCAAGCTCGGCGGTCGTAGAGGGCGATATCATACGGCTTTATTACGGCTGCGCAGATACCTGTATAGGTATGGCAGAGGCCAATATAAAGGACGTTGTAAAGTTCATAAAAAAGCGTAGTTTTTAGCATAAAATTACCCTATTATTTAGTTGACAACCGCGGGCCTTTACTGTATATTAAAAAAGGTTTAGAATTATTGAGCCGTAAGGCCGTATAATCTGACCTTACGGTTTTTTTGTTGTCCAAGTTTTAAAAAAGGAGGTAGTACAGTGGCAAGAGGCAAGGTAAAGTGGTTCAGCAACCAGAAGGGTTATGGTTTCATAACACCTGAGTCGGGAAGTGACGTGTTCGTGCATTACAGCGCTATACAGGGCGACGGTTACAAGACCCTGGAAGAAGGCCAGGAAGTAGAGTTCGACATCGAGAAGGGCGAGAAGGGCGAACAGGCCAAAAACGTAACGAAGGTCTAAGACCCGAAAAAACACGGGCCCGCGACAAGTGCGCGGGCCCTTTTTTTATGGTATAATAACCGCACTATGAAGATTGGTATAATTGGCCTGCCTCAGTCAGGCAAGAAGACGCTCTTCGAGCTGCTTACGGAGCACAAGATATCGGAGAAGGACCTCGCCTCGGGAAAGAATATAAAGAGCATGGCCGAGATAAAGGACCCGCGCTACGACAGGCTTGTCGCGATGTATAAGCCGAAGAAACAGGTCCGCGCGCGCATAGATATCGAACTCCTGCCGAAGATAGAAAAGGACGCGATAACAAAGGGCGATATCTTCAAGGATATCGCCGAGACCGACGCGCTCTGCCACGTAGTCAGGCAGTTCGCCGACGATTCCGTCTACCATATAAACGGGACCGTCGACCCGAAGCGCGATATCGACAGCGTCAACTCCGAACTGATACTCCACGACCTCATATTCGTCGAAAAACGCCTCGAGAGGGTAGAACTCGAACTGAGGAAACTGAAGGACGAGGCGAAATCGAAGGAGAGGGACGTCCTGCTTAAGATAAAGGCGCATCTCGAGAAAGAACTTCCGCTGCGCCTGCTCGAGTTTAAACCCGAAGAGAAGAAGATGATAGCGAGCTACCCGTTCGTGACGCTGAAAGAGATGCTGCTCGCGGTCAACGTCTCCGAGGACGATCTGAAGAACAGGGAGTTCCTGGCGGGCCTGCAAAAGGCGTATGAACCGCTCAAGATAGAAGTAATGCTCGTCTCGGCGAAGGTCGAGTCCGAGATCGCCTCACTCGAGACCGAGAAGGAGAAGCAGGAATTCCTCGCGGCTCTCGGGATAGAGGAGCCCGCGGTAAACGCGCTCACGCGGCTCTGTATAAAAGCGTTGAACCTCATATCGTTCTTCACTGTGGGCGAGGACGAGGTGCGGCAATGGACTATAAAGCGGGCGTCGCCCGCGCCCGAAGCCGCCGGCGCCATACATTCCGACCTGCAGAAGGGTTTTATCCGCGCGGAACTCATAAAGTTATCCGACCTGTTCGAGCTGGGAAGCGAAGAGAAGGTCAAGGAAGCAGGCAAGCTTTACCTGAAGGGCAAGGATTATATAGTTGAAGACGGCGATATCCTGAACATAAGGTTCAATGTCTAAAGACAAAAAGCCCCTGTTATACGCCGCCGGGATAGTGACGCTCGGCATTATGGCATACCGGAGTTCCCTCTTCGGGGACTTCGTGCTCGATGACCTTACCCTCGTAGTCCTTAATTCCCATATACAGGGCTTTTCACAAGCCGGGCGGCTTTTCCTCGAGAATATCGGGGCCGGGTTCTCGCAAGAGGCCTCCTCGGCATTCTACCGCCCGCTGCAGATACTCAGTTACGCCGCAGACCACAGCTTTTGGGGCCTGAACTACGCGGGCTACCACCTGACAAACATCATCCTGCACATCCTGGCCGCGCTCGGCGTCTTCCATCTCATCAGGGTGATAACCCGCAAGGACGCGCTGTCGTTCGCCGCCGCCGCGGTATTCGCGGTGCACCCGGCCAATACCGAAGCGGTCTCTTATATATCGGGCCGGGCCGACCCGCTCTCCGCGTTGTTCATCGTCCTGTGCCTCATATGCTATATTAAATACCTCGATACTTCCGGAGTAAAATATTACGTCCTTTTTCCGCTCCTGTATTTTTGCGCGCTGATGTCGCGCGAAAGCGGGCTTATGCTGCCGGTTCTCATACTGCTCTACCATTTATCTTCCAAGCGCAAGGTCACGCGCGATCTCGCGCTCAAACTCGCTTTCCCGCTGGCGGCCGTTACTGCCGTTTACCTGCTGATGCGCTCCGCCGCGCTGGATTCGATGTTCCCTTATTACCGCGCGGCCCCTCTTACGGCGCGGCTTGCGGGCTTCTTCGCTGCGTTTGCGGAATATATAAGGATACTTTTCCTCCCGTTCGGCCTGCACATGGAATACGGCAGGAAGGTGTTTTATTTCAACGACCCTCGGGTTATCATCGGCGCGCTGCTTTTCGCGGCATGCATCTACTTTGTCGCGAAGAGGAGAAAGACGGGGGGCGCGGAATTCTTTTTTTCGGCATGGTTCATCGCCGGGCTCATACCGGTATCAAACATATTCCCCATGGGCGCGTATATGGCCGAACACTGGCTATACCTGCCGTCAGTAGGGTTTTACGCAGTCATGGCGTCCGCCGTCTTCCGGCTTCCGAAGGCCGCCGCGGTCGCGTTATCGGCCGTCATACTTCTGGGGCTGGCCGCCGCGACAGCGAAACAGAACCGTTACTGGGCGGACCCGGAGGTGTTTTATACGAGGACGCTCGAATATTCACCCGACAGCGCGCGCATCCGCACATACCTTGATATCCACAACGAGCTGAAAAGGCCGGAGAATAAGCCGATTCCCGTTGACTAGGGAGCGGCCGTTTAGGTATCATAAGTAATTGGAGCGGAGGCCTCTCCCGTAATGAACATAAGGTCGAAGTTAACGCTGTTATTCCTTTTCATTATACTTGCCGTCGCCGCCTCGATAGCGCTTGAGCGAAGCTTCGAGGTCAAAAGGCTCGCTGACATCTTTACCTCGAGCCGCGCGCGGGAAGAGATCACGTTCGACAAGATAGTAGCGATCAGGAACAGCCGCCTCGAGGCGCTCGTCGAAGATTACACTTTCTGGGACGAGATGGTTGAGTTCACGAGGACCGGCGACAGGGGATGGGCGAAGGAGAATATCGACGCTTCGCTGCCTATCTTCGACGTGAACGCGATGTGGGTCTACAGCAGGGACTGCTCGCTCATATATTCATCCGGCGGGCCCAAAGGGCCTGCCGCGGAACTCCCGGTCTCGGGAGAAGATATCCCCTCCTTATTCAAGGACTCAAAACTCTGCCATTTCTTCATACGCGCCGAAAAAGGCCTCATAGAGGTGCGCGGCGCGACGATACACCCTACCGCGGACTGGGACAGGAAGACCGAGCCGCGCGGATACCTCTTCGCCGGCATACTTTGGGATGAAAAGTTCCTGCGCGAAATGGCCTCCTTGACCGGCACGGAAGTCAGGTTCGCCTCCCTGCATGAGAAGCCCGCGCCGGACACTTCCGCAAATGTGATGGCAGGTGAAGCGAGGTTCCTCAGGGATCTCTGGGGATGGGACGGCAAGCCCCTGGCAAAGATCGCCGTCTCCTTCAAATCGGAGAGCATAAGGCATTATAACCTTATGGGCCAGACCATATTTTTCATATTCGGCCTGCTATCCGCCTTATCTCTGATCGTGCTTTTCGTGTCGGTCGTCCGTCTCGTCTCTATCCCGCTGCAGATCGTTTCGGAATCGCTTAAGAGGAAAGACCCCGCGCTGCTTGTCCCCCTTGAGAATAAGAAGGACGAGTTCGGCGGGATAGCCAAGGTCATAAGGGAATCGTTCGAGCAGGCGGCGGAACTCGAAGCAGCGAACGTAAGGCGCAGGAAGGCCGAGATACAGGGGGAGGCGATCCTCGAGAATATAGCGGACCTCGCGTGGCTCAAGGACCTCGACAACAGGTATATCGTCGTGAACGGGCCCTTCGCTAAAGCGTGCGGAAGGGAACCCGCCGGGCTGGTCGGCAAGACGGATTACGACGTCTGGCCGAAGGAACTCGCAGAAAAACATACCGCCGACGACAGGGAGGTAATGCTCTCCGGGAAGCAGAAGATAGTGTGCGAGCCCCTCTTCTCGATAGACGGCAATATGCTGTGGATGGAGACCGTAAAGACGCCGATGTTCAACGACAAAGGCGAGGTTATCGGCATTGCCGGGATATCGCGGGATATAACCGAGCGCAGGAAGGACGAGGAAGCGCTTAAGAAGGCCTATATAGATCTGAAGGAGACGCAGCACCGGCTTATACAGGCGGAAAAGTTCTCGGCCCTCGGGAAGTTCTCCACGTCGTTCGCGCACGAGATAAAGAACCCGCTCGGGATAATCCTGAACGGCATAGAATTCCTCGAGATGAAGCTCGGAAGCAGCGACAACGACGTCAAAGAGGACCTCGACATCATAAAGAGGTCCACGCTCAGGGCAGACAGCATAATAAAGAGATTGCTGAAGTTCGCGCGCCCTTCGGGTATAAAGCTCGAGAAGATCAACCCGCGGGACCTTGTGAACGATACGCTGCCGTTCTTCAAGTACTCGTCGCCGTCCGGCGAGATAAAGATAAAGACAGAGATCTCCCCCGAACATATGGCGTTTACGGCCGATAAGAACCAGATACAGCAGGCGATCATTAACCTTGTAATGAACGCCGCGGAGGCGATGTCGCGTACCGGAGGCGAGATAACGATAAAGGCCTACAAGGAGGATAGTTCCGAGTTCTATTTCGCGAAGCCGGTATGCGTGATCGAGATATCCGACAACGGGCCCGGCATATCGGAGGAGAACATGACAAAGCTCTTCGAGCCGTTCTTCACGACGAAGTTGGAGAGGGGGACAGGCCTCGGGCTCTTTATAACCAAGTTGATTATTGACAACAATAAAGGTAATATATCAATGGACAGCAAGCTCGGCCGCGGGACGGTCGTCAGGATGATCTTCCCGCTCGCTTAAACGGAGGATTACCGATGAAAAAGAAGATCCTTGTTGTTGATGACGAAAAAGATTTCTGCCATTTCGTGAAGAAGGCCCTCGAAGCGTCGGAGGAGTTCAAGGTGACCATAAGCAACGACGGGGCGGAAGGGGTCAGGAAGGCGAAGGAGCTTTTGCCGGACCTCGTCATACTCGATGTCATGATGCCTAAGATGGGCGGTTATGAGGTGGCGGCGGAACTGCAGAAGGAGGAGGATACGAGGAAGATACCGATCATATTCCTTACTGCGGTCGTGACCGAGCGCGAGGTCAAGGATGAAGGATACCTTCTTGAAGGCAAGCGTTTCATCGCGAAACCCGTCAAGATACACGACCTCATAAACAGCATCAAGGCGGCCCTCGCAGGCGGCTGAGGGCGGGGCCGGGATCTCCCGCAGGGCATATTTTTAATGACAACAACGACGGTTTAGTGGTATAATCCGATTGTTTGTGAAAATCGGAACAATGTCCAAAAAAAAGAGAACCATCCCCCAGGATACGGCAAGCCGGTTAAGCCTCTACCTAAGAAGCTTAAGGATGCTTGGTAAGAAGAGAGTGGACGTCGCCTCGTCGGAGGAGATAACGCAGTTCCTCAACGTCACGCCCGTCCAGTTCCGCAAGGACCTTTCTTATTTCGGGGGTTTCGGCAAGCGCGGTGTCGGATACGACGTCGCGCGGCTCACGAGGGAGATAGAGAGGATCCTCGGCACCGACGCGGAATGGAAGATCGCGATAGTCGGCGCTGGCAAGCTCGGTTCGGCGCTGCTCGGGTATTCGGGGTTCCACGAATTGAATTTGCGGATAGTGGCGGCGTTCGACAGCGATCCCGGCAGGGTAGGCAAGGCGCGGCAGGGCGTCAGGATCGACGGCGCGTCGAGCATGAAACGGATATTGAAAGAAAAGGGAATAAGGATAGCGGTCCTCGCGGTTCCCGCGGATTCGGCACAGAAGGTGGGCGAGGAGCTCGTAAGGTGCGGCGTAAAGGCGATACTAAATTTCGCGCCCGTCAACCTCGTCCTGCCGAAGGGCGTATCGGTCTCTAATGTTGACATGGCTTCGGAGCTCGAAAGCCTTATATACAAACTAAAAGGAGAACGCGCATGAAAGCGGTTTCGGAGAGGGAGGTCGACGCGGCGGAGGTCGACAGGATAATCGATAAGCACAGGGATTCCCCCGGCTACCTGCTCGGGATCATGGAGGAGGTGCAGGAGCTCAACAAGTTCAAATACCTGCCGAGGCAGACGATCGAATATATCGCGGAAAGCCTGGAGCTGCCGTTCTCGAAAGTATACAGCGTCGCCACCTTTTACGCGTTCTTCAACCTGAAGCCGCAGGGCGAGCATTCGATAATCGTCTGCAGGGGCACCGCGTGCCATACGAAGGGCTCGAAAGCCCTGCTCGAGCACCTCGAGGGTTTCCTCGGCATAAAGGGGGCATTCGACGAAGGGGAGTCGTATTTCACGACGAAAGACAACAAGTTCACCGTCAGGACGGTCGCGTGTTTCGGCCAGTGCGCGCTGGCGCCGGTCGTAGTCGTCGACGGGAAGATATACGTGCATATGAACGAGAACAAGCTCGCGAAGATAGTCAAAGAACTGAGCCGCGGAGGTAAGAAGAAATGAGGATATCCGACATAAAACACCTGGACATCTTAAGGGAGAAGCGCTTCAAGGAGATATTCTCGGGCCGGCTGCGCATATCGGTCGGCATGGGCACCTGCGGCATGGGCAACGGCGCCGAAGAAGTATACAAGGCGCTCGAGAAGGAGATACGCAGGAAAAAGTCCGGCATACTGCTCGGGAAGGTCGGCTGCTTCGGGTTTTGCGCGGGCGAGCCGCTCGTGAACGTATACCTGCCCGGGAAGCCGCTTATAATATTGCATAAGGTCGCGCCGAAGGACGCCGCAAAGATCGTCGAGAAGGCGCTCAAGGGCGATATATACAGGGAAAAAGTCCTCTGCAAGATAGAGGAATGGGACCACATAACAGGCAAGGCGACCTACGGCCGCGGTTTCCCCGGGATCCCGAAATGGGACGAGGTGCCGTTCTTTAAGGGCCAGAAGAAGATAGTGCTGAGGGATTTCGGCCTCATAGACCCCGAGAACATCGAGGACTATATCGCCATAGGCGGATACCACGCGCTCTACAAGGCCGTTACGGAGATGAGCCCCGAGAAGGTCATCGACGAGCTGAAGGTCTCGAAACTGCGCGGCCGCGGCGGCGCGGGCTTCCCGACCTGGCGCAAGTGGGACATCATGCGCAATATCAAGGCGGACAGGAAATACGTCGTCTGCAACGCCGATGAAGGCGACCCGGGCGCGTATATGAACCGCAACGAGATAGAGAGCGACCCGCACATGCTGATAGAGGGCATGGCGATCGCCGCGTATACGATGGGCACCGACAAGGGCATCGTGTATATCCGCGCGGAATACCCGCTCGCGGTCGAACGCCTAAGGAAGGCCATCAAGGACGCAGAGGAGTACGGATTGCTCGGAAAGAACATCCTCAACACCGGTTTTGATTTCGACATAAAGATAGTCGAGGGCGCGGGCGCGTTCGTCTGCGGCGAGGAGACGGCGCTCATATTCTCGCTCGAAGGCCTTCCGGGCCGTCCGAGGCCGAGGCCGCCGTTCCCCGCGGAGAAGGGGTTATGGGACAGGCCTACGAACATAAATAACGTCGAGACGCTAAGCAACGTCCCCGCGATAATATCGCGCGGCGGCGCGTGGTTCGCGCAGACCGGCACCTCGGCAAGCGCGGGCACGAAGGTATTCTCGCTCGTCGGCAAGGTTAAGAATACCGGCCTCGTCGAGCTTCCGTTCGGCTCTCCGCTGCTATCGCTGATATACCAGATGGGCGAGGGAAGCGGCAGGGACAAGGTCATAAAGGCAGTCCAGAGCGGCGGCCCGTCCGGAGGGTGCATCTCGTCTAAATTATTCGGCTCGAAGGTAGATTACGAGACGCTCGCCGAACTGGGCGCGATCCTCGGCTCAGGCGGCATGGTCGTAATGGACCAGGACAACTGCATGGTCGACGTCGCGCGCTACTTCATAGAGTTCACCACGTCGGAGTCATGCGGTAAGTGCACGCCGTGCCGCGAAGGGCTGCAGCAGGCGCTGAAGATCCTGAAGGACATAACCGAGGGCAGGGGCAAGGTAGAGGACATGAAGACGCTCGAGGACCTCGGCAAGACGATAAAGGACACTGCGATATGCGGCCTCGGCCAGACGGCCCCGAACCCGGTCCTCACGACGCTGAAGTATTTCAGGGACGAGTACGAGGACCATATAAAGAACAAGAGATGCGACGCGGGCATATGCCAGGCGCTCTTCCTGTCGCCCTGCGAGAACAGCTGCCCGCTGCATATGAACATACCCGGATACCTCGAGCTTGTTAACGAGAAGAGGATGGAGGACGCGTACGAGATGATATTGCGCGACAACCCGTTCCCGGCGAGCTCCGGCAGGATATGCCATTTCCACTGCAAGATGCGCTGCCGCAGGGAGGACATAGACGACCCGGTCTCCACCGGCGAGGTACACCGTTTCGTCGCCGATAACCTGCATAAGAACGGCAGGGACAAGGCGGTAATGAGGATGATATTGAAGGAACGCGCCCCGTCGACCGGGAAGAGGGTAGCTATAATCGGCGCGGGCCCCGCGGGCCTTACTGCGGCATACTACCTCGCGCGCCTCGGCCACACGGTCACGGTCTACGAGGCGAAACCGAAGGCGGGCGGCGTGCTGATGTACGGCATACCGTCGTACCGGCTCCCGAAAGAAGTGCTCGAACGGGAGGTCAAGTTCATAAAGGACTGCGGAGTGAAGTTCGTCTTTAATACGAAGGTAACGTCCGAGAGGCTGCGCTCGCTCGAGAAGAACAACGACGCGGTCCTCGTGGCAACCGGCGCGTATAAGGAGATGGACCTCGATATCCCGGGCAAGGACTTCAAAGGGGTCCTGCACGGGACCGAGTACCTCGAGCAGGTAGCTACAAACAAGAAGGTCACCCTCGGCAAGAGAGTCGCGATAATCGGCGCGGGCAACGTCGCGATAGATGCTGCGAGGACGGCATTCCGTTTCGGCTCGGATGTCACGATCATCTACCGCCGCGAGAAAGCGGATATGCCGGCGAACAAGGAAGAGATAAAAGCGGCGGAGAACGAGGGGATCAAGTTCGTATTCCTCGCCGCCCCCAAGTCGATAACCGGGGACAAAGGCAGGGCGACCGGGGTCGAGATATCGAAGATGAAGCCGGGAGATTACGACCTTTCCGGAAGGCGCAGGCCCGTCGCGACGAACGAGTCGCAGGTCATCCCATGCGATACAGTCATCCTCGCGATCGGCGAGAGGGTCGATTCGGGATTCATCAAGAACGTCGGCATCGACACGAACGATAACGGGACCGTGAAGGCCGACCGCTCGACGATGCAGACCGTCAGCCCGAAGTTCTACGCCGCGGGCGACCTCGTCATGGGGCCGGCGACGGCGGTCGAGGCGATGGCGCAGGGCAAGAAGGCCGCGGAAGCGATAGACGCGGCGCTTACCGGCGAGAAGAGGTTCGATACGCTGTTCAGGCAATTCAAATACAAGAACGAGGTTCCGCTCGAGCCGTGCTCAGAGCGCAGGAGGCACCCGAAGTCGCTCTCGGTCGCTTCGAGGAAGAGGAACTTCAAGGAGGTCTCCCTCGGTCTCTGCTGGGATGACGTCAAGACCGAGACCACCCGCTGCTTGAGATGCGACGTCAAGGAGGTCAAATAATGGCTGACAGGATGATCAATATAAAGATAGACGGCAAAGACCTGGCGGTCCCGGAAGGGACGACGATCCTGAAAGCGGCGCGAAAGGCCGGCATCGAGATACCGACGCTCTGTTATCTCGACGGCATATCCGAGAACGCGTCGTGCGGCGTATGCTGCGTCGAGGTCAGGAAGGCAAAGAGTTTACTGAGGTCGTGCATCACGAAGGTCTCCGAAGGCATGGAGATATACACGAACACTCCCGCCGTGCGCGACGCGCGCCGCATGAACGTCGAGCTCCTGCTCGCGGGCCATCCGAAGGACTGCCCGACATGCGAAAAGAACGAGACGTGCGAGCTGCGCATTCTCGCCTCCGACCTCGGCGTCAGGAAGGTCCGGTTCGGCAAGACACGCAAGCGCGATTTCGACGTGGATTCGACCTCGCCGTCGGTCATCAGGGACCCGAACAAGTGCATCCTCTGCGGCCGCTGCATAGCCGTATGCTCGCAGGTCCAGTCGGTCAACGCGATAGATTTCGTGAACCGCGGCAGCAAGACACTCGTCTCCACGTTCTTCAACGAGGGGCTCGGGAAAGTCGAGTGCGCGAACTGCGGCCAGTGCATCCTCGTGTGCCCGACCGGCGCATTGACCGAGAAGAGCCAGATTGACGACGTATGGAAGGCGATACACGACCCGAAGAAGACGGTGGTCGTCCAGACGGCGCCGGCGGTAAGGGCCGCGATAGGCGAGGAGTTCGGCATGCCCGCGGGTTCGCTCGTGACGGGCAAGATGGCCGCCGCGCTCAGGAAGCTCGGTTTTGACCGCGTATTCGATACGCAGTTCACCGCCGACCTTACGATCATGGAAGAGGGTTTTGAGCTTATCGACAGGATAAAGAACAACGGCGTGCTCCCGCTGATAACCTCCTGCTCGCCCGGATGGATAAAGTTCAGCGAGCATTTCTTCCCGGAGGTCCTCGACCATCTCTCGACGTGCAAGTCGCCGCAGCAGATGTTCGGCGCGGTCGCGAAGACATATTACGCCGAGAAAGCCGGGATAGACCCGAAGGATATGGTCGTCGTGTCGATAATGCCGTGCACCGCGAAGAAGTTCGAGGCGAAGCGGCCCGAGATGGGCAATGACGTCGATTACGTCCTCACGACGCGCGAGGCCGCGCAGATGATTAAAGAAGCCGGCATCGATTTCGTGAACCTTCCCGACGAGGATTTCGACCACCCGCTCGGCGAATCGACCGGCGCGGCCGTAATATTCGGCGCGACCGGAGGCGTAATGGAAGCCGCGCTGAGGACCGCGTATGAGGTCGTCACGAAGAAGACGCTCGACAGGCTCGATTTCAAGGACGTCCGCGGGCTCGAGGGCATAAAGACCGCAGAGGTCGATTTAGACGGCCTGAAGGTCAGGGTCGCCGTGGCCAACGGCCTCGGCAACGCGCGCAAACTCCTCGAGGAGGTGCAGGCGGGCAAGTCGCCCTACCACTTCATCGAAATAATGTGCTGCCCCGGCGGATGCCTCGGCGGCGGCGGGCAGCCGATCCCGACCAATATGGAGATCAAGAAGAAGAGGGCTGAGGCGATATATAAGGAAGACGCGGGAAAGCCGATAAGGAAATCCCATGAGAACCCGTCCGTCCAGGCCATATATAAAGAATTCCTCGGCGAACCGCTCAGCGAAAAGTCGCACCACCTGCTCCACACGACTTATAACAAGAGAGGCCTTGCAAAAAAATGACGAAAATAATAAAGGGTGACACGTTCCTATTGTGCGCGGTAACGGTTTTCCTGTGGATGTCGACGGCGGGCTGCGCGGTACAGCCGGCGGAGAAGTCGTCTAATATCATTCTTATAGCATGGGACGGCGCCCAGCACGAGCATGTCAAGGAATGCCTCGGGCGCGGCGAGCTGCCGAACCTGAAGATGCTCGCGTCAGAGGGCGGGATGGAAGAGATAACCGTGCAGGGGCAGACCGAGACGGAGCCGGGATTCGCGCGGATATTGACCGGCTATAAGTCCGAGACGAACAGGGTGCTCACAAACTCCAATGTCGGCGTGATCCCGAAGGACTATACGGTATTCGAGCGCCTCGAGAACCATTTCAACAGCGCTGATTTCGTGACGATCGCGCTCGTCGCCAAGGGGCACAGGATCAACTCCTCTACGCCGGATAAGCCGTATTATAACGCGGGCCAGGCCGCCGACGTATTCAGGAACGGTTTACTCGACGATAAAAAGGTGGCATCCGAGGCAACAGTGCTCCTGAAAAAATACAGGGACAGGCAGTTCTTCATGTTCCTTCAATTCGCATCTCCGGATTCTAACGGCCATAGTTACGGCGAGAACTCCGTCGAGTACAATAACGCGCTCATCCTCTGCGACAAGCTGACCGGAGAGGTCATATCGAAATTAAAAGCACTGGGCATTTACGGAAAGACGATAATCTACGTCACCGCGGACCACGGCTTTGACGAGGGTTCGCGCGGCCACGGTTTCGCCCCGTATGTATTCATAGCAACGAACGACCCCCGGGGCGTAAGGCCGGGCGTCCAGACCGAGATAACCCCGACGATACTCGACAGGTTCGGGGTGGACGTGGAGAAGATAAGCCCGCCTTACGACGGCAAACCACTGACAAAATGACGGCTAGGAGGGGCAGATGAAACTTACCTTGACGCAGTTATCGATATTCGTTGAGAACAGGCCCGGCCGCCTATTCAGCGTCTGTTCGCTCCTCGGCGACGGCGGGATAAATATCAGGGCGATCACGATAGCCGAAAGCGAAGGTTTCGGGATATTGCGCGTAATAGTCGACAGGCCCGATGACGCGTTCGACGTGTTGAAGATGGCCGGATACACCGCAAATGTCACGGATATCGTCGCGGTCGACATCGTCGACAAGCCGGGCGGCCTCGCCGGGGTGCTCAAAGTGCTCAACGACGCCGGCATCAACGTCGAATACATGTACGGGTTCGTGGACAGGTCGTCAGACAACGCGCTGGTCGCTTTCCGTTTTGAGAATCCCGAAGACGCGATAAAGGTCCTGAAGAGCAACGACATAAAAGTAGTCGGCAATAAGAGCTCGAAGAAAGCTTAAGGAGGGATAACATGACGGCATTGATCGGCCTGCTCCTTGTAGCCGCCCTCGCGGCGTGGTCTGTCATAACCTATAACATGTTCGTCAAATACAGGAACCTCATGGCTGAGGCCTGGAGCGGGATAGACGTCCAGCTCAAGCGCCGCGCCGACCTGATACCGAACCTCGTCGAGGCGGTCAAAGGGTACAAGCAGTTCGAGAAGTCGACCCTCGAGAACGTGACCGCGCTGCGCGCAAAGGCGTCCGCCACCGAAGGCATAAAGGACAAGGCCGACTCCGAGAACGCGATATCGCAGGCGCTCAAGTCGATATTTGCGGTAGCCGAAGCGTATCCCGACCTCAAGGCGAACAAGAGCTTCCTCGACCTCCACAACAACCTCGTCGAGATCGAGGACCAGCTGCAGATGTCGCGCAGGTACTACAACGGCGCCGTGAGGGACTACAGCATCCTTACCCAGCAGTTCCCGAGCAACCTCATCGCAAAGGGCTTCGGGTTCGGCAAGGCCGATTTCTTCGAGATCGAATACGCGACCGAGCGCAAGGCCCCCGAGGTAAAAGTATGAAAAGGATCTTCGCATCCTTCCTGCTCGCCCTGCTGATCCCCGTATCCGCCGTCGCCTCGGAAAGGATCCTATCCTACGACAGCCGCATCGAGGTCCATAAGGACTCTTCGCTGACCGTGACCGAGACGATAAATGTCATCGCCGAGGGCGCGCAGATCAAGCGCGGCATATACCGCGATTTCCCGACGAAATACAAAGGCGGGCACACGGTCGGTTTTAGTGTCCGCGGTGTAAAGCGTGACGGCGCGGCCGAAGCATACCATACGCAGGATATGACAAACGGAGTCCGCGTATATATAGGAAAGAGCGACGTATTAATTCCCTACGGCGAACACACTTACGAAATAACCTACAAGACCGACAGGCAACTCGGGTATTTCGAGGGCCACGACGAACTCTACTGGAACGTGACCGGCAACGGCTGGGTATTCCCGATCGACCAGGCGACAGCCACGGTGACGCTGCCCGAGGGCGTACCCGGGAACGAAATAAAGATGGAGGGCTTCACCGGCGCGCAGGGCTCGAAGGCGCGCAATTTCAACGCGATGCTGACACATGGCCGCCCGTATTTCATCACGACTGAGCCGTTGCGGCCGTACGAAGGGCTTACGATCGTAGTCGGTTGGCCTAAAGGATTTGTCGCGCAACCGCCGATTGGCTCGAGGCCCGCCGATACGGAAACGCCTCCTTCCGGGAAAACCGGGATGGAAAGCGATGTCATGAAATTCCGGATGCCCGGCAACGGCAAGATGATATTAGGGGAAGCTCTTGTGCTCCTGCTCGTCATCTATTATATTACCGTCTGGGCTAAGGTCGGCAGGGACCCCGAGAAGGGCGTCATAGTCCCGCTATTCGTCCCGCCGAAGGGCGTCTCTCCGGCGGCGTGCAGGTATATCTCGAGGATGGCGTTCGATAACAAGGCGTTCACGGCAGCGCTCGTCAGCGCCGCGGTCAAGGGCTGTGTTACTATCATCGAAGAGAAGAAAGGCAAATTCGCGATAAAACGCGCGTCGAAAGACACGTCCGTCCTCAGCAAGGACGAGATGAAGTCCGTGGAATGGCTGATGGAGCGATCGGATTACTTAAAGTTTGAGCAGGAAAACCATACCATGATAAAGACCGCGCTCGACAAACTGAAGGACGCGCTGAAGACGGCCTATGAAAAAGTATATTTCTTCACGAATACGCAGTATTTCGTGCCGGGAGCGATCATCTCGTTCATAATACTGTTCGTGTCGGCGTTCACCACGTCGCCGCAGATGAAGACAGAGAACGTGGCAGTCCTTGTGTTCATGAGCGTATGGCTATCCGGATGGACCGTCGGGGTCATCGCGCTTTTGATGAGTGCCGGAAGCAAATGGAAGGCATTCCTGACCCGCGGAGGCAGGCTGGCGTATTTAGGAGAGGCGGTATTCCTGACGCTCTTCTCCGTTCCGTTCATATTCTTCGAGATCTTCGGGCTAGTGATATTCACGGGCGTCTCCTCGCTGATGATGCCGATCATTCTTCTCGAGATCGTAATAATCAATATCGTATTCTACCATCTGCTCAAGGCGAGGACGCTCGCCGGCAGGACGATAATGGACGCCATCGAGGGTTTCAGGATGTACCTCACGACGGCCGAGAGGGACGAGATACGCGCGATGGGGGCCCCGAACGAGACGCCCCAGCTCTTCGAGAAGTACCTGCCTTACGCGATCGCGCTCGACGTCGAGAACGCGTGGGCCGATAAGTTCAACGACATACTGTCAAAGTCAAGCGTCGAGGGCAGCGGATATTCCCCGGTCTGGTATTCAGGCACCTCATTCAGCAGGGCCGGCGCGGCGGGTTTCGCGGCCGCGATGGGCGGCTCGCTTTCCGGTACCATCTCCTCATCTTCGGTAGCGCCGGGATCGAGTTCCGGTTTCGGAGGCGGAGGCGGTGGTGGCGGTGGTGGCGGTGGAGGCGGAGGCGGCGGTGGCTGGTAAAATTTTGTTGACATGGCGGCGCATAAAGCCCTGCCAGGGGTCATACTTATGATGCTTGAAATAAGCAAACTGACAGTGAACATAGGCGATAAGCCGATACTTAAGGGGATCGACCTCTCCATAAAGAAAGGGGAGGTCGTCATCCTCTTCGGCCCGAACGGCAGCGGCAAATCGACGCTGATCAAGACGATCGCCGGGTTCAGCGGTTATTCCGTGGCCGGCGGGAAGATCTCCCTTAAAGGACATCCGATCCTCGCGTTGCCGACGGAGGAGAGGGTAAAGCAGGGCCTCGGCATCATGTTCCAGCATCCACCGGCGATACGCGGCGTAAAACTCCAACAAATAGCTCGTTTTCTCTCCAAAGACGAGCAGAAGATCGACGAGCTCGCCACGAAATTATCCCTCAAAGACCACTTAAACCGCGACATAAACGTCGGTTTCTCCGGCGGAGAGATGAAGCGCTCCGAGCTGTTCCAGCTGATACTCCAGAATCCCGACATGCTGCTCCTCGACGAGCCGGAATCCGGAGTCGATCTCGAGAACATATCCATAATGGGAAAGGCTCTGGACAAATACCTGAAGCAGGAGGGCAAGTCCGCGCTTATCATCACGCATACGGGTTACATCCTCGATTACGTGAAGGCGACGCGCGGCTGCGTTATGATAGACGGCAGGTTCTGGTGCGCCGGGGACCCGAAGGAGATGTTCAGGAATATCCGCTCGAAGGGTTATGAACATTGCAAGGTGTGCGAATGCCCGCAGACGAACTGAAGAATAAAGTAGAGAACATGGACGCCGAGAGGGTGTCGTCCTCGGGGATGGACCTCTCCGAGAAGACGCGCTCCGCGAGCTTCCTCCAGCAGGATTCGCAGGTCGAGTTCCGCCGCAGTTTGTTCGAGGGCATCGAGATCATGAGCACGAACGAGGCGCTCGAGAAGATACCCGAGGCAAAAGAATATTACGGCAAGGCCTTCAAGTCGCTGGGCCGCGAATTCCCGACGGACACCGACGGCGGCTATTTCATCCGCGTAAGGAAGGGCAAGACCGTCGAGCTGCCGATACAGGCATGCCTGCTGCTCAAGAAACAGGGTTTCAAGCAGAAGGTCCATAATATCGTCATTATAGAAGAAGGCGCGAAGGTATACCTGATAACGGGCTGCTCGGCGTCGAAAGCGGCCGACGAGGGTTTCCACCTCGGCATCTCGGAATTTTTCATCAAGAAGGACGCCTACCTTAACTTCACGATGATACACACGTGGAAGGAAGACGTGACCGTCAAGCCGATGGGCATCGCGCTCGTCGACGAAGGCGCGACATATATTTCAAACTACGTCTGCATGAAACCGGTAAAAGAGATAACGATGTACCCGACGGCTGTCCTGCAGGGCGAAAGGGCAAGGGCGAGCTTCAATACGCTGGTCCTCTCGCACCCGAACACGCTGCAGGACATCGGCTCGCGCATAATCTTCAAGGCGGACAACACGCAGGGCGAGATGATCGCCAGGGCGGTAAGCTTAGGCGGCAGGATGATATCGCGCGGCCAGCTGAAAGCCGAAGCCGAGAACGTCAAGGCGCACCTCGAATGCCGCGGGCTCATAATCTCGCGCGAGGGCATCGTCGAGGCGATACCCGAGCTCGACAGCAACTACCGCGACGTTGACATGTCTCACGAGGCCGCCATCGGCAAGATAAGCAAGGAAGAGATCGAATACCTCAACGCGCGCGGGATGTCCGTCGACGAGGCGCAATCGGTCATCATCCGCGGCTTCATGGACGTCGACATCCTCGGCCTTCCCGATATGCTCAAGAAAGAGATCGAATCCCTCGAAGACAAATCCCTTAAAGGCGGTATGTAGGAGCATCCCCTAATCACGTGACGACATTATTATTGACTTTAGAGAAAAAGAGTTGTAATATACAGTACGACTTTATAAAGTTATAATAACTATCCATGCACATCCCACGCCTTTTGTATATTCTATCAATATTGCTAATACTGCCGTCTTATATTCACGCCGGTAGTATGGCCGATATTAATCTTCCCCTTGGTTTCAAGTCCATGCATCCCCCGCAGTTTTCATCCGTAAGAATGGATCGTATAGTTTTAAAAGGTGAATTGAAGCACGACTTCAAGTTAAAATCCGTAAGGATAAAAGGCGACGAAGCAATTATAAGGGATAACAGCTTCGAAACGGGGGACATTCAGCTCAGGGAAGGCATGAATTCCATGCTTATCGAACTGACGGATGTGAACGGAAGAAGAAGACTCGTTTCATACTCAATTAACTATGATCCAAAGCCGCAAAGCCCCGGGGGCGGCAGTTTGGTTGATAGGCCTGTCCTTACTTTGGATATGACCGCCGAAGGATATACCGCGCCAGCGCAAAAAAAGCTCTCCACAAGGACTGTCCGTCGTACTGCTTCCGTTTCCGCTCCGGCGACTCGGACGAATCCCAATCTCGACGTAGTCTTCAGCTCCCCGTACATGAAACAGGTTATCACAGAGGACAAGCTTAAGATTGGCGGCAGGTTCAATAAAAATGCAGGCATTAAGGCAATTACTGTAAATGAGCAGATATGCGAAATGGACCAATCGAGCGGAACCTTTAAGGGCCCGATGCTGATATCCCCGGGGGAGGCCCGCAGGAATAATGTAAATTGCGATTCAAAAGATTACATAATTATGAAGGTCGATCCTATAGGCCATTCCGGCAGAAACGAACTCAAGGTTAAGATCACCCCGACGGAAGGCAAGCCATATGAGGACAGGATCATTTACTACTATTACCAGTTATATGTGGGGCTTAGTACTTACGGAAAGACGTATACTAAATGGCACAGAATAATAAATGATGACGGCTCAATAGGATTTATCGAAAACGGACAGGATGCCGAGCTCCCGTATTCCTATACGCAGAGTTACAATAAGAACGTATTTTCCGAGCCGCCCTTTGACGGCTGGGAATACGAGGATTACAATGGTCGTGCGCTTAATTACGATTATGCATGGTATTTTTGGACGGGAGAGCTCCAGGGAAGGCACTGGTATTATGATATCCCGGCATTTTATTTTGCAATGGATAACTATTGGAATCCTATATGGTATGAATCCCCTGCAGGTAATATGGGCCCGATTAGAACGATTAACGATACCAAGCTGGTCGTGCACACTCCTCCCCTGGAAGGGGCGCCATTCATTATCAAGCTTGGAAAATGTGAGTTCCTTGAGACGTCCGATATGTTTATTGGCGTTCCAGAACTGGATATAAAAGATTACAGGATCAACGGTATTTCTCTAAGTAAACTATGCGGAGATTTTGAAAGAAGAGAAGGGGGAGGCGAGGAGGATATTGCTTATATCGTTATTGATGATTACAAGATAGATGTCGACATGGAGTTAAAGCTCGAGGCACCATTTTATGAGACGTGTTTTGACTATTATGTCTTAAATCCACAGGGTCACAGGATAAGCCATGCTAACACCTGCAATAAGTATTTTTACGCTACTGTTGAAGACGGCATTCGCGGCGATATACTCGTCGACTCAAATAACGACGGTTTCCTTGGTGGTGAGGACAATGCAGTTGAGCAGAACGATCCCGGGTGCGTGTTTTGGGTGAATGATGATGACGATTATAATGAGTCAAGCATACATCCGGATGACGGAAATCCGGATCTTGCAAGCGGCGAATGCGACGCTTATGACGACAAAATCAACGGAATCCGCGATCTAGAGGACTTTATGCCGTTTAATCTTACAATTCCCAACATAAATGAATGGGCAAATACCCAGAACGTGAAGTTCTACCTCAAGGCCGAAGGACAAGGTAAGATAAGAATATTCAAGAGATCAAAGGACATGCGTGAATACGGCGCGAAAACATATCTTAGCGATCTCGACAGCTCCAAATCCCAATATCAGGAAAAGATGAAATTCCTTCTTCCCCCCGATGACAAAAAGGAGGAAGGCCAACTTCTCAATCCATCATGGTTTGATTCTAACGGTAACTTCTATGGCATATTCGAAGGAATAGAGAAGGGCAGCCTTAAGCTCATCCTTGAGGTCCAGCTCGGGGAGGTTAACAACAAAAAGAGAGTTGTTCTTGACGAGGTTTATCTAAACTTAGTTGACGTCAAGGACATGTTCAAGGTATATAATACAAGATATACTTATGTCACCGGCGACCAGGAAGGCCCGACAGAACAAGGAGACAAGCTTCTTAGATATAAAATAATAAGAGAGCAGAAAGGCTACGGCTCGAGGTTCCCTAAAAATCCTGACAGGGTAATAATATGGGACCATGGATACAACAATACTGCGCAGCAATCCCTTGAGAACGCGACAATTATTTTCAAAAGGCTTTACAGGACCGGCTACAGGGGAGGTTTTATAGGTGTTGTTTGGGCGGTCAAGAATTCAGCGCTTGAGTTTGACGCCGACTGGTTATCTTCTTACCGCACGGGTCACGTATTTGCCGATATAGTAAGAAATACGAAAAATACTTATCCCGAGGCCAAACTTGACCTTTTCGCTCATTCTCTTGGTGGTAACGTTGCCTGTTATGCATTGAAGATACTTGCCTCAAAAAACGAGCAGATTGTAGATAACCTCATACTTCATGAAGCAGCGGTTCCCGGCGAGGTATTTTGCGGGGAATACTGCAAGATAAATCATTATGGCAATGGTTTGCGAGACGATTATTTCGATAACATATACGCGGATTCATTGAATGCGCTTAAGGGTAAAGTTTACAATACTTATTGCGCAAAGGATAAAGCCGTGGGAGTATGGTTTCCAAAAGCTGGAGCGCTAGGCCTTTCCACGCCTCTTGACGATGATTATATATTTGTAAATAAAGAGATAAGAACGCAGATATCGTTAAATTACAGAGGTCTTGGCTGTTCTCCGGCCGATACGTTATTTGACGATAAAATTATCAGTGTGGATGGCTTAATAAACGATGAACTCCATCCATATGGTATACGGGATCACGGTAGCCAGAGCAGAGAGTATTATTACGATGTACAATTGCATTTTCAAAGGGTTCATAATCCTAAAATGATGGAAAAGCCAGAGCCGGATAACGAAGAAGAGGAGTAATAACATGATAAAACGAATTACAATCCCTGTTATTGTACTTGTGGTATTTATACAATATTGTGGCTGTTCTTACTCAGCTCCATTAAAGAATCTTCATCCTATTGATATATCGGGCGAGGTTCTTGACAAGAACGGGAACTTATTTGTCGGCAATGCTGAAATTCTACTAACCGTGGAAATCGAGACAATAGATTATGACTCGTGGGACGTTGGGGTGCAGCAAGAATATAAAACGTTTAAGATACAAGCGCCTAATGGCATCTTCTCATGGAAAGGCGAGGGTTCGAGCGTAACCATTGAAGGAGTAAAAGAAGGCTACCATAGCACACGTGTAGATGTCTATTACGACGGTCCTATTAGTGAAGAGGGAAAACAGATTATTGAAGAAGCCCGTTTAAAAGGAGAAGGATTGACTTATGATTTGATGGATAAGATAACGCGTACCGAAGTAATCAAAAGAGAGGGTATCCTTATCTACCTTATTCAAAAAGGTGTTCCGTCGACTCTCCAATACACTGGGAGCGCCTATATTCCCGGTAAGAAAGACAAGGAATCCGGTGGCAAGCGGTGTGGCTGGTCTTTCTCGAAGAGATGGTATTATCCGGTTGACGGGGATGTTCCTGTGGATATAATACGTGGTCCCAACGAAAAGAATAGACGTACCTACAAAATAAAAGAGCCGGGCGGCTTCATTTATTTCGAAGGTTATCCGGGGCTTGACGGAGTGAATATAAACAAAAAAACTGTTGATCGCAATATGGAGCTAATGCCCGAAGCTCCCGAAACCGGCTATATAACAACCTTTACTCCGTCAGAACATGAGGCCAACAGTAGAAACGAACTGTTTTGCTACTTTAAAACAACAGATGGAAAATATGGGAAGATGCGCTTTGACGGCGCTCTTTTTAGCTACTACATCAACCCCGACGGCTCGAGGAATCTTGAAGTGGGGGAGGTAGTAGACAAAGGTCCCCGTAATCCAATTGAGGCTGAATGGCTCGATATGGAACTTGGTGCAGATTAATGAGATCTTTAGTAATTGTCACATTTGCAGTTTTATATTCAGCAAGTTGTTATGCTGATGATATAGTTTGTTATCCGTCATTTGATATTTCCGGAAAGGTCCTCAAAGAAAATGGAGAGCAGTTTAAAGATGATGTAATGATTTGCATAATGAATAGATATAGAGAAAAGGGCAGTATTCAGTACAAAGAGCACATAGATTATATTAACACCAGCGATGGAACATTTAAATGGGTTGGTAGAGTCGATGGTTCAGTCGTTATAACGGCAGAAAAAGACAATTATTTAAGCAGTAAAGTAATTCTTTGTGGTTATTATGAGAAATATAACAACATTAAGGATATTACTATATATATGGTGCAAAAAGGCATACCGACACCGCTTGAAGTTACTTTACAAGCTTTTATCCCTGATTATAACGACTTTGAAGCGAATGGCAAAATATGCGGTTGGTCTTTTTCAAAAAGACAATATTTCCCCGCTGGCGAGGAAGTTATCGATATGAGCCTTGGCTGTAACAAAAAAGGGCAATACATTTATAGGATGAAGCCTCCGGGCGGGTTTGTCCATTTTCCCGGCTTTCGTTATTTCGAAAGCGACGAAAGAAACATTGACAACGGTTTTGAGTATCTCATAGAGGCGCCCGAATATGGGTATGTAAGTGATTTTATTCAAGACGACCATCCGATTACAAGAGATGGCTGGAGTTACTGTTATTTTAGAACTCCAAAAGGTTTATACGGAAAGATTCGGTTCAGGGCAAGGGAGTTTGATTACTTAGTCCAACCCAATGGCTCGAGGAATCTTGCGGAAGGTGAGCTTATACACAAGGACCCTGTGCATCCTATGAAGAATCGATGTGATGAAATAAATAAAAACCTGATGAACTATTATTGAAAGAATTTCCCCATAATCTACGTCTACTACCCTAGAAAGGAGATAAACATATGAGACATGTCGCACCGGTAGTTATGATAGGTATCGTGCTTTTGCTTCCAATCAAGGCGGCGGCGGAGGAGCCCACCATCCAGGAGCTCCAGAAGGCCGCTATCAAGTATGCCGAGGTAAGCCCGGACAAGATCTCCTCATGGCGCAAACAGGCGGCCATGAAGGCACTCCTGCCACAGATAAGTGTCGGCTACGGCAATGATATCGACGCCACGGTCACCGCCGCGACCTTATCAGGCAAGACCAACTACTACATAGGCCCCGACGACACCAGCAAAAGTTGGGATTTCTCCGCCAAATGGGACTTGGGCGACCTGGTCTACAACAGCGCCCAGACCTCCATCGACTCGCGCTCGAAGCTCATGGTCCAGCTTCGTAACGACATCCTCAACGACCTCAACACCGCCTACTTCGAACGGAAGAAGATCATCAGACAACTCGAGAAGATCCAGGACAAGGAGAGCGCTTCATACCTTGAAAGGGAGTTCCGCATAGAAGAGCTCACCGCGACCATCGACGGGTTGACAGGAGGATATTTAAGCCGCAGGATGCGCGAATAACTTGATTACCGACCGGCGAGTGAAGAGGTAGAGGAAGAAGGCCGGCGCGAGTATCAGGCACCCGAGGACTTCCAGCCAGTAGTACAATACCCGGATATTCTCCACGGCAGCAGGGCCAATGCCTACCGGAAGCATATGGCGCAGGAAATATATCATTACGAAGATCGACACGCCGAAAAGCATCGCCATCACCGAGAGCGCGAGCACCATATTCCTCGCCCAGTTCCTGAACGACAATAACCCGAAACCCATCACTATCGATAAGACGGCGAACAGCGTTATTACGGTAAAATTGATCGAGTAGAACATCTGCATGTGATCGTCGGCGCAGTTAAGTATAAAATGGTAGCGGGGCAGGAAGCGCACGAGATGGAACGCGCCCAGGACCAGCAGGTAAAGCCCGGATAACTGGACAAGCATTTTTCTCATAAGCATAATAGATATTATAGTACATTTATAGTAAAATACAACCAAATGGATATCCTTACCGGGCTGATCAGGGAGATCTGGCATACCTTCAACGAGGCCGCGCCGTATATACTCTTCGGCACGTTCATGGCCGGCGTCATCCAGACCTTCGTCGACAAGGACAGGATCGTGAGGCATCTCGGGAAGCCGGGATTCAAGTCGGTCTTCATGGCGGCGCTGTTCGGCGTGCCGCTGCCGCTCTGCTCGTGCGGCGTTCTGCCGACGGCGATGTCCCTGCGAAAGAACGGCGCTTCGAGGGGCGCTACGCTCGCGTTCATGATATCGACTCCGGAGACCGGCATCGACTCGATAATGCTCTCGTTCGCGCTGCTCGACCCGATAATGGCGGTCTTCAGGCCGGTGGCAGCGTTCATAACGGCCGTCGTCGCGGGCGTGATGGAAAACCTGCTCGGGCATAAGGAGAAAGCGCTCGAGCCCCCGAAAGAAGAGAAATGCCCGCATTGTAGCGAGGGCGCAGCCCGAAGCATTGCCCGCGGGCAGAATCAACATTACGGCAAGCGTTTCATCGGCGGGATGGAATACGCGTTCGTTGACCTGCTCGGCGACATCGCGCTGTGGCTCGCGCTCGGCATCGGCATCGGCGGCGTCATATCGTTCTTCATCCCGGCATCGTTCATAGAGAATTACCTCGGCCGCGGCCTTTCGGCGATGTTCATAATGCTCCTGATAGGCATACCGCTTTACATATGCGCTTCCGCGTCAACGCCGATAGCGTCCGCTCTGATAGCGAAGGGTATGGCGCCGGGCGCAGCGCTCGTATTCCTGCTCGTGGGCCCCGCGACGAACACCGCGGGGATCCTCGCGGTAGGCAAGTTTCTCGGAAAGAGGTCGGTCGTGATATATCTCGCCGCGATATCCGTATGCGCTATTGCGTTCGGCCTGCTGTTAAACCTCATATATTCCGTTTACGGCATAAACGCGAAGGCGTTGATGGGAAGCGGCGGGCATTCGGAGCTGACGCACCATCTCGGCCTCGTCGCCGCGCCGGTGCTGGTGATACTGATGATAAACGCAGTCGTGCGCCGCAATAAGTGTAATGACTAAACCCGACCCCAAACAAGCCGACAAAGAATTCCATTTCGCGCGCGGCAAGGGCGGCCCTCGCTAAATCCTTTAAAAACAAGCGGATGGGTAGTATAATGTTCGTGTACGGGAGGAGGTAGGACATGAAAAAGATCATAGCGCTGGCGGTGGTAATGTGCTTCGGCGCGACGTGCTCCGCGGCATGGTGGGACAAGGACAAAAAGAAAGAAGAAAAGACAGCCACGATCACGACGGGGAAAGATGCCGGGAAAAGTAAGGCAGAGCAGGCCCCCGTGAACGTCATGAAAGGCCTCATCATTTCCGTCAACATCCCGCAGAACGAGATCGTCGTAAAGGACGAGAAGGCGCTTGTCGACAAGGTCCTCATAGTCAACCCCGAGATGTACAAATCGATCAAGGTCGGCGACGTGGTCGAAGTGAAGACAAAGGCCGGCTCCAACATAGTGGATAATATAAAGTTAACAAAAGCCTCCTCAGTCGGGAAAAAAATAGAAAAGAAGACCACGCCAAAGAAAAAATGAAAAAATTCATAAAAGACCTCAAGGTCAACGACGGCATCGAGTCCGTATTTTTCCTCAAGAAGAAGGAGCTCGCGCGCACGCAGGCGGGCAAGCCCTATCTTAAACTGACGCTTTCCGACAAGACCGGCCGCATGGAGGCGAAGATGTGGGATGGCGGCGAGCAGGCCGACGAGATGGTCGCGACGGGTGCCGCCGTTTTCGTGAAGGGCCGCGTGGACTCGTTCAACGGCCTGCAGATACGCGTCGACGAGATCCGCCTCGCGGACCAGAAGGAATACAAGTTCGAAGACCTCGTCCGCTCCGTCGAAAACCCCGACAGGATATTCAGGAATATAAAAGAGATGCTCGACGGCATCCAGGACAAGTGGCTCGCCGCGCTCGCGAAGGAATTCCTCGACGACGAAGAGCTCATGGCGAAGTTCCGCAAGTCGCCCGGCGCGCAGAACTGGCACAACGCATACATCGGCGGGCTCATGGAGCACACCTACGAGGTCATGCACATCTGCCGCGAGATATGCGGGCTCTATCCAGAGGCCGACCGCGACGCGGTCATCATCGGCGGGTTCACGCACGACATCGGCAAGACGGTCGAGCTCGACATCAACACCTTCGAATACACGCTCGACGGCGGGCTCATCGGCCACCTGACGCTCGGCTTCGAGATACTCTCGCGAAAGATAGCCGGCATCAAGGGATTCCCGCAGGATAAGTCGCTCGCCCTCAAGCACATGATACTCAGCCATCACGGGGAATACGAACAGCAATCGCCGATACTCCCGAAGACGCTCGAGTCGACGATCGTCTACCATGCCGACGAGCTCGTCTCGCAGGCGAACGCTGTCAAGGAAGTCATCGCGCAGCAGTCCGACGGCGACAAGATCTGGTCGAACTTCATCACGATCAAAAACCGCAAGTACCTGCTGAAGAAATAAGGGCCATGGCAGAAAGCTCTAATATTTTCCTGTGGATCATCAAGACCTGCGGCAAAGTCATCCTGAAACCGTCGGAGTTCTTCGACGGGCTCAGCGGCCGCAAGCCGGAATACCGGCAGGCATACGCGTTCAGCTTCCTGCTGACTTTCGTTTCGGTGATAGCGGCCGTCGCCACGGACACGTTCCTGGCGCCCTCGGGGGTCTTCGCGACCGCGATTCCCGAGGGATTATCGCTGGCGACGATAATTGGGGCGATGGTGGCTTCCGCGGTAGTGGTCTTTTTTATAGCGGCCCTGCTGCACGGATGCCTTATAGTCGCGGGGTCGTCGGGAAGCATCAAAAAGACGTTCCTCGTGACGGCGTACAGCTCCGCCGCGTACATATTCTTTGTCGTCCCGTTCATCGGCGGGACGCTCAGCAACATAGTATGGATAATCCTGGTCATCACCGGCCTGAAAAAAATACACGACATAAGCATAGTGAGGGCGATAGCCGGCGTCCTGGCGTTCATGATAATCCCGGTGATAATCGGCATGCTGTTTGTTAAGTAAATAAGGGGGCCACTGGCGAAGCCGACTTGGGGGACACACCTGCCGCGAACAAAATGTATAGAGTAGACGTTTCTTGCGTCGCGGGTAACACCTTCAGCGTAACTTCCGGCGAGGCGAAGATGACCATCGACATCGCCGGGAAGGACAATCTCGGGCCCCTTCCGACGCTCCTCGCGGCGCTCGGCTCTTGCATCGGCGTCTACCTGCGCCGTTATGCCGACAACCTGAAACTTCCGATAGAGGAATTCAGCGTCAGCGTCGAGGCGGAGCTCATCAAGGAACCGCCCGTCGGCTTCCGCAAGATCAACGTCTCGATCGACCTCAAAGGCGCCCGGCTCGACGAGCAGAAGACGGAAGGGCTCATGCGCTTCATCAGGAACTGCCCCGTGCACAACACACTGCACGGGAACCCGGAGATCGATTTTAAGATATCCTGATTGTGGATAACCACCCCATAGGGTGGGAGAAAATAGGACGGCAACGCCTTATGCCTTTAAGTTTGAATGAAAAGCAAAAATTAGCCGCGGAGACGCTCGACGGGCCTGTGCTGGTGCTGGCAGGGCCGGGAACGGGCAAGACCGAGCTATTGTCGGTCCGCGCGGCGAACATAATCAAGGCGAAGAAAGCCAAGCCCGAGAATATCCTCATCCTGACGTACACAAATGCCGCAGCGAAGGCGATGAAAGAGCGCCTCGTGAAGATCCTCGGCCCCCAGGCCTATGACATCGAAACGGCCACATTCCACAGCTTCGCGAATAACGTCGTTTTGGAATCCGATGAAGCCGCCGAATATATCCAGGAACGCGTCCAGATAACCGATATCGAGCAGATAAAGCTCCTCGAGTACATCCTCGACAACACGGAGGGGATCGACAAGATCCGGCCGTTCCGCGCGCCGTACGCTTTCGAGCGCGAGATAAGCCAGCGGATAACCGAGCTCAAGCACGAAGGCGTCAAGCCCGCGCAGTTCGCCGAGATGATCGAGAAGACAGAGCCGGACGGCTCCTACATCGAAGAAAAGCACATCGAGCGCCTCAAGGCACTCGCCACCGTCTATAAGCTGTATGAAGAGTACAAAGCGGGCAAAAACAAGGCACTTTTCGATGACCGCGGCCGCTACGATTACGATGACATGATACTTTTCGCGGTCGAGGCGATCCGCAACGAGCCCGAGCTCGCCCGCGCTCTGCGCTCACAGTACACCTACATCATGGTCGATGAGTTCCAGGATACCAACGGCGCGCAGATGGACCTGCTGTTTGAGCTGGGGGGCGCCAACATTTGCTGCGTCGGCGACGATGACCAGTCGATCTTCCGCTTCCAGGGGGCGTCGGTCGCGAACTTCCGCGAGTTAAAGAAGAGGTTCCCGAAGATAAAAGAGATCCCGCTCGAGAAGAACTACCGCTCGACGAAAGAGATAATCTCGCTCGCCGGGCGCATAATAAATAACCTCCCGGCCAGGGAGCGCGTGCACGCGAAAGAGCTCGCGCCGGAGGCGGATTTCAAGAAGAAGGCCATAGAATACAACGAGTTCACGACCGAGACGGAGGAACTGCTCTCCATCGCGCGCCGCATAAAAGAGATAGCGAAGAAAGAGGATGTCCCGTTCGACGAGATCGCCGTCCTCGTGCGCCAGCGCGACGATATCCTCAAGATCGTCGACACTTTCCTGCGCGCCGGGATCCCGTACGCGACCGACGGCAAGGAGGACGTCTCCGGCGAGAAGCGCGTCCGCCAGATGCTCGACGTGCTCTATTTCGCGCACACGCCGGATATCGAGGTCGAACAGAAGGACGCCTATCTTTACCGCATTTTGACCGCCGATTACATGCGCATCCCGATGAACGACGTCCTGCGCTTCATTGCCTCGGTGCGCGCGAAGAAGTACGAGCAGCGCAAGAAGGGCGAAGCGCCGACGATTTCCATGTTCAGTGAATTCATAGGGGGCCATCCCGCTCGGAGCCACCCTACTGATAAGAATGCCCCAGGGTGGCTCCTCGCAGGATGGCCCCTAAATAACCTCCTCTACGAAGCGGAGAATAAGCCCGTCCACGCGATGCTTATGCAGTATATAAAAGACGCCGGGGTGATGAAGTATATCCTCGAAAAATACGACAAGAACGACCTCCTGCGCATCCGCGACCTGCGCGCGCTAACATCATTCGTGAACATGGTCAAGGAATCGGACATCGCGCGCCCGGGCCTGACGCTCAAGGAATTCATCGACGAGCTGGAGACGCGCAAGGCCCACGGCATGCCGCTGCAGGGCGAACTCGTCACGGCGACACAGGAAGGCGTGCGCATTTACACGGCGCACGGCTCGAAAGGCCTCGAATTCCACACGGTATTCATCCCGTTCTGCCTCGAGAAGAAGCGCTGGCCGAAGCGGCCGCAGGGCGTCTCGATCCCTCTGCCGCCCGAGGTCTACAAGTCGAAGGAGATCCCGACCGACAAGGATATCCTGAAACAACTCGATTATTACGACGAGACGCGCCTCTTCTACGTCGCCTCGACGCGCGCGAAGGCGAACCTCATCTACACCGCCAGCCCGACGGAGAGCTCCGTCCCGAGCTCGTATCTTTCGGGCGTGGCCGATAGCGAGCGAGCCGCCGTAAAAGAAGAAGCGGTCCTGAAAGCCGCGCTCGAGGTCTCGGACGCCGCCGACCCCTTCGTCGGCACGGAGAAGATCCTGAAAGACCTTGTTGCTGATCTCTCGCTCAACCCGACCGCGCTCAACAATTACATAAACTGCCCGCGCAAATATTTATACGACGATGTGCTGATGCTGCCGTCGGGCAAGAAGCAGTCGCTTGTCTTCGGCAACTGCACCCACAAGGCGCTCGAGGATACCTATGATAAATTCATGAAGACCGGCAAATTCCCTGATTTCGCGTTCTTCAAGGATTCCTTCAAGCGCGAGCTCGGCCACGAAGCCCCGGAGGCGGCCATAAAGACCGCCTGCGAGCGCCAGGTGGAGACGTTCAAGGCCTGGTTCAGGGAAGAGTCGCGCCTGCCGGTCAAACCGCTCGGCCTCGAGAAACGGCTCGTCGTCCAGATGGAAGACGACCTTAAGTTCTCCGGCAAATACGACAAGACCGAGCTGATCCGCGGGGCAGAAGGTTGTGTCCGCGTCGTAGATTACAAGACCGGCGAGCCGGATAAGCATGTCAAAGGCATCAACAATTCCATTTCGAAGAAGATACCGGTGGCAAGCGACGAGTTCGAGGGCTACCTGCGCCAGCTCATCGCGTACAAGCTCCTCTTCGATAACGACAAGAAAGAATCACAGGGCCGCAAGGTGAAGGAAGGGGTGCTCGTCTTCCTCGACCCGGTAAAGGAGTCGGTCGCCAAGCACGACCTCGAAGCGGGCGAGTTCATGAAGAAGAGCGTCGAGCTGACCGAGGATATGGTCGCGGAGCTCGAGTCGGCCATCAAGGACGTCCGCCGCCGCATAAAGAAACTCGACTTCGCCAAACTGCCGAAGATCGACGAGAAACCCGGCAAATGCGGCAAATCGCCGAATACGTGCGATTTTTATGATATTTGCTGGAGGTAAAAAATATGCACGGCCCGCTTGAAGGCAGCACTTATGTAATAAAGTCCAGAGATGCATCGACATTAAAAGAATTCGCAAAGGTAATCCAAAAATACGATATAATGGCCGACGGGAATCCGGAGCCGGTTTTATATGCCGAACATCCCTTGGAGTATGCGGGGACAAGAGCCGACTTATATAGCGAAAGCGATAAGGCCGAAAGGATTTTTAGTGTCCAAAAACAGCCCCTATCCAATTATGTGTATGACTATATTAATACGTCCCAGAGCGTGGAGTATCATTTTAAAAGACAAGCGGGTAGAAGAGGATGGACCGTATCGGATAACAAGGATAATACCGTAATAGAAGTCGAAGAGATGCATTATGACCCCTCCTGGGGAATTATAAAAAAGATCATCAATGTAATCTGTCTATATTGCTTCGCTCATGAAAAATTTTACTATCTTGTAATGAACAAAAAGAAGGCAGGAGAGATCGTATTCTATACAGGCATTAAGGAGCTTGAACTTAAGATCCGGATAAAGGATGGCACCGATAGCAGGATAGACCGGCGCATAGTATTAGCCCTTGCCCTCTCTATAATATCATTTGAGTGCTGTACCGGAGTGACCGGAGGGGCACATTGAAACGCAATTCGAGGACATACCAAAGGTAAGATGCCCATACTGATCGACGGCTGGAACATGGTCCGCCACGAGGGCTCGGGTATCGATTATGATGATGCCTTGGCCGGCGCGAGCCATTTGATCGCTATCCTGGAGAAGTTCCAGGAGACCCATGCCGACCCTATTATCCTTGTATTCGACAGCAAGAACGAATATCTCGATATACCGGAGAGGGGCACCGCGAAACTGCGCATCGTCGCGGCCCGGAACGCCGATAACTGGATCAAGCGCCACATCGACAGCATCCCCGCGCGCCAGCGCCGCAACCTTCGCGTCGTCTCCTCCGACCGCTCGCTGTATTTTTATGCGAAGGATGCCCGGGCAACGCCGATCAAGTGCGAGGAGTTTTGGGGGAAGATTTGAAAATAGTCAATAATTTTAGATACTATTTAGTAATAAATCGGTAATTAAATAGTAGTTGACAATATTTAATTAACGATATATACTTAATTGGTAATTAAAAGGAGTTAAATATGAGTATAATTGAGTCTCCTCCCGATTATAGCTTTGTCTTTAAGAGCCCCGACAGTTTCTCGAGGATTTTAAAAGCCTCTCAATTGCCGGAATTGCAGGATCTAATACGTAAAGCTAACGATCGGTATTTCTATTGGACAGATTTAGCTCATCGCATACCGGCTAACATTGAAGCCAAACCGGAAGAAGTATGGGCATATCTGAAAATGACCCGTTCTGCAAATATGAGAAACACGCCCATTATGGATAAGAAAGGGAATTATTTTACCTATTGGATTCCAGATTGTTTGCATCGCGGTATCAGCGAAGTAGATAAATGGTCCGGCGGTCAGATAATTACCGACCAGCCGTTTGGACTCCCCTCCAAAGAGAGATATATAATTAACTCGTTAATGGATGAGGCAATCGCATCGAGCCAATTGGAAGGGGCTTCAACGGAATATGAAGTAGCAAAAAATATGTTAAGGTCGGGGCGTAAGCCGAAAGACAAAAACGAACAAATGATAGTTAATAATTGGAATGCGATGCAATTTATTCGAGAAAACAAGAAGAAGCCATTTTCTATGGACAGGCTTTTTGAGTTGCATACAATTTTGACACTAGATACGTTAGAATCTCCCAGCCAGGCAGGAAGGTTCAGGGAGACGGACGATATTTCTGTCACATACAGAGACGAAGTTGTGCATATTCCGCTCAAGGCAGAAATGTTAAAGGAAAGAATAGAGAAATTAATCGAGTTTGCAAGCAATGACGATGAAGAAAATTGGGTCCATCCTGTAATTAAGGGTGCCATGATCCATTTCTGGTTGGGATATGATCATCCCTTTATCGATGGTAACGGTAGAACGGCCAGAGCTTTGATGTATTGGTATCTTCTTGGCCAAGGGTATGAACTTTTTCAGTATTTGTCTATTTCAAAGCATTTTCTTAGGGCTCCGGGTCAATATGTGAGAGCATATCTTTATACCGAAAGCGATGAAAACGACCTGACATATTTTTTGTATTACAATTTACTTTCTATTCGGTTTGCTTTAAATGATTTGAGAAAGTATTTCAAAAGTAAACAACATGAAATATCCAAAGCAAATGATTTATTGAATAAGTTTCGGGGATTAAATTTGCGGCAAAAGAGCTTAATATATCACTCTATTCAACATCCGGATACCATTTATACGATCGAAACCCATAAGAATACTCAGGGTATCGCATATGATACTGCCCGGAAAGATTTAATGGCGCTTGTTTTAAAGGATTTCTTGAAGATGGAAAAGCAGGGTAGGCGATTGTTATTGTTTCACCCGACAGAAAAGATTATCGACAAGCTGAGCAACAAATAATGAGTTCAAAAGGTATTAAATCCTGGCCTATAGACGACAGGCCGCGCGAGAAGCTGCTCAGAAGGGGCGCGGGGGCTTTGAGCGATTCGGAGCTTCTGGCGATTCTTCTTCGCACCGGCACAAAGGGGACCAGCGCAATAGACCTTGCCCGCGCTATCCTCAAAAAATTCGGTTCATTTCGTAATATGGTGCATACTGATGCTCGAGACTGGAAAGAATTCAAGGGTTTAGGCGGAGCCAAGATGGCCCATATCCAAGCCGCGCTTGAAATCGGGCGGCGCTATCGTCAGGGAGTTGTGGACGCAATAACGCTTCTTCAGGGGGTCTGGCGGGGATCACGCTTCGTATCCGCACGGTCTTTCCCTCGATTAGGATCGAGTTAACCGCAAGAGTCAGTATCTTACGCTTCATTTCAGCGTCATTCTCGAAGGATTTGAGGTTATCGGCCAGCATGTTGCATAAGAGGGTCAGGTTCTCGTTGGTGAATAACTTGGATTTGAACTTCTCTTGATTATTCAATAATTCCTGCCGTTTATTCGTTATTTCAGCCATCCGCTCTTTAATCTTCGCCATTTGGGTCTTCAGTTGTTCCATATCGATAATGTTTTCCCGGTAGGCATCCAGCAGGCGGGTTTCCTCCGTGGCGACTGCGCTGAGCTTTGCGTCAAATGCGGCAAGATCTTGCTCAAGCGTGTTGGTTTGCTTCAGGGCGTCCTGTTGCAACCGCTCCACCTGTTCAAGGACGATTTTGGGGTTGTGGATCATTTCGCAGAAGGTATCCCATACGAGCTTTTCAAGGTCATCGGCTTTCAGCATTGATGATTCCCGGCACGCTTTTGGTTCAGGGAATGTCCGGTGGCGGTTCCCGCAACGGTAGTAGTATTTGCCGTGGCAGGGGGTGCCTTGGAAGGGCGATCCGCAAAATCCGCATCGTGCCAATCCTTTGAGAAGATATAACCGTTTGGCGTTTCTTGGCGAAAGATCGGAATTACGCTTTAGTTGCTGTTGGGCTATTTGAAACATTTTGCTATCGATTAAAATAAGGTCATCCGGGAGCTTGATCGAAATCCATTGATCATGAGGGCGAAGTTTTCGCCCGGTGTTTTTGGTACGGCGATATTTTTGGTTCGGTTTGTGTTTGTCAGTTTCAAAGGAATAATGTTTGTTCCAATAGGTTATGCCGGTGTAGGTTTCATTGCGGATGATCCGGTGCAGGCTACTGGTGTGCCATTTGAAGCCTTGGCGTGGCGGGACGCCTTTGCGGGTTAGTTCTCTCGCTATCGCCCTGATGCTGACCTT
>Ga0209507_1000419_pt1 | contig 48587 bp, 48 predicted proteins | sample AD_UKC028_MetaG_FD_184414 | JGI IMG/M metagenome (GOLD analysis project Ga0209507, IMG submission 184414) | Active sludge microbial communities of municipal wastewater-treating anaerobic digesters from USA - AD_UKC028_MetaG (SPAdes) (version 2) | ecosystem: Engineered > Bioreactor > Anaerobic >...
AAACGCGATACTGCTTGCCGCCGGTTTTTATGACCGCATACATGGGTTGGACTCCGAAAATAATACAAAGGGTGCTACAAAGAACCGCGCATTATACGGAAATTCGCTGAGAAGTCAAAGCCTTGACTGTGCGTTGTGGTAGACTTTTCGCCTTTCCCGAGGAGCTACTCATGGCTGAAATCACCACGGCCTCCGGCCTGATCTACGAAGATACCATCGTCGGCGCAGGCGCCGAGGCCAAGGCCGGCGACCACGTCGTCGTTCATTACACCGGCTGGCTGACCAACGGCAGCAAATTCGATTCGAGTAAGGATCGCAACGATCCCTTCGATTTCCCGCTCGGCCAGCGCCATGTAATTTCCGGCTGGGATGAAGGCGTCCAGGGCATGAAGATCGGCGGCACGCGCAAGCTGACCATTCCGCCGCAACTCGGTTACGGCGCCCGCGGTGCCGGCGGCGTCATTCCGCCGAACGCGACGCTGGTTTTCGAGGTTGAACTGCTCGGCATCCAATGAGCGGTTCCGACCGGGACAGCAAACCCAGGCCGCCAAAGAGCGAGGCGGCTGGCGACGACCCGTGGGCGAAATGGCGCAAGCCGGAAACGCCTGTTGCGGTCGACGCCGAAAAAGTGCCCCAAACCGAGCCGGTGGTCGAGGCAAAAGCCAAGCCGACGGGGACCCTGGGCGTCATCAAAAGCGCGCTGAAGCCATCCGCCCCCGCCGCGAAGAAGCCGGCCAAAGGCGGACCACGCCCGACGCCGCCGACCAAGGCGGTGCCGGCCGCGCGCAAGCCGCTGGCGCCGCAGCCGGTTCGCCCTGCCGCCGCGCCGAATGCGCCGGCCCCCGAGGGCGTGCGCCTGTCCAAGGTGATGTCCGAGCGCGGCATGTGTTCGCGGCGCGAGGCGGATCTGTGGATCGAGCGCGGCTGGGTTTTTGTGGACGGCGAACGGATCAGCGAACTGGGCACCCGCATCAAGCCGGATGCCGACATCGCGATCTCGAAAGAGGCCAAGCATGACCAGGCCAAGCAGGTCACGGTACTGCTCAACAAACCGGTCGGTTATGTCTCCGGCCAGCCGGAACCGGGCTTTACGCCAGCCATCACGCTGATTACGGCGGAAAACCAGGTCAAGCAGTCCGGCGACCCCGAGTTCAAGCCCTGGATGCTGCGCAATCTGGCACCTTCCGGACGGCTGGACATCGATTCGACCGGCTTGCTGGTGCTTACCCAAGACGGCCGCGTCGCCAAGAAGCTGATCGGCGACGACAGCCAGGTGGAAAAGGAGTATCTGGTCCGCGTGGCCGGCGAACTGATCCCCGATGGCCTGAAACTGCTCCAGCATGGTCTGGAACTCGATGGCAAGCCACTGAAGCAGGCCTGGGTCAAGCAACTGAATGAGGACCAGCTGCACTTCATCCTGAAGGAAGGCAAGAAGCGCCAGATTCGCCGCATGTGCGAACTGGTCGGCTTGCGCGTCCTGGGCTTGAAGCGGGTGCGCATCGGCCGTGTCAAGCTGGGCGATCTGCAGCTCGGGCAGTGGCGTTTCCTGCGGGCTGACGAGGCCTTCTGAGCCCAGCCTGCAACAAAAAAGCCCGGTTGCTGAACCGGGCTTTTTTTCGTGCGCGGAAAACGTCGATCAGGCCGGCTTGTTGCCGATCATCACGGTGGCTTCACCTTCGATGACGACGGTTTCGCCGACCTTGCAGACGGTGTCGAGGATGACGCGCTTCTTGGCGGCGACGACTTCCTTGACGGTGACCGTGGTCTTGACGGTATCACCGGGGCGCACCGGAGCCTTGAACTTGAGCGTCTGGGCCAGGTAAATCGTGCCGGGGCCTGGCAGATGGGCGCCGAGGACGGCGGAGATGAAGCTGGCGGAAAGCATGCCGTGGGCGATGCGGCCGCCGAACGGGGTGGTCTTGCCGAACTCCTCGTCCAGATGGACGGCGTTGGTGTCGGTGGAAACACCTGCAAAGAGAACGATGTCGGCGTCGGTGATGGTCTTGCCGATGGTGGCGCTCATGCCGGGTTGCAGGTCTTCGATGTAGTACGTCATTACTGTTTCCTCGGGTTATGAAATTTGTGGCCTGAACTTTAGCACGTCATTCGGTGCGCAGCGCTTCCACCGGGTCGAGCCGAGCGGCCCGGCGGGCTGGCAGCACGCCGGCTGCGAGGCCGATGCTGATGGCAACGAGTTCGGCGAGCAGCACGAAACTGAGCGGCGTATGCACCGGCAGCGCGGGCACAGCGAAGTGAATCACTTGGGCGAGGCCGAAGCCGAGCAGGAGGCCGAGAAAGCCGCCGAGCGCCGAGAGCGCCACCGCTTCCCCAAGGAACAGCGCCAGGATGGTTCGTCGCGGGGCGCCAAGCGCCACCAGGAGGCCGATTTCACCGGTCCGTTCGCTGACGGCAATGGTCATGATGGTGACGATGCCGACGCCGCCGACCAGCAGCGAGATGCCGCCGAGCGCGCCGACCGCCATGGTCAGCACGTTGAGGATGTTGGACAGCGTTTTCAGCATCTCTTCCTGGGTGATGATGGTGAAATCCTCGTGGCCATGGCGGGCGACCAGGCGCTCCTTGATGGCGCTGGCGACGATCGACGAGGGCACGCCCTCCTCGGCGGCGACATTGATCTCATCGACGCCTTCGCGGTTGAACAGTTCCTGGGCGCGGGCCGCCGGGATGAAGGCGGTGTCGTCGAGATCGATGCCGAGAAACTGGCCTTTCGGCGCCATGACGCCGATCACCCGGAAGTGCAGGCCGCCGATGCGCAGGCGCTGGCCAAGCGGGTTCTCGCTGCCGAACAGTTCGTTCTTGACCTTCGAACCGAGCACGACGAAGGCGCGCGCACTGCCTTCGTCGTCGGCCGGCAGAAACTGGCCGCTTTGCACGGTCGACCGGTAAACCTTGGGCAAATTGGCGTTGACGCCGTAGACCAGTGTTCGCCGCGTCCGGCCATTGCCTTCCACTTCGGCATTGCCGCGCACATTGGGCGTAACGGCAACAACGTGTGGCAGGCGTTCGAGCGACTTGGCGTCCTCCAGCGACAGCGGCCGGGCGCTTGATGGCAGGCCGGACGGCGCGCCGCCCGTGCGCGTTTTGCCCGGTGTCGTGGTAATCACGTTGGTACCGAATTGCGTAAACTCGCCCAACACGAAGCGGTGGATGCCTTCGCCGATCGAGGTGAGCAGGATCACCGCCGCGATGCCGACGGCGATGCCGAGCAGGGTCAGGAAACTGCGCAGGCGCTGGGCGGTGATGGCGCGGACGGCGAGCTGGAGCGAGTCGGCCCAGAGCATGGCTAATGCTTCATCAGGGCTTGCACCGGGTCGAGCCGGGCGGCGCGGCGGGCCGGCATGACACCGAACAGCAGCCCAGTGATCAGCGCCGTCGACAGGCCGGCGATCACCGCCCAGTCTGGCGGATAGGCCGGGAAGACGGGAAAGGCCTGGCGCAGGCCGAAGGCACCAAGCTGGCCAAGCAGGTAGCCGACGATGGCGCCAACCGTGGACAACATCGCCGCTTCGGCCAGAAAGGCCAGGAGGATCGTCCGCGCCGTGGCACCGAGCGCCTTGAGCAGGCCGATTTCGCCGGTACGCTGGGTGACGGCGACGAGCATGACGTTCATCACCAGAATGCCGGCCACCGCCAGGCTGATCGCGGCAATGCCGGCAACGCCGAGGGTCAGCGCGCCGAGCAGCTTGTCGAAAGTGGCGAGCACGGCATCCTGGGTAATGACCGTGACGTCCTCCTCGCCGCGATGGCGCTGCTTGAGGATGTCCATGACCTGCTCCTTGGCCTCGGGAATCGCCTCGCGACTCTTGGCCTCGACCAGGATGCGGAACAGGGTGTTGGAGTTGAACATGGCCTGGGCCAGCGACACCGGCACGATGACCAGTTCGTCGGTATTCATGCCCAGCCCCTGGCCGACTGGCTTGAGTACGCCGACGATGCGCAGGCGACGGTCGCCGACGCGGATCAACTGGCCGACAGCCGGCTCGTTGCCGAACAATTCTTCGCGAATCTTGCTGCCGATGACGGCGACCGACGAGCCGCGATTCCAGTCCTCTTCCGGCAGGCCGCGGCCCTGCGCCAGTTCGAAATTGCGGATGGGAATGAAGTCGCTGGTCGAGCCGGCGACGATGATTTCGCGCAACCGGCCGCCGAAACTGATTTCCGAAGTGCCGACGGTGAGCGGGGCGAGCCGGCTGACCGCCGAGGCCCGGCGCAATGCCGCCGCATCGTCGACGGTCAAGTCGCGCGGCGTCGTCGTGATGGCGTTGGCCGGGTTGAAACCGCCGGTGCCGGAGCGGCCGGGCAGGACGATGACGAGGTTGGTGCCGATCGAGGAAAACTGGCCGACGACGTAGCGCCGTGCCCCGTCGCCCAAGGCGGTGAGAATGACGACAGCGGCGACGCCGATCGACATGGCGAGCACCGACAGCGTCGTCCGCATCGGACAGCCGGTCGCCGCATCGCGGGCGAAGCGCAGGACGTCAGGCAGGCGCATGGGCGTTCTGCCCGCTGTCGTGTTTCAGGCGGCCGTCCTCCATGACGAGCTGGCGTCGGGCGCGGGCGCCCATGGCCTGGTCGTGGGTGACGACGAGGAGCGTGACGCCGCTGGCGTTGAGCACTTCGAGCAGATTGACGACTTCTTCGCCGGTGTGGCGGTCGAGGTTGCCGGTCGGCTCGTCTGCGAGGATCAGGGCCGGCTGCATGATGGTGGCGCGGGCGATGGCGACACGCTGGCGCTGGCCGCCGGAAAGCTGGTCGGGACGATGGTCGGCGCGGTTTTCCAGGCCGAAACCGGAGAGCGCCCGCGCGACGCGGGTATTGCGCTCCTTGAGCGGGATACCGGCGAGCGTCATCGGCAGCGCGATATTTTCAGCGGCGGTCAGGCGCGGAACCAGATGGAAGCTCTGGAAAACGAAGCCGATGCGCTCGCTGCGCACCCGCGCCTGTTCGTCGGGCGAAAGGGTCGTCACGTCGCGCCCTTCCAGGCGGTAGCTACCGGCGTTGGGGCGGTCAAGCAGGCCGAGCAAGTTGAGCAGGGTCGATTTTCCGGAGCCGGACGGCCCCATCACGGCGACGTATTCGCCGGCGCCGATACTCAGATCGAGCGCTGTCAGCGCGTGAACCTCGGAGTCGCCGAGCTGGAAGACGCGCTCGATGCCGGTGAGTTCGATCAGCGCCATGCGCTTATTTGGCCTTCGTCTTGTCGTCGGGCGTCACGGTGGCCCCGGCCTTGACGCCTTCCTTTTCGAGCGAGGTGACAATGCGGTCGCCGGCGGCCAGCCCTTCGAGTACCTCGGTGTATTCCCAGTTGGCCAGCCCGGTCTTGATCTTGCGCTCTTCCAGCTTGCCGCTGTCGGCGTTGAACAGCAGCACGCGGCCGCCTTCCTGAATCGCCGCGGTCGGAATGCGCAGCACCTTGTCGCGGCCGTCGAGGATGATCTCGACGTCCGCGCTGTAGCCGACCAGCAGCTTCCCGGTCGCGCCCGGATGCTCGAAGTCGACTTCGACGTCGACCGTGCGCGCCTGCTTTTCCACGGCTGAAACATAGGGCGCGACGCGCCGCACCTTGCCGGGGATGATCTTGCCCGGCAAGGCATCGAGCGTGACCCGCACCGGCTGGCCGATGCTGATCTTCGGCGCATCGACTTCGTCCATCGGCGCCTTGACGTAGAGGCAGGAATCGTCGATCAGGTCGATCGCCGGCGGCGTCGGCACCCCGGGCGGCGACGGCGTCGAGTATTCACCCAGTTCGCCGACGATCTTGGCGACCGTACCATCGAAGGGCGCATACAAGGCGACGCGCCCCTGCTCGACGCGCGTCGCCTTCAGTTTAGCCTCGGCCTGGGCAACATCGGCCTTGGCGGTATTGCAGCTGGCACGCTTGACCTCGGCCTCGGTGCGGGCAATCTCCTCGCGGCTGGCCGAGACAAACCCCTTGTCACGCAGTTCGGCCTGCCTTTTTGCCTCTTTTTCGGCGTTGACCGCTGCAATGCAGACTTCATCGACCCGCTTGCCGGCCAGGGCAACCTGGGACTGCGACAGGGCGGCCTGCGCCTGCTGGTCGTCGTTCCACAACTTCAGGAGCAACTGCCCTTTCTTGACGCGGTCGCCTTCCTTGACGCCGAGGTATTCGATCCGCCCGCCGACAATGGTCGACAGTTTGGTGCGCTGGCAGGCCTCGACGGTGCCGGCGCGGGTGTTGGCCAGCGTCGCTTCGACCTTGCCCTCGGCGACTTCCTTCAGCACGACAGGGATGGGCTTGGGCCGGGTGAACCAGGCGAAGGCGAGGCCGAGCACGGCAACGATGGCGATGACGACGGCAATGCGGCGCATGAAGATTCCTTGGCAGAGGCCGGCGCGCGGCCTGAACGAACAGCGAACGCCCCCATTCTCGCCCATCCCGGCGGTTTGACCAAAGGCGCCGGGACAGGCCGTCCGGCAAGCAGCGAAAAATCGCGTTGTTCCCTGGCTTTTCCGCAACCATGTGCTAATCTGGAATTGTGCTGAGGCTCGCAGCAATCCCGGCACTGCTTGGTAGTATCAGCTGCGTATCAGGGGATTCCATGGACGCATTCCCGGAAACCAATCTTGAGATGACCGAGTAGTATCCGTATCGGCGAAAAGCCGAATGCTCCAGCCGGAATGGCCAGAGCCGCAGCAAACGAAGCCCATGTCCCTTATAGAGCATGGGCTTCTCGTTTCCGGGATACACCGGCACCTTCCGGCTTGCGCAATGAACCAATCCCTGCCAAATTGATCGAACTTCGACATCCAGCACAAGGAGATTCCGATGAAGAAAATGATTGCCGCCCTGCTCGCCGCTGTATTCGCTGTTGCCAGCGTTTCCGCCATTGCCTGCGGCGACAAGGCCAAGGATGAAAAGCAGATGAGCACGCCGTCCAAGCCGAAGATCTGACGACGACGGCCACCACTTCCGAAGGCGCCTCCATGGCGCCTTCTTCTTGCCATGCTCGACAGCGACAACGCCGCTTTCATCCTGACCGGAGTCAGCATCAGCCTGGCCTCGTGCAACCCGGACCGCCTGCCGAGCATGAGCCGCGGGCTGGGGTGCAAGCTGATCGACGACGGCCGACAGGTCAGCATCTTCCTGCGGCGCTCGCAGTCGGAAGCACTCCTCGAAAACATCCGCAGCAGCGGCGGGCGGGTCGCCAACGTCTTCAGCCTGCCGAGCAGCAATCGCACCCTGCAACTGAAGGGCAGTAACGCCCGGATCGTTCCCTTCGCTGCGGAAGACATTCCCGTCATCGACGGCCACATCGCCGATTTCGTGCTCGAGGTCGTTCCGCTGGGCATGTCCGAAGCCGTGGTGCGCGCCATCCTGGCCTACCAGCCGGACGATCTGGTGAGCGTCGTCTATTCGCCCTGCGCGGCTTTCTCGCAAACCCCCGGGCCCAAGGCCGGCGTGCCCCTGGGCTGATCCATGACCCTGCGCCTCGACACCATTCGCGAATGCCTGGAGGGCGTCATCCCCGGCCACATCGCCACCTGCGATGCGGAGGGAATCCCCAACCTGGCCTATCTGTCGCAGGTGCAGTTCATCGACAACGAACATGTCGCGCTGTCCTATCAGTTCTTCAACCGCACCCGCCAGAACATCCTCGCCCGCTCGCCCGTTCGCCTGATGCTCACCAGCCACCTGACCGGCGCCCAGTACCGGCTGACCCTGGCCTATCTGCGCACCGAAACGGCCGGCCCGCTGTTCGAGCAGATGAAGGCGAAACTGGCCGGAATCGCCTCGCACACCGGCATGAGCGAGGTGTTCCGCCTGCTTGGTTCGGACGTCTATCGCATCCTCGCCATTGAGCAGGTGCCGGGACCGACGGTGGCGCCACCGCCCCCGGTTGTCAACTATCTGACCGCGCTGCGCCGCGCCACCGGCCGCCTCGCCAGCTGCGGCAACCTCGAGCGACTGCTGGAAACGGCGCTCGACTGCCTCGGCGCCGAGTTCGGCATCGACCACGTCATGCTGCTGATGCACGACGAAGGGCGCGGCCGCCTGTACACCCTCGCCAGCCGCGGCTATCCGCAATCCGGCATCGGTTCCGAGATCCCGGTCGGCGCCGGCATCATCGGCATCTGCGCCCGCGAACGGATTCCCATCCGCATCGGATTCATGACCAGCGAGTATGGTTACGGACGCACCATTCGCGACGGCGTCGAGGCCGATGGCCAGGGCGACAGCCTGGAGTCGGCGATTCCGCTGCCGGGTCTGCCGGAAGCCGGCAGCCAACTGGCGGTGCCGATCACCGCCTTCGACCACCTGCTCGGCGTGCTCTACCTGGAGAATGTCGCCGACCTGCATTTCGGTTACGACGACGAAGACGCCCTGGTGGCATTCGCCGCACAACTGGGGCTGGCGATGCATCACCACCAGGAGGCGGAAGAACTGGTGGAGGATGTGCCAGGCGTCGAAGGTTCGCCTCCGGCGCCAGCCGGACCACCGCTGCTGGTACGCCATTTTGCCGCCAACGACAGCGTCTTTATCGATGACGATTACCTGATCAAGGGTGTCGCCGGCGCCATCCTGTGGACTTTGCTCACCGATTTCGTCGAGCGTCGGCGCACCGGCTTCACCAACAAGGGGTTGCGCGTCGACCCGAGAATCCGCCTGCCGGGCGTCAGCGACAATCTGGAAGCGCGCCTGGTGTTATTGCAGCGCCGCCTGGAGGAACGGGCGGCCGGCATTCACCTGAAAAAGACCGGCCGCGGACGCTTTTCACTGACGGTTGACCGGCCGCTGCAACTCGTTTCCGGCTGACTTTCCGGGGTCGAATACCCCCGCTTCTTAAATCTTCATTCACCGTTTCTTAAAAGATTCGTAAGCGCCCGTCGTCCGTCTTGCAACGGCTTTCGGGCGGTCTAGACTTCCTCCATCAACCAACGACGGGAGAAGCCATGAACCCAGCGCATCACGAAACCGATCCGCGGCAACTGCTCCAGCAGATGCTGCTGATTCGTGCCTATGAAGAAGCCATCGTCGCCGGCAGCGGCACCGGCAAGATACCCGGCACCTGCACTTCGGTCGGCCAGGAAGCGGCTGCCGTCGGCGTGGTCAACGCCCTTGGCGCCGACGACCTGATTCTCACCAACCACCGCAGTGCCGGCCACCTGCTTGCCCGCGGCGCCGACCCCGGCCGCCTGCTGGCGGAAGTCATGGGCCGCAGCGACGGCTACTGCCGAGGCCACAGCGGCTCTCTGCACATCTCGGTCAAGGAACTGGGCATCGTCCTCACCTCGACCATCGTCGGCGCCGAATTGTCCCTCGCCCCGGGCGTCGCACTGTCGCAAACCATGCTCGACCGGCCGGGCATCGTCGTCTGTTTCTTCGGCGACGGCGCCGCCTGCGAGGGCAGCTTCCACGAATCGCTCAACCTCGCCGCATTGTGGAACCTGCCCATCCTCTACGTCTGCGAAAACAACCAATGGCAGGCCTTCGTCCATCGCCGCGAAGCCACCAGCCGCGAGCACATATCCGACTGGGCCGCGTCCTACGGCATTCCCGCCAGGACAGTGGACGGCAACGACGTCAGCGCCGTCTTCGCCGCGGCTCAGGAAGCCGCCGCCCAGGTGCGCGAGAGCGGCCGCCCCTATCTGCTGGAAACCTGGACCTACCGGACGCGCGGCCATTTCGAGCCCGATGACCAGGCCTACGTGGATCCGGCCGAACGCGAAGCCTGGCTGGCGCGCGACCCGATCGCCATGTGCCGCGACCGCCTGATCGCCGACGGCCACCTCACCCCGGCCCAGTCCGCCGCCATGGCCGACAAGGTGGCGAGCCGCATCGCAGTCGCCCAGGCGTTCGCCGAAGCCTCCCCCTTCCCCGACGTTAGCGAACTGACCCGCGACGTCTACGCCTGAGGAACCGCCATGACCACACTGACCCTTTACGATGCCGTCGGCGCCGCCCTCACCGAAGAAATGCGGCGCGACCACAGCGTCCTCGTCTTTGGCGAGGGCATCGCAACCAAGCGCCACGATCTGGTGCAGGAATTCGGCGCCCGGCGCGTGCGCAACACGCCGCTTGCCGAAGGCATCATCGCCGGCACGGCTGTCGGCGCCGCCGGTACCGGCCTGCGTCCGGTCATCGACCTGCTGTTCGCCCCCTTCCTCTGCTACGCGATGGACGAACTGGTCAACAGCGCCGGCAAGCTGCGCTACATGTCCGGCGGACAATTCTCCTTCCCCCTCGTCACGCTGGCGATGACCGGCGCCGGCTGGGGCGTCGGCGCCCAGCACAACCACAACAACGAGGCCTGGTTCGTCCATAGCCCCGGCCTCAAGGTCGTCATGCCGAGCAACCCGGCGGACGCCAAGGGGCTGCTCAAGGCGGCCATCCGCGACGACAACCCGGTCCTCTTTTTCCTCGACATCGGCTTGCTCTACCAGCCCGGCGAGGTGCCGACCGGAGAGCAGACCGTGCCTCTTGGCAAGGCTGCTGTGCTACGCGCCGGCAGCGACGTGACGCTGGTGTCCTACGGCAAGACCGTCCATCACTGCCTGCAGGCGGCGGATACCCTGGCCGGCAAGGGAATCGCCGCCGAGGTCATCGACCTGCGCAGCCTCAAGCCGCTCGACGAAGCCGCCATCCTCGCCTCCGTCGCCAAAACCGGCCGCCTGGTGGTCGTCCATGAAGCCAACCGCCTGTGCGGCGTCGGTGCCGAAATCGCCGCGCTGGTGGCGGAGGAAGCTTTCACCTCGCTCAAGGCGCCGGTCGTTCGCCTCGGCGGACCCGATGCGCCGGTGGCGTCCAGTTATCCGCTCGAACAAGCCTTCGTGCCCCAGGCGGAGGCCATCGCCGCGGCTGCCGAACGACTCTGCTGCTACCAGCACGCCTGATTTTCAAACACCATCAAACCACAACAGGAGATCGCACCATGCATCCCAGCCCCAAGCAGAAATTCACCTTGATCGTTGCCGCCTTCGCCTGCGGATTCGTTCATTCCACCGCCGCCCAGGCCGACGGCAACAACGCCGCCAAGATCAAGCGCGGCGCCCTTCTGGTCGCCGCCGGCGACTGCGTCACCTGCCACACGCCGTTCAAGATGGGCGCCAACGGCCCGGAAAAGGACATGGCGCGCGGCCTCTCCGGCCACCCCGAGCAACTGAAGCTGGGCAGCCCGCCCAAACTGGACGGCGACTGGAACTGGGCCGGTAGCGCGACGATGACGGCCTTCGTCGGTCCCTGGGGCACCAGCTTCGCCGCCAACCTGACACCGGATCGCGAGACCGGCATCGGATCATGGAAGGAAAAGGATTTCGTGCAGGCGATGCGCACCGGCAAGCATGTCGGCGTCGCCCGCCCGATCATGCCGCCCATGCCCTGGCAGGCCATCCGTCATCTGCCGGACAGCGACCTGCACGCCATCTACGCTTACCTGCAGGCGCAGCCGGCGGTGAAGAACAAGGTGCCCGATTACGCCCCGCCGGCAACCGCAACGGCAAAGGCCGGTGGCGGCAAGAACCCCGGATAAGCGGTATTCACGGACGAACCAGGAACAATTCGGGATCGACCGGCGTGTTGTTGAGGATGACGGCCCAGTGCAGGTGCGGGCCGGTCACCCGCCCGGTGGAACCGACGGCGCCAAGGATTTCGCCCTTTTTGACCGGTTGACCGGAACGGACGTCGATGCGCGACAGATGCATGTAGGCGGTGATCAGTCCCTGGCCGTGGTCGATGAAAACGGTGTTGCCGTTGAAGAAGTAATCGCCGGTATTGGCGACGACGCCGGCGGCCGGCGCCTTGACCGGCGCTCCGGTGCCGACGGCAACGTCGAGTCCGGCGTGCGGGTTGCGCGGCTGCCCGTTGAAGACGCGGCGCAGGCCGAAGCGCGACGACAGCGGGCCGGTCGCCGGCAGCATGAAATCGGTCGCCGGTGCCGCGTCGGAAAAACGGCGCTTGATGGCTTCGGTAATTTCCCGTTCGCGCTCGATGCGCGCCAGATCGTCGGGGTCGGGCTCGACCTTGCGCTTGTCCTTGATGGTCAGGCGCTGTTCCGGGTAATTCTTGACATGGACCGGCACGCTGAGGGCGGTTGCGGTCGACCCGCTGAAAACGCTGATTTCCAGCGTGCCCGGCAAGGTGTCGAGCGGAATGCCGAGCAGCGCGACCCAGCGCCCGCCGTCGCGCAACACGGCCAGCGGCTGCTCGCCCCAGCGGGCGGTCGGCGGCGCCGTGCCGGCGGCAGCGAGATCGATGACGGCAACACCGCCGGGCACCGGGTTGTGCTGCGGCAGCGCTAGGCTGGCGGCGCTGGCGAGAGTCAGGCCCAGCGCGCAGAACAGGCGCAGGAAGCTCAGAGCTTGGCCGCCTTGAAGGTATTGCACTGGTTCATGTCGCCGGTCTCGAAGCCGCGCTTGAACCAACGCACGCGCTGTTCCGAAGTGCCGTGGGTGAAGCTTTCCGGCACGATGCGGCCTTGCGCCTGCTGCTGCAGGCGGTCGTCGCCGATGGCGGTGGCGGCGGTCAGCGCCGCTTCGAGGTCGCCCGGTTCGAGGACATTCTTCATGGTGTCGGTGCGCTTGCCCCAGACGCCGGCCAGGCAGTCGGCCTGCAGTTCCATGCGCACCGAGAGGGCATTCGATTCGGCCGGGCTGGCGCGGCGGCGCGCCTTGTCGACCTGCTCGGCGATGCCCAGCTGGTTCTGCACGTGGTGGCCGACCTCGTGGGCGATCACGTAGGCCTGGGCGAATTCGCCGGGCGCCTTGAAGCGGTCCTTCAGTTCACGGAAGAAGGTCAGGTCGATGTAGACCTTCTGGTCGCCCGGGCAGTAGAACGGCCCCATCGCCGACTGGCCGGTGCCGCAGGCGGTCGGCGTCATGCCGGAGAACAGCACCAGCTTGGGCTCCTCGTACTGGCGGCCGCTGGCGCGGAAGACTTCGTTCCAGGTGTCTTCGGTCGACGCCAGCACTTTCGACACGAAACGCGCGGTTTCGTCGTTGGCCGGCGGTTTGGATGCTGGCGGCGCGCTCTGTTCGATGGCCGGCATGCCGCCGCCACCGCTCAGCATGCTGAGCACCGTCAGCGGATTGATGCCGAGGAAATAGCTGGCGACCAGCGCAATTGCGATGGTGCCGATCCCCAGGCGCCCGCCCCCGAGGCGCAGACCACCGCCGCCGCCCATGCCACCGCCGCGGCGGTCTTCGAGGTTGTCGCTTTCACGTTGGTCATCCATGCGCATGGCGGTTCCTTAGCGGTAAAGGTTGATGGCGTCGCGGGTTTCGAGCGCAACCTGGCGCGCCGCAGCGGCAAAATTCTCGTCCTTGCCAGCGTAGAGAATGGCACGCGAGGAACTGATCATCAAGCCGGTGCCATTGGCGGTGCAGCCGGCCTTGACGGTGGCCTCGATGTCGCCGCCCTGGGCGCCGATGCCGGGCACCAGCAGCGGCACGTCGCCGACGATGGCGCGCACGCGTTCGATTTCAGCCGGGAAGGTGGCGCCGACGACCAGCGCGCACTGGCCGGTGGTGTTCCACTCCCTGGCGACGAGGCGGGCGACGCGCTCGTAGAGTTTTTCGCCGTTCCCCACATCAAGGAATTGCAGGTCGCTGCCGCCGATGTTGGAAGTGCGGCAGAGCAGGATGACCCCTTTTTCCGGGTAGGCCAGGTAGGGCGCGGCCGAGTCGCGGCCCATGTAAGGGCTGGCCGTGATGGCGTCGGCCTGGAAGCGCTCGAAGGCTTCGACGGCGTACTGCTCGGCGGTCGAGCCGATGTCGCCGCGCTTGGCGTCGAGAATAACCGGGATCCCGGGGTGCTTGGCGTGAATGTAGGCGATCAGCGCTTCGAGCTGGTCTTCGGCGCGGCGGGCGGCGAAGTAGGCAATCTGCGGCTTGAAGGCGCAGACGAGATCGGCGGTGGCGTCGACGATGGCGGCGCAGAATTCGAAGATGGCATCGTCGCGACCCTTGAGGTGGGCGGGAAACTTGGCCGGATCGGGGTCGAGGCCGACGCAGAGCAGGGAGTTGTTCTTCCGCCAGGCGGCGGCGAGCATCTGGGTGAAGGTCATGCGGCGTCCTTTTTCGCTTCAGGCGGCAGGAATCGGGAGAATTTCTCGGGCAGCACGCAGGTCTGCAGACTGCGCTGGGTGAACAGGAAGCGGCCGTCGCAGACGAAACCGAGTTCCTGCCAGTCGACGTTCCGGTTCAGCATCAGCATGCATTCGATCAGCTCGCGGCGCGGCATGCGCCGGTTCTTCGTAAACAGCGCCAGCACCGCACCGTCGAAGCTGTTGCAATCGTGCAGAAAGAACGGCGCCGCCTTGCGTGTGCGACCGTTCACGTAGATGCGCGGATGCAGGTTGATCGGGAAGGCGCGGCCCCATTGCCACCAGTTGCTTTCGTCGAAAGTCCTGACGCGTCGGGCAAGGAGTTCGGCCTTGTGCTTTTCCAGGTGCGGATGCTTGATGCCGTAGAGCATGCGGCGCGTCTCGCCGGTTTCCACGGTCTTCGAGCAGACGAATTCCATGTTGCCCTTGGGGTGCGTGAAGATGTTGTCCGCCCCCGAAACGGCACCGACCTTGACGGTGAAGACATCGGCGAAGCGCACGCTGTAGTCGTCGCGCAGGAACATCAACTGGCCATCGACCTCGACGAAGCGCCGGCCGTCGGCCATGTGGCGGTCCATCCGCCCCTTCTCGAAACGGAAGATGGCGCAGTTCGGCGTATGTTCGCCGAAGACGCGGGTATCGCCGGTTTCGTAGAAATGCGTGATGCTGCCCTGCGTAAATAGCCAGGCGTTGAGTTTTTTGGCGGCGGTCAGCTTGATGAACTCGCGCGGCACGATGAACACCAGTTCGCCGCCCGGCTTCAGGTGGCGAACGCTCTTCTCGATGAAAAACAGGAACAGGTTGCTGCGCTTGTCGAAAAGTCCGGATTTCAGCCTTTTCTGGGTGTCGACCGCAACATCCTGAAAACGCACGTAAGGCGGGTTGCCGATGATGGTGTCGAACTGCTCGCTCAACGGGTAATCGAAGAAATCGCGGATTTCGGCGCCCGGCGGCGCGACGCGCGGGTCGATCTCGATGCCGACGCAATCGGCTTGGCGCTCGCGCATGGTCGCGAAAAAGGCGCCGTCGCCGGCCGACGGCTCCAGCACGCGGCCCTTGTTCCGGCACAGGTCGAGCATGAAGACGACCACGCTGGGCGGCGTAAAGACCTGGCCGAGGCTGGCGACATCGCGGGCCGACATGGGTATCAGAAACCGCTGCCCGGCTGAGCGAGGTAACTCGTCTCTTCGGGAGTCGATGGACGGCCCAGTGCCGCATTACGGTGCGGGAAACGGCCGAAGCGGGCAATGACTTGATGATGCCGGTGCGCGTAGTCGAGGAAGCCTTCACAGCCCGAATGCTCGGCGGCCAGCGCCGAGAACAGCGCGACCGAGCGCTCCTGGTCGGCCAGCACTTCGCTGTGCTCGAAAGGCAGGTAGACGAACAGCTTTTCGACAGCTGACAGGCCCTTGTCCCAGCCCTTGGCGAGCGCTGTTTCGGCCAACTGGCGGGCCTGTGCATCGCCGGCGAAGGCCTTTGCTTCACCGCGAAAGAGGTTGCGCGGGAACTGGTCGAGCAGGATCAGCAGCGCAAGCGCGCCTTGCCGCTCGGCGACCCATGCCGCCAACTGGCCAGCCAGCGCGGCCTCGACGCCGGGCAGGAAACGGCTGCGGATTTGATCGTCGAAGGCGGCGTCCTTGCGGAACCACTCGCTACGGGGCTGGCCGAATCCGGGTTCGCCCGGAAGGCCGAACCAGAAGGCGAGGATGTCCGCCGGCACTGTGCTGTCCATCAGCCGGCCTTGCCCCACGAATCCTTCAACGTGACTGCCCGGTTGAACACCGGGGCGCCGGGCCTGGAATCGACGCGGTCGGCAACGAAATAGCCGTGGCGCTCGAACTGGAAGCGTTCTTCCGGCCCGGCGTCGCGCAGGCAGGGTTCGAGCTGGGCGGTGATGATCTGCGCCGAATCCGGGTTGAGGTCGTCGAGGAAATTGCGTTCGAGCTCCGGCGCATCGCCTTCGCGCCGGGAACCGGGCGCCGGCACCTTGAACAGGCGTTCGTAGAGGCGGATTTCGGCGGCGTAGGACTGGGCGGCGGAAACCCAGTGCAGGTTGCCCTTGACCTTGACGCTGTCGGCGCCCGGCGTGCCGGACCTGGTTTCGGGCAGATATTCGCAGTGGACCGCAACTATCTTGCCGTTCTCGTCCTTGTCGCAGCCGATGCACTTGACGACATAGCCATAGCGCAGCCGGGCCATGTTGCCGGGGAACAGGCGACGGTAGCCCTTGCTCGGGACTTCCATGAAGTCCTCGCCCTCGATCCACAGTTCGCGACTGAAGGGGACGGCGCGTTGACCGAGCTCCGGGTGCAGCGGGTGATTCGGGGCGAAGCACTCCTCGACCTGGCCTTCCGGGTAGTTGTCGATGATCAGCTTGAGCGGGTCGAGGACGGCGATGCGGCGCTGGTCGGACTCGTTCATGACTTCGCGCATGGCGTCTTCGAACAGCACGTAGTCGATCAGCGAATCGTTCTTGGAGACGCCGATGCGCTCGGCAAAGAGGCGGAAACCCTCGGCGGAATAGCCGCGGCGGCGGGCGCCAACCAGCGTCGGCAAGCGCGGGTCGTCCCAGCCTGCGACGTGCTTTTCGTCTACCAGCTGGATCAGCTTGCGCTTGCTCAGGACCACGTAGGTCAGGTTGAGGCGCGAGAATTCGATCTGCTGCGGCAGCGGACGCTGTAGCAGACCGCCTTCGGCCAGGCGTTCGAGCAGCCAGTCGTAGAACGGTCGCTGATCCTCGAATTCCAGCGTACAGATCGAGTGCGTGATGTTTTCCAGCGCGTCCTCGATCGGGTGGGCGAAGGTGTACATCGGGTAGACGCACCACTTGTCGCCGGTGTTGTGGTGGGTCGCGTGGCGAATGCGGTAGATCGCCGGATCGCGCAGGTTGATGTTGGGCGCGCTCATGTCGATCTTCGCCCGCAGGATATGCTCGCCGTCGGCGAATTCACCGGCCTGCATGCGCTTGAAGAGATCCATGTTCTCGGCGGCGCTGCGATTACGGAACGGTGAATCCTTGCCCGGCTGGGTCAGCGTGCCGCGATTGGCGCGCATTTCCTCGGCCGACTGGCTGTCGACGTAGGCGTGGCCGGCGGAGATCAGGTATTCGGCGAACTGGGCCATCCAGTCGAAATAATTGGAAGCCTGATAGAGATTGGTTTCGCCGCCCTGCTGCCAGGAGCAGCCGAGCCAATGCACGGCATCGATGATCGAATCGACGTATTCCTGCTCTTCCTTTTCCGGGTTGGTGTCGTCGAAACGCAGGTGGCAGCGGCCGCCGTATTGCTCGGCGAGGCCAAAGTTGAGCAGGATCGATTTGGCATGGCCGAAATGCAGGTAACCGTTCGGCTCGGGCGGGAAGCGGGTGCGAATTCTGGCCGGATCGAGCGGGCCGGCGGCGTGGTCGGCGGCGGTGCCGGGCTGGCCGGCCCAATGGCGCTGGGCGTGCTTGCCGGCGGCGAGGTCGGCTTCGACGATGTTTCGGATGAAATTGGCGGCTGGGGCTGCTTCGGGTTTAATGGGGCTGCTCACGGTAAAACCTCGGATCTCAATCGCGCTATTTTACCGGCTGAGACTCTTAAACCGCTAAAATTCAGCCAATGTCTGCACTGCACAATCTTTCCGCTCTGAACTTCCTCGCCGTCGGCCTCGGCGCAGCGTTCGGCGCCTGGCTACGCTGGCTGCTCGGGCTGGCCCTCAACCCGCTGTTCATCGCCCTGCCGCTCGGCACGCTGGCAGCCAATCTGATCGGCGGCTACCTGATCGGCATCGCGGTCGGCGTGTTCCACATCAACACCCATTTCCCGCTGGCCTGGAAACTGTTCGCCATCACCGGTTTCCTCGGCGGCCTGACGACCTTCTCGACCTTCTCGGCGGAAGTCGTCGAACGCCTGTTGGCCGGCCAGCCAGCCTGGGCAATCGGTCTCGCCTCCGTGCATCTGGCCGGTTCGCTGACGGCGACCTACCTTGGCCTGCTGACGGTCGGTGCGACGCGCATCTGGAGTTGAAAAACAGTCTGTCGCGGTCGACCGCCAAAAAAGGCCAAAAATGACCGCCCCCGCTCAGAACAGGCGGGAGAGATGTTCCGCCAGCCCTTGCTCGTTGACGAAACTGATGTCGTACATGGCCGTAAACGCCTTGGCCTTGTCGTCTTCCAGACCGGCGATGCACATCACGAATTGCCGCCCCGTCAGCCCAAGCCGCTTCTTTAGCGCAAGGTAGCGGTCGATGTTCTGGCGGAATTCGCCGCTCTTGCACTCGATACAGATCGGCGTCTGACCGTCGACGAGCATGAAGACATCGAGCTCGTACGGGTCGCCGTTGGCCAGCACGATCTCCAGTCCTCGGGCACAGGCAACGCGGCGACCGCGCTCCTTGGCATAGCGCAAGCCGGACATCAGGGCGTGCCATTCCAGCCATTCGCCGTTGAAAAACTGGCGGATCGCCGGTGCGCTTTGCAGGATCAGGCGAATACTGTTTTCCGGCTTGTTGTGCAAGCACTTGGCGACGAAGGAAAAGTCGTACAACTGCTGGCAGAAACCGAGAAGCGCCTGGGCTTCGTCCGGCGTCTTCTTTTCCAGTTTGATCGTGGTGCCGTTGTACTCCTTTTGCTGCGACCAGCGAATGCGGTCGACCACTTCCTTGAAGAGCGTGAGATTGCTGCCGATGACCTCGGCCACTTCGTCGAAAAATCCGCTGGTGTCTACGCCGCGCAGATCGGCTTGAACCTTGATCTGGCGCTTGTGAAACCAGTCGTAGATCGGGCCGTGCTGGATTTCCGTCGCCAGTTGATCGGTGTTGCCGAGGTCCAGGCCGGCCAGCGGCGCGGCGGACGTCACCGGCTGTGGCGCCGCCTGCGCGGTCGTCGGCGCCGATTTGAGGCGGATCAGTTCGCGCTGGGCATCGAAATACTTGTCGAGCAACTTCTCGATGAAGAACAGCGTCGGATAAACCTTGGCCGGATCGGCACATTTGGGGCAGGCGATGCTCTGTCCGGCGAGGCCGTCGCCTTGCTCGGCGAGCAGCCCGCATTTGTTGCAGCGCAGGATGGCCATGGATCGGTCACGGGAAACTAAATAATGACCGGAGCATAACCCCGAGACCGATTTAGCAAGGCCCGGCATGGCACGCTGCAAGCGGAATGGCGGCCAAGACAACAGCCCCCTCGGCCGCCGATCAGAAACTGATCAAGAGTGCGATGCAGGCCGCGCCGAAAAAGGTGAGCGCCAAGGCGACCATCGTCGCCATGAGCGCCGACGGCCAGATGCGCACGTTGCGCGAAGGCAGCAACGGCTTCACCTGCATGCCCGATAATCCCGCTACGCCTGGTCCAGACCCGATGTGCATGGACCAGGCTGCCTGGGAGTGGGCGGGCGCGTGGATAGGGCACAAAGCACCGGCCGTCGGGAAGGTCGGCTTCATGTACATGCTGGCCGGAGGTACCGACGCCAGCAATACCGATCCTTATGCGACCAAACCCAACGCTGCCAATCACTGGGTCAAGACCGGGCCGCACGTGATGATTGTTGGCGCCGAACCCGGCTTCTACGAGATGTATCCGAAGGATGCCGATCCCGACACCTCGGTTCCGTATGTGATGTGGCCGGGAACCCCTTACCAGCACCTGATGATCCCGCTCAAATAGCCACGCTCCATCGTAAGGCTGCGCGCCGGCAGCAGACCACCAGTTCCCACCACCTCAGGCCGCTTTCCTCAGCAGTTTCAGGCAGTCGACCGAGGCTGCCAGATCGAGCGCCGAGAAGTAGTCGAAATTCTTCAGGCTTGCGTTGGCGCCCTTCTCCAGCAGCAGCTTGACCAGATCCGGCGTGCTGTTCTAGGAAACGTACATCAGGCAGGTGGCGCCGTTGCCGTTTTGCAGGTCGATGTCGATGCCTGCCGGCTGCGGTCAGGCGTTCGATGATGGCGTGGCTGCCGTGGTAGCAGGCCAGCCACAGCGCGTTGCAGCCGTCGGCATTGACGACTTCGATATCGACGCCGAGCGCCGACATCGTCCATCTCCGGATCGGGGCTGATGGCGAGTATCCTCACCCGGTCGCCGGTGGCGACGGGCTGACCGTGGCGGTCGCAAGTGGTAACGGGCATGGCAGACTCCGAAGCTGGGTGGCCACCGCAATGTCGGAAAGTCGACGTCACCGGGCTCGCGCTTCAACTGCGCGCAACTGCCATGCCAGCCACCGGCGCCCCGCCTTGCCATCCGGATATTGCTGCCAGCACCACTGGCCGGCGAAAGTGATAGACTTTTTCCGAGGCGGCAAGCCATCGGGCCTGCCCAATTTCCCGAGGAGCAAGACATGACCGACAAACAAAACGAAGCCGGCGTTCTGGCCGCACTGATCCAGCGCCTTGAAAGCCAGCGCCTGCCGCAGCTGCTGGAACTCAAGGCCAAAGTCGACCAAGGTGAATGCTTGAGCGACCACGACCTGCGCTTCCTGCAGGAAGTCCTGACCGATGCCAAGAACGCACATCCCTTGGTCGCCAACCACCCCGAACTTGGCGCTCTGGCCAGCAAGCTGACGACGCTCTACCGCGAAATTACCGAAGCGGCACTAGCTAACGAGAAGGCTAGCTAATCGAGCCGCGCAGGTCACCCCGAGTCAAGCCGGGACAGACAGTTTTTCCAGCAGCAACGGTTTTACCTGCGCCACCCAGGCTTCGATGCGCTCATCGGAATACATGCCTTGCGTGCGCTGGTCGATAGCCAGCCCGATATAACGGCCATCGACCACGGGCCAACGGAGAAACCCCCGACAAATCGACCCGGGTGTGTTGGATTCCTCACACGCTCCTTGTGTTCAAGGAATCGACGATCCGAAATGCCGGCCATGCATTTGGCGCTTGAGTCGGCCTATCGTTATTCAGATTACGTAGAACAGGATGGCGATGTAGTGCATCAGGCTGCCGGCGATCACGAACAGGTGCCAGATGCCGTGCCAATGCCGGTAGCGCTCGTCGAAGGCAAAGAAAATGATGCCAACCGTATAGAAGACGCCGCCCGCGGCCAGCCAGACGAAGCCGGCGGTGCCGAGGTTTTCCAGCAGCGGCCGGATCGCCACCAGGACGATCCAGCCCATGACCGCATAGATCACCAGCGACATGACCCGCGCCTCCGAACGCGGCTTGATCTCCTGCAACATGCCGATGGCCGCCAGCGACCAGATGATGCCGAACAGCGACCAGCCCCACGGCCCGCGCAGGGTAATCAGGCAGAACGGCGTATAGCTGCCGGCGATCAACAGGTAGATGGACAGGTGGTCGAGCTTGCGCAGCACCCTTTTCGCCCGCCCGCGAACGCTGTGGTAGATGGTGGAGATGCTGTAGAGCAGCACCAGCGTCGCGCCATAGACCGAGACGGCGAACAGCTTCCAGCCGTCGCCGCTGGCAATGGCCAGAACCAATAGCCAGATTGCCCCGGTCAGAGCAAGCAACGCGCCGACCAGATGCGTCCAAGCATTGAATTTTTCTCCGTGATACATGCTTTCCCTTCGTACCCTGCTGCGTCAAGCTTGCCTGCAACGAAGCCACGGGCTGCCGCCGTGCATCAGGGTTGCGACGGAGCCGCGTCCCCTGCATGGGCTTGTGACCATATGCCTTGAAACCTGCATGGAATGTGATATGTCACTGCGGCAAGCGGCCGTCAAACGAGAGCGCAAAAAAGACTTCTTCCGGAACACCGACAGACACTGAGAGATGTCAACCTGACCCGACAAAGACAACAATGCAGGCGGAAATGTGAATGAGGACCAACCCGGGGGATATATTTCAGCCCCGAAATCAAGAACCAACTACTCAACCCCAGGGAACGAAATTTGCACCACATGGAATCAATGATGAACGGAACGCTGGCGATGAAGCAATTCGCATTCAAATTTCCACCACCAGCCCGGAGCATGCAACTCATAGATGCCTAACGTCAGAATTCACCGGCCTGCGCGGCTTTTCGCGCAGGTCCGGTGGAACAAAAGGTTAGAGATTTTCGGTCTCCTTCACTCCGACCATCAGCCTCTTGAGAACTGCCGCTCTTTCATCTTCTTCCTTCTTCAAGCGATCGGACCATTCATTTGCCGTCACTTCAAGCTCGTGAAGAATGCCGATGTCCTTGAATTGATTGCGGAGATATTCGACAAATGGAGCAAATACGAAGTACTCCTTCGAGATTCTCGTTCCCAATAGCTGGAAAGCCAACTCTCTGTGAAGTGCCCCAACTCGGTAGGCAGCACAATATGATTCAAAGTCGTTCAGGAAGTCCTTTGCCGCAAGAAATAGCGCGGGGGTCTCAACAATCTTTGAAATCTCCTCCGTCGTTAGTTCCTTATCAAACCGAAGACCAATCTTTGCTCCTGCTTCGTAAAGGCGTCTCTCAATTTGTGAGTTTCTATCGAGGTCAAAAAACGTATACGTCGACGTGATCCTATTCCACTCAGTTGTCTGCTGAAACGCAGCTCGTGCCTGATTCAGAGAGTCGACGCTTACGTTGATCGCGGTAACCGCAGCACGGATTTGCCACCAAATCAGGAGCAGTCCGATGGTTGCAACAATCAGACTCAAAACGGGAACAATATCCTGCGAAAGGTCGTGAATGGTCATGATATAGATGGGCAAGTTGGCAATTGAAATCTCTAACACCTGAATTAAGCCGCGCCGCGAAGCGGCGTCGGCTTGAATGAATTGTTAGACCGGAACAGCTCAGCCAATGGTCGAGCTTAGCGCCCCGAAGTCCGGTTCGTCAGCGATGCAAGACCCCAAGCGATAAACCAAGCAACCACAAGCCAGAACATCACCAAGAAGCACCAGCCGAACGCGGTAGGAGCGCACCAACCCCAGCCGCACAAGCCATTATTCTCTAACAATCCTGGAATGCCAATTTTGTGAAACAGATAGATTGTGAGAAATGGAATGGCGACTAGAAGCCCAACTGGCGTATCAAGGTAGGAAGGCCAAACGATGCCAGGCAGCAGTAGAAGGCCATAGGCCGCCACGATAAGCGCTAGCGTCAAAAGTGTGCGTGGCTTGAACATTTTTGTGGAGGCCTAACATTCAAGGTCAGGGACGCTGCGCGGTTTTGTCGCGCAGTGTCCCCTGCACCGTTGGGTTGGGCGTTTCGATGATCACGCATGGTCCCGATCAGCGTTTCGACTGCTGCAAAGCAGTCGGTATAGGTTGATAGCGAGAAACGGTAAGAAGACGACCAGCGCAACCACAGCGGCCTGAGTAGCCTCAATGCGCATTTGTAGGGCGGGAATATTATGCGCGGCGAATGCAGCTAGGAACATGGAGAGGAGGCCAAGGAACGGTGTAAATGCGATAAGCCATGACCGAAGGGTTAGGCATCAGCACGGGCTACCAGTTGGTCAAGTGCGCTAACGATTTGACCGGGTTGCTGTGCTGGAGAGATTGACGATAGATCTAGTACTTGCAACTGTTGAAGTTCAGGGGGCAATCGCGAGAGTGTCTCCGCGGAGTCACGCAGGATCACCGGAATGACGCGCGAATGACCAGGGGGGAAGCTGAGTTGGCGACCAAGCGCGTGGTTGACTTCCATCCACTGGAAGCTCTCTTCACGAGCGACGGCTTCAGGTGACAGAAGAACCAAGACAAAGCCCGACTGGATTGCTTCGTCTAGGTCCGAGCGAATGCGCTCTACCCAGTTCTCCCCTGGGCGGATGTCTGAGGCGCGGCCGAGCAAGCTATAGTCGGCAGCTTCGAGTTCCTTCGCGAGGAAGTCCGCGGTAGGTGCGTCCGACTGCGTCGACGAGATGAAAACGTTGACTCTAGAGGCCACTCTCTCCACAACCTCTAGTTGCTGGTCCCACGGCCAGTCCAGCTCAATACGGGCAACAAGCCTGCGGGGGCGACTGTCGATGATTCTTGCCTCGTCCTGAACCCACCGTGACGCGCGAGCGGAAGGACTGTCGCAGATTAAGAAGAAGTTGCGGGCTTCAATTTCCCGGCGAATCAGAGAATCAACTTCTGCGTCATCGTGAAGACACCGCAGGTAGAACAGCAAGGGAAAGTGGCCGAGTTCCTCAAGCGCATTGCGTACGAGACGAACCTTCTTGAAATCTTGCAGAGAGTGCGACACAAAGATCCACGCTCCGGTTCGCTTCAGCACGATTCCCCTCCTGATGCCTAACGTTGGAATTCAGCCGACGGCAAAAAGCGCAGCTTTTTGACGGTCGGCTGGAATGACTTGTTATGCCTCACTCTGCTCATTTGTATTCTCGAATCTGCCCCAAAGACACAGGGGTTGCACCAGCTTCTTTGCTTTCAATTTCCTGCTGAAGTCGATCAAAAGCCTCGCGACTCAAGGTTTGCGGCGGTGGCGGCACGTCAACCTTGATAACGGCCTCGACAGGCTGAGAAGTCGCGGGGACCGTGATACACACGGGGTCACCAATACCAATGTTGATGCACGTGCGCTGCTCAGTTGTTTGGCTGGTAACTTGGCGAACCTCCTGCTTCACCGGCCACCGAGGGCCAAAGTGGTACACGGCTGCGTACATGATCTTTGCTTTGGCTGACGAGACACCGGATGCGAGCATTCCGGTGTAGAAGGTTTGATGAACTGCTTCCCATGGTCGTTGCCTTTCAACACAGGCAACGTCATGAATGACGGACGACGCCCGATACTTGCCTTCGAAGGGTCCGCCAATGATTGACCATGCAAACTGTGGAATTGATGCCCCATCAACCGTCGCGCCTTTCGGCGCGTCCCAACGCAAGCCTGCCGGGTCTACATAGGCAAATGGTTCAACAAGAGTCATTGTTCTCCCGTCACCATTCCACTTGGCAACGACGTCTCCGATGTACGAACCAAAATTCTGCGCATTTGCACATGAGGTGAAGAATGAAAGGAAAAATACAACGGTAAGTCTCATGCGCGTCTCCCGTGAGGCATAACGTAGAAGTAACCGGCCTGCGCGGCTTTTCGCGCAGGTCCGGTTGACTGCCGGGTTATGCCCCATGGGTAGCTTTGGTGACACGTTGTTCGATTTTTTGCGCCCCGCTCAACTGGACGTCCCTTCGATAGGCTGCAAAGTAGGAAGTCATCACTGCTCTGGCCTCGTTTCCGCGCCCAAGCCGCACAAGGCATAGGGTGAGGCGATCAAGAATTTGAAGCTCTCCACGTAGCCCGTATTCGGCGAGGTCTTCGTCGATCAGCTTTCCGACTAGCCCCAAATCCGGCTGAATTGGTGCGTAGTCAGCAAGTCTCCGTAGCGCTTGCTGATAGAGCGAAACCGCACCCTCGGGGTCGGTCTTTTCCTCTCCCTTAGCTTCCGCAAGCAGCGCGAGATTGGCATTTCGAAGCTCGTGATAGCGAGCCGAGGCCTTGAAATCCGTGGGGCGGGACATGTTGATCCAATTGACCAGCGTTTCACTTTCCTGTGCGATCCAGATGCTTTCAATCTGTTCTGCTTCGTCGGACGTGAGGTCATCTTCGAGTATCAATACCGAGTATTTTCCGTTTAGGTGATTCTCTACGTACCTGTGCCACAGCGGGTGACGATCATCCATCCACGCCCGACGGCCAGTACCCTTTCCAACATAGAACAGTGTTCCGTGCTCGTCGAGGTGTGCATACACATAGCTCCCCTTCGGTTGAATCTGATCGGCGGCAGGATTACGCACACGCCTTTGGGAAGCTTGTTCGCCTACAGCCAGGGAAATGCCATGATTGTTTGCGCCGAGGGAAAAGATCATTTGGCTCCCTTCGTGTATGGGGCATAACTATTAAGTAAGCCTCCAAAAACGGCAGGCTTTTCCATCAATTTATTAAACAACATATTTTATAAAATCATTGGGATGCTTTAAAATTAGGCCTCCTAACAGATACTTACAATCCGTCATGAGCCCGCCGCCCAAGCTTCTGGATTGCGTTCGCGAGCGGATCCGGTTCAAGCACTACAGCTTACGGACTGAGGATTCCTATGTCCAGTGGATAAAGCGCTTCATTTTTTTTCACGGCAAGCTCCATCCCGCGGAGATGGGGGCAGTAGAGGTGGAAGCTTTTCTGACCCATCTGGCGGTCGAGGAAAACGTGGCGGCATCGACGCAGAACCAGGCGCGCAGCGCCCTGCTTTTCCTCTACAAGGAGGTGCTGGGCAGCGAACTGCCGTGGCTGAACAATGTGGAACAAGCAAAGAAGCCGCGCCGCCTCCCCGTGGTGCTCAACGAGGACGAGGTACGCGACCTGCTGGCCCGCCTGGACAACGTACATTGGCTGGTGGCTGCCTTGTTGTACGGCGCCGGCCTGCGCCTGATGGAGGCGTTGCGCATGCGTGTCCAGGATGTCGATTTCAAGCGGCGAGAGATTCTGGTGCGCAACGGCAAGGGGTTCAAGGACCGGGTGACGATGCTCCCCGATCGCGTGGCATCCCGCCTCCAGCGCCATCTGGCGACCGTTCGGGAGCTGCACGAGAAGGATCTCGCCGAGGGTTTCGGCGAGGTTCACCTACCTTATGCGCTAGAGCGCAAGTACCCAGCCGCCGGCAAGAGCTGGAGCTGGCAGTACGTGTTTCCTTCCGGCAACCGTTCGGTGGACCCGCGTTCGGGCAAGACGCGCCGTCACCACCTCGACGAGCAGACCATCCAACGCGCCGTCAAGCAGGCGGTGCGCTCGGCCGGCATCGTCAAGGCGGCGACCCCGCATACGCTGCGCCATTCGTTCGCCACCCACCTGCTACAGAAGGGGCAGGACATCCGCACGGTGCAGGAACTGCTGGGCCATGAGGACGTGCAGACGACGATGATCTACACCCATGTTCTGAACCGCGGCGGCCATGGCGTGACGAGTCCGCTGGATGCATGACGCCATGCCCGACGCACTGAACGCCCGGCAGCCCGTGACCGCCAGCGCCCCCTGCCTGACAGCGGACAGCAAGCGCCTGCGCAGCATCGAGCGCGAACTGTCGCGGTCGACCGGCGAAAAGAGGCAAAAACTGCAGTCCGAGCTGGGCGAACTGCTGGCCCGGTCGCGGATGGCGGTGGCCGACCGGCGCGGCAAGCTGCCGAGACCGGATTTCCAGCCCGACCTTCCTGTCAACGAGCGGCGGGGCGACATCGCCGAGTTGATTGGCAACAATCAGGTCGTCATCGTTTGCGGCGAAACGGGTTCGGGCAAGACGACGCAATTGCCCAAGATCTGCCTCGATCTCGGGCTCGGTGCCCGCGGGCTGATCGGCCATACGCAGCCGCGCCGGCTGGCGGCGCGCTCGGTGGCGACGCGGCTGGCTCAGGAGTTGAAAACGCAGGTTGGGGCTGGCGTCGGCGTCAAGATCCGCTTCCAGGATCGCTCCAGTCCGGAGAGCTGGGTCAAGCTCATGACCGACGGCATCCTGCTCGCCGAGTCGCAGTCCGATCCCTACCTCAACGCCTACGAGGCGATCATCATCGACGAGGCGCACGAGCGCAGCCTGAACATCGATTTCCTGCTCGGCTACCTCAAGCAATTGCTGGCCAAGCGGCCTGATTTGAAGGTCATCATCACCTCGGCCACCATCGACGCCGAGCGTTTCTCGCAGCATTTCAGCCAGCATGGCAAACCGGCGCCGGTGATCGAAGTGTCCGGCCGGCTCTACCCGGTCGAGGTGCGTTACCGGCCGGTCGAGGATCTGGAAAAGAAGGACGACGAGCGCGATCTCTACGACGCCATCGTCGATGCCGCCGACGAAGTGGCGCGACTGGGCAGCGGCGACATTCTCGTCTTCCTGCCCGGCGAGCGGGAAATCCGTGAAGCGGCTGAGGCCTTGCGCAAGCACGCGCTGGCCCGCCCTGGCTTGAGCAGCGCCCACGCCCCGGAAATCCTCCCGCTTTTCTCGCGCCTGTCGGCTGGCGATCAGGATCGCATCTTCAAGCCCTCGGGCGGCCAGCGGCGCATCGTGCTGGCCACCAACGTGGCCGAAACCTCGCTGACTGTGCCGGGCATCCGCTACGTCATCGACACCGGGCTGGCCCGGGTCAAACGTTATTCGTACCGCAACAAGGTCGAGCAGTTGCAGATCGAAAAGGTCTCGCAGGCGGCGGCGCGGCAGCGGGCCGGGCGTTGCGGCCGGGTGGCGGCGGGCGTCTGCATTCGCCTGTTCGACGAACTTGATTTCAATGCCCGGCCGCCGTTCACCGACCCGGAAATCCTGCGTTCCAGCCTGGCCGGCGTCATCCTGCGCATGAAGTCGCTGCGCCTGACTGACGTCGAGAGCTTCCCCTTCATCGAGCCGCCGCCAGCCAAGGCCATCGCCGACGGCTACGCGCTGCTCCAGGAACTCGGCGCCCTCGACGACGACAACGTGCTGACGCCGATCGGCGCCTCGCTAGCCAAACTGCCGCTCGACCCGCGCATCGGCCGCATGCTCGTTGCGGCACGCGATCTTGGCTGCCTCAAGGAAGTCATGGTCATCGCCGCCGGCCTCTCGGCGCAGGACCCGCGCGAACGGCCGCAGGAGCGCCAGCAAGCGGCCGACGAAAAGCACAAATTGTTTGTCGACGAGAAGTCGGAATTCCTTGGCTGGTGGAAGCTGTGGAACTGGTTCCAGAACGCTGTCGAGCACAAAAAATCGAACAAGCAGCTGATCGACAACTGTCATGCCCATTTCCTCTCCTACCTGCGCCTGCGCGAGTGGCGCGAGGTGCATGGGCAGTTGCACGCGATGGTGACCGAGTTGGGCTGGAAGGAAAGCGAGCTGCCGGGCACCTACGACGCCATCCATCAGGCGCTACTGGCTGGCCTGTTGGGGAATCTCGGCTGCAAGGCGGACGAATCCGGTTTCTACCTCGGCGCGCGCGGCATTCGCTACCTGATTCACCCCTCTTCGCCGCTGCAAAAGAAGGCCGGCAAGTGGATCATGGCGGCCGAGATCACCGAGACAACACGCCTGTTCGGCCGCTGCGTCGCCCGTATAGAGCCGGACTGGCTGGAGAAAGTGGGCGCTCACCTCATCAAGCGCCAGTACTTCGACGCCCACTGGGAAAAGAAAACCATGCAGGTCTCGGGCTGGGAGCGCACGACGCTCTACGGCGTGGTCATCAACCCGAAGCGGCGCATTCATTACGGCCCCATGGCGCCGGCCGAGTCGCGTGAAATCTTCATTCGTCAGGGCCTAGTCAGCGAGGAAATCGACGAGGCCTTCGCCAAGCGCTGGCCTTTTTTCCAGCACAACCAGAGGCTGATCCGCGAGATCGAGCACCTCGAACACAAGCAGCGTCGTCAGGATGTGCTGGTCGACGACGAGCTGATTTTCGCCTTCTACGATTCGATCATTCCCGAAGGCATCCACAACGGCGCGACCTTCGACCACTGGCGCAAGGAGGCTGAGCGCGAGACGCCCAAGCTGCTGTACTTGTCGAAAGATGACCTCATGCGTCACTCGGCGGCTGGCGTGACGACCGAGGCGTTCCCGCATCACCTCAAAGTCGGCGGCGTCGATTACGTGCTGAGCTACCACTTCGAGCCGGGTTCGCCGCGCGACGGCGTGACGCTGACCCTGCCGCTGGCGCAGCTCAACCAGATTCCCGTGTTGCGCATGGAATGGCTGGTGCCCGGCCTGCTCAAGGAAAAGCTCGTCCAGCTGATCAAGACGCTGCCGCAGAAAATCCGGGCGAAAGTGGTGCCGGTGCCCGAATTTGTCGAAGAATTCCTGTCGACCGTAGCCGGCAACGAAAAGAAGATGAATCAGGGGCTGATCACGCCGCTGATCGACCACATCCTCGAAGCGCGCGGCCTCAATGCGCGCGGCTGGGCCGTGACGCCGGACTCCTTTCGGCCCGACGCGCTGCCTGCCCACTTTTCGATGAACTACAAGCTCATCGACGAGCATGGCCGCCAGCTCGACATGAATCGCAGCCTGGTCGCCCTACGCGCCGAGTGGGGCCGTCAGGCCAAGGACGAGTTTGCCGAACTGCACGAAACGCCGTCCGAATTCACCAAGCTGACCGACTGGACTTTCGGCGAACTGCCCGAATTGATGGAAGTCCCGGTCGCCGGCCAGACCGTGCTCGGCTACCCGGGCCTGACCGACGACGGCGAGAGCGTCAGCCTCAAGGTCTTCGATTCGGCCGAGGAAGCCGCCGCCGCGCATCGCGCCGGCCTGCGCCGCCTGTTCATGCTGCAGTTCCGCGATCAGGTGAAGTATTTCGACAAGAACATCCCCGGCCTGAGCCAGATGGCCATGCAGTACATGGCGCTGGGCAGCACCGACGACCTCAAGAACCAGATCGTCGCCCTGACTTTCGAGCGTGCCTGCCTGACCGAGCCGCTGCCGACGACGCCGGCTGCCTTCAAGAGCCGCTGCGGCGACAGCAAGGCGCGGCTCGGGCTGATCATGCAGGAGGTTTGCCGGCTGGTCGGCACCGTGCTGAGCGAATGGCAGGCCGTGGTCAAGAAACTGCCGGCCTTCAAGGCACATGCGGCGGCGGCGCAGGACATCGAGGCGCAAGTGAAACGACTGATGGGCCGGAACTTCATCGCCGAAACGCCGTTCGAGCGTTTGCAAAACTACCCGCGCTACTTCAAGGGCATCCAGGTCCGGCTCGACAAGCTGAAGGCGAACCCGGCGCGCGATGCGCAGTTGATGGCTGACTACGCGCCGCTGTGGACCAATTACGAGCGCCGCGCCATCCAGTTGGCCAAGCTGGGCACGCCCGATCCGCAGATCGAACAGTTCCGCTGGCTGCTCGAAGAACTGCGCATCAGCCTGTTTGCGCAGGAACTGAAGACGCCGGTGCCGGTCTCGGTCAAGCGCCTGCAAAAACAATGGGAGGGAATTCAATATGGGTGATGTCGTTCTGGCGCTGATGCGCACCCTGGGCAGCCTGCGCAGCGGGCGTATCTGGGTCTACGTGGCGGCGCCCGCGGTGGTGTCGCTGGTGCTGTGGATATTCCTGGCGCTGCGCGGCCTCGGCGTGATGGTGGAATGGCTGCTCGGCCACCAGCCGATGACGCTCCTGATCGGCTGGGGGATCGCCTGGCTGGCGACGCTGCTGGCCTACATGGGCGCCTGGATGGCAATTTTCGCCAGTGCCTACCTGACCGCTTCGCTGCTCGCCGCCATCGTCATCATGCCGCTGCTGCTCAAACACCTGGCGGAAACCGATTACCGCGACGTGGCGCCGATGGGCAAGGACAGTTTCGTGGCTGCTGCGGTCAACAGCGTGGTGGCATCGATTTTGTTCGTCATCGGCTGGCTATTGACCCTGCCGCTGTGGATCATTCCCGGGCTGTCGCTGGTTTTGCCCTTGCTGCTGATGGCCTGGTACAACCGCCGCACCTTCGCCTACGACGCGCTGTCGCTGCACGCCACCGCCGACGAATGGGAACAACTCCGCCCACAAACCAGGGGGCCGATGTTCATGCTCGGGCTGACCATGGCGCTGCTCGCCCACGTGCCGCTGCTCGGGCTGCTGGTTCCCGCGCTGGCGGCGCTATCATTCGTCCATTACGGGCTGGAAGCCCTGCGCCGCTCGCGTGGCGGCGCGGTCGTCAGCATCGAGGGGGAACGCATATGAGCCGTACTTTTGGCGCCATCATCATCGGCGACGAGCTTCTTTCCGGCAAACGCCAGGACAAGCATTTCGCAAAAATTGCCGAAATGCTCGGCGCCCGTGGCCTGCGCCTGTCCTGGGTGGAATACCTGGGCGACGACCGCGAGCGTCTGACTGCCACCTTCAAGCGCACGATGGCGGCCGGTGACGTGGTGTTTTCCTGCGGTGGCATCGGCAACACGCCGGACGATCAAACCCGGCAGGCGGTGGCGGCGGCGCTCGGAGTCGGATTGGAACTGCATCCGGAAGGTTACGAGGAACTTAAGGCCCGTTTCAAGGGCGAGGAAATCACCGACCAGCGCCGCCAATTGGTCACCTTCCCGGCTGGCGTGCAAATCGTGCCCAATCCCTTCAACCGCATCCCCGGCTTCATGGCCAACGAGCATTACTTCGCGCCCGGTTTCCCGCAGATGGCGCACCCGATGATCGAGTGGGCGCTCGATACCTTTTACAAGGATCTGTTCCAGCCGGTCGATTGCAAGGTCGAAAAAGCCTTTCTGCTGACCGGGCCGACCGCTTACGAAAGCGCCCTGCTCGACCTGATGGAGCGCATCGTCAAGGACTACCCGACGCTGCGCCTGTTCTCGCTGCCTTCATTGGTGGGCAAGGAACGCAAGCACCTTGAACTCGGGGTCGAGGGCGAACCGACGCTGGTCGACAGGGCCATGGATGAAATCCGCACTGAAATCGAGAAACGGGGAATTCACTGGGTCTGGCGGCCATAAAGCGACGGTTGCGGTCGACGTAAAAAAACCCGCGAAATTCGCGGGTTCTTTTTGCGGCAGAGAACGCTGGATTACTTGGCGCTCTTCTTGGCAGCCGCCGTCGTGGCGCTGACAGCCTTGCCGGTTGCCGTGGAGGCAGCCTTCATGTTGGCTTCGGCGACATCGGACAACTGCTTGGCCATCGAGGTCATGTTGTCGAAGGCCTTGGTCGAAGCGTTCAGCATCGACTGCATGGTCGCGGCGAAGACGTCGCCACCGACCGGTGCGGAACCCTTGGCCTTTTCGACAGCGCTGGCAGCGTTCTTGGTGAAGCTGCTGTACTGGCTTTCCATGACGGAGGTAACTTCCTTCTGCATGCTGGTAACCAGGTCATAGACGCTGCGGGAATAATCAACCCACTTGTCGACGTTCGGCTTGGCGAGTTCGCTGTTCAGCTTGGCAACAGCACCGGCATCCTTGGCACCCAAAATCTGCTGGGTGTTGGCGACCGTATTGTTGAAAAACTCGCGGGAGGCAGCCATGTTGAGGGCGGTCAGGCGCTCGACGCCGTTGAAAGCGGTGCGCAACAGGGCCATCATCACTTCGGCATTGGCCTTCTGGGCAGCAGCCAGTTGTTCCATGTTCGGTTTGGTCATCGTCTTCTCCAGTCTGGTTTTGGGTGAGGATGAAACAAAGCCCCCGCGGTGAGGCGGGGGCTTTTACAGCTGATTACTTGGACTTCTTGGTGCTGACGGCCTTGACGGTGGCGTTGGTCGCAGCAGCCACGTTGGCTTCGGCGATCTCGGCAACTTGCTTGGCAGCCTTGTTCATGTTGTCGAAAGCGGAGTTGGCAGCAGCGATGGCGCTCTTGACAGCGGCAACGGCAACGTCGGAACCAGCCGGAGCGGACTTGGCAGCCTTGTCGAGCAGGCTGGCAACAGTCTTCTGGAAGTCGCCGAACTGGGCTTCGATCATCTTGGACAGCTCTTCCTGGGTCTGAGCGGAGATCTCATACACGGAACGGGAGTAGGCAACGGCCTTCTCGACATTCGGCTGAGCCAGGGAAGCCTGGATGGACATGGCTTCTTGCACGTCCTTGGCACCCATCAGAGCCTTGGCGCCGGAGACGGAATCTTCCATCACGGAACGGGCGGTGTTCAGGTTCAGGGCAGCGATACGCTCGGCGGAAGCCAGGGCGGTATTGGCCACGGACAGCAGGGAATCAACGGTAGCCTTGTTGGCGGCGGCGAATTGCTCAGGGGTGGTAAACATCGTGGAATCTCCTAAATTGAAAGTTCATGCAAAACGGGACCAACCGTTGCAGCGCGCCAGAATCTTTTTTGCTGCACTGCACCATGCGCTCAATTATAGAGATGATTTATCGAATGTCAAGCGTTTTGGTGCACTGCAGCAATTTATTTTTGACGACTTGAATCAGGTAGTTAGCACCCAAGATGACCGGCATCGAACATGAAACATTATGTCATGCAGGCAGCCGCAAACCCTTCAGTTTCGGGCCGGCGACGCCCCCGGCGCGCTGGAACCCTTGAGCTCCAAGCGTTGTCCGGAGTCAGCCGGCTGATTTCCTTGCGCAGTCTTGTTTTTCGGCTGGATGACCGCGCGAACCCTTGTCGGCTGGCCCTTCGGATCGCTGTTCTTGCCGGCAGTCACCAGATATTTTTCGCTGATCGCGTCGTACCAGATGTAGTCGCCCTTGACCTGATCCTCGCCGCTCTTTACCCAAGCCCGGTGAAACAACTCGGCCACTTCGGTATTGGTGTTGTACTCGATGCGTTCGGCTTCGCCGTCGATGTATTCCTCCCGACCCTCACGCTTCTGCCTGATGCGCGCCAGACCATCCTTGCCGCCGGTAGCGACGCCCTTCTGGAAGCCATATTGATCTTCGGTAACGACGACCCGGTCGGCGCGCAACACCATGGTCCCCTTGATCACGACCACGTCACCTTCGAGAATCTGGATCTTCTTGGCATCGTCGATCGATATCCGGTTGGCCTCCAATTGCAGCGGCTTGTCGCGATCAGCCCGTTCGGCAAACGCGGAATGGGCCAGGGACGCAAGAATCAGGACGATGACGGTTCGATAGTTCATTTTTTCGCTCGGCGTGGATAAGACAGGCCGGTGACCTGTGATTGCAGCTCGAAGGTTGAGGTTTTGTTGTCCAGATGCATGCCAACGCCCTTGACCCAGGATTTGTCTTCGGTAATCACCACCGGACTCCCAGTGAATGCGATGCCATCATCGGGCTGGACGGTCAGATCCGGCATGCGGGCAACCATTTCAGGGCGCGCCGGCGTTGCCGCCCGAACGGCCTTGACATCATCCCACAGGAAAACGGTCTGGCCCTTGCTCGTGACCCGGGCATTCTTGCCCGACAGCGTCAGTGATGCAGCGTCCGGGCGATAGTGAATCAAGGTCGGCGACTTCAGTTCTGACGAATCGTCGTCCGGGAAATGCATCATGTACGGCGCCGTCAGGCGATATTTGACGCGCCCCTTTTCGTCGAACTGGCGGACCAGGAAGTTTTCGGCCATGGCATCCGGGTCGTGTCGCAATTTTCCATCGCGCACGATTTCGACCGGCGTGACCGCCCTTTGCAGCCAGAAGCTGAGCCCGGCCAGCAACGCCAGCAGGACGACGACAAAAAGCTGGTTGGAACCAAATCTCATTGCGGGTCGAGGTAGGCCGCGAACAGGGCTTCGAGCTGCCCCTGAGCGTCCAGGATAAATTCGGCCGCCTCGCGCACCGCGCCGTGGCCGCCGGCGGCATCGGTCACCGCGTGGGCGCGCTCGCGGACCAGCGGGCGGGCATTGGCCGGAGCAATCGCCAGACCGCACTGCGCCATGACAGCGAGGTCGATCAGATCGTCACCCATGAAGGCACAGTCCGGCCAATGCAGGCCGAGGCTGACAAGAAGGGCCTCAACCGTCGCGCGCTTGTCACCGACTCCCTGAAAGACGTGGGCGATGCCGAGATCGGCGGCACGCGCCGCAACGACGCCCGAGTTGCGCCCGGTGACGATGGCCAGTTCGAGCCCGGCGCGCTGCAGGAGCTTCAGCCCAAGGCCATCCTGGACATTGAAGGTCTTCAGTTCGTGGCCGTCATCGGTGTAGTGCAGGCCGCCATCGGTCATCACGCCGTCGATATCGAAGGCGATGAGCTTGATACGGCTGGCGCGGGTCCGCGTATCCATCAGATCACCTTGGCCAAAAACAGGTCATGCATGTTGAGCGCACCGAGCAGGCGGCCATCCGGATCGGCCACCAGCAGCGCGTTGATGCGGTAGCGCTCCATCATTTCCACGGCTTCGACCGCAAGGCGCTCCGGGGCGATGGTCCGCGGGCCGGCGTGCATGACACTGGCGATGGACGCGGACTGCAGGTCGATACGTTTCTCGAAGGCACGGCGCAGGTCGCCATCGGTGAAGATGCCGAGCGTCCGCCCACCGTCATCGACGACCGCCACCAGGCCGAGGCCGCCGCGCGACATGGCGAGGATGGCCTCGCTCACACCGGCCTGCGGCCCGACCGTCGGCACTGCCTCGCCGCTGCGCATTACGTCGCTGACATGCGTCAGCAGGCGGCGACCAAGCGATCCACCAGGGTGGGAACGGGCAAAATCATCCGGCCCGAAGCCGCGCGCGTCGAGCAAGGCCACGGCCAGCGCATCGCCAAGCGCCAGCGCCGCCGTCGTGCTGGCGGTCGGGGCCAGATTGTGCGGGCAGGCCTCCTGTTCGACACCGGCGTCAAGATGGACATCGGCCTCGCGCGCCAGCGTCGAGGTCGGCACACCGGTCATGGCGATCAGCCGCGCGCCCTGGCGCTTGATCAGCGGCACGATGCGCAACAGCTCTTCCGATTCGCCGGAGTTGGATAAGGCGAGCAGCACGTCGTCGCGGGTGATCATGCCGAGATCGCCGTGGCTGGCCTCGGCCGGGTGCACGAAGTAGGCCGGCGTGCCGGTGCTGGCCATGGTCGAGGCGATCTTGCGTGCCACGTGCCCGGACTTGCCCATGCCGCTGACGATCAATCGACCGTGACAACCGAGAATGAGCTCGACTGCCGCCGCGAAGCCGCCATTTATCCTGCCAACCAGGGCGTCGACCGCAGCCGCCTCGATGCTCAGCGTCTGGCGACCCAGCGCCAAGGCACGTTCGGGCGAGAATTGATGGGAATTGGCGCTTTGGCTCATGGGCAGGCTGCGGTTATGATGGCCCAAGTATACCTGACTTAGCGAAACGGCCTTGAGCGCGCTCTCCCTCGTTCTCCTGCTTCTTGGCGCCTCGGTGCTCGCGGTGGTGATCTTCCGCCGCTTCAACCTGCCGCCGGTGCTCGGCTATCTGCTGGTCGGCAGCCTGATCGGCCCGCACGCGCTGAACCTGATGCGCGACGTACACCGCGCCGAATATATCGCCGAGTTCGGCGTCGTTTTCCTGATGTTCTCGATCGGCCTCGAGTTTTCGCTGCCCAAGCTCTATGCGATGAAGCGCATCGTGTTCGGACTCGGCCTGTTGCAGGTCGTCATCAGCATGACGCTGATCACCGGCCTGGCCATGCTGCTCGGTATCGGCTGGCAACTCGGCATTGCCCTCGGCGGCGTTTTCGCCATGTCGTCGACGGCGGTTCTCACCAAACTGCTGGCCGAGCGCCAGCAACTCGATTCTGCGCACGGACGCGAAATCATGGGCGTCCTGCTGTTCCAGGATCTGGCGGTGGTGCCCTTGCTGGTGCTAATTCCGTCGCTGACGCAACCGCCGGAAAAGCTGGCGATGTTGCTCGGCATCGCGCTGCTCAAGGCCGTCGTCGTCCTCGCGGTGATTCTGGTTTTCGGCCAGAAACTGATGCGCAAGTGGTTCCATTTCGTCGCCCGCGCCAAGTCTTCCGAGGTCTTCGTGCTCAACGTGCTGCTGATCACGCTGAGCCTCGCGACGCTCACCGAACTGGCCGGCCTGTCGCTGGCACTGGGTGCCTTCGTCGCCGGCATGCTGATTTCCGAAACCGAATACCGCCTGCAGGTGGAGGAGGACATCAAGCCCTTCCGCGACGTGCTGATGGGCCTGTTCTTCGTCACCATCGGCGTCAAGCTCGACCTGCACATCCTGGTCGGGCTGTGGTGGCAGGTGCTGCTGACGCTGACCGGCCTGCTGGTCATCAAGAGTGCCGTGGTCGGGCTGCTCTCGTGGAAATTGGGGGCGACGCCGGGCAATGCCATCCGCTCGGCGCTCTGGCTCTGTGCCGGCGGCGAATTCGGTTTCGTTCTGCTCGGAGAAATAGCCCGCATGCCGAAAGACATCGAGCAGGTGGTGCTCACTGCCCTCGTCCTTTCCATGCTGATCGCACCGTTCATCGTGCAATACAGCGAGAAGCTGGTCATGCGCTTCGTCGCCGGCGAATGGCTGCTGCGCTCAATGCAGCTGACCAAGATTGCGGCGCAGTCGATGGGCACCGAGAAGCACGCGATCCTCTGCGGCTTCGGGCGCAGCGGGCAATATCTGGCGCGCTTCCTCGGCCAGGAGGGGATCAATTACATCGCCCTCGACCTCGACCCCGACCGCGTTCGCGAAGCCGCCGCCGCCGGCGAAACCGTCGTCTTTGGCGACGCCTCGCGCAAGGACGCGCTGATCGCCGCCGGATTGATGCGCGCCAGTGTCATCATCATGACGGTCAGCGACACACCGCTCGCCGAGAAAATTCTCCACCACATCCAGTCCCTGCGCCCGGATATCCCTGTCATCGTTCGCACCGACGACGAACGCGACATCGAGCGCCTGTCACACGCCGGCGCTACCGAAGTCGTTCCCGAAGCGCTGGAAGCCAGCCTGATGCTGGCATCTCACGCTCTCGTCCTGCTTGGCGTTCCGGTCAATCGCGTGCTCAAGCGCATTCGCCAGACGCGTTCCCAACGCTACAGTCTGCTGCGCGGCTTCTACCGCGGCGCCAGCGACCACGATCTCGACGAAATCGACGACCATCACCAACCGCGCCTCCACTCCGTTCTGCTCGGCCCGGGCGCCGGCGCCATCGGGCGCACCCTGGACGAAATCAACCTCGATCAATTCGGCTGCGAAGTTAGCGCCATTCGCCGCCGCGGCATCCGCGCCGTCGAACCGGCGCCGGAAACGCGACTGGAAGAAGGCGATGTTGTCGTCGTGCTGGGCACGCCGGAAGGCATCACCGCAGCCGAAGAACGGCTGCTCCAGAAATGAAAAAGCCCGCCAAGGCGGACTTTTCAACAAGTGCTGCGAAACTTCCGTTACAGCGATTTGCAGATCGTATAGAGCTTAACGCCGTCATCAACATAAGCGGCTGTAGACGCAGAATCAACCGGGCTTGTTCCACCATCGGCCGCCACACTTCCGGACTGCGCATAGCCCCGAACGACACCCTTGTTAGGCACGCCGTCGTCAAACTGAGCATCGATCGCATTGGCAATTTTTCCCGGCAAATTGGAAGAACACACAACCAATCCTGCCAACTCAACTGCCGAACTCGGGCCAGCATTTGTCTGGACGCCAATAATGCCGCCAGCAGCATTCTGCGGCTGCGCAAACGAAGCGGTATCACCACCGATAAAGCCTGCCAGACGCATGTGATTCCAGAATTTCCGGCTTTCGTCAGCATCCGTACTGGAGTTGAATTTACCATCGACTTTGCCATCGTGATTGCCGTTAGTAGCGCCAGACCAACGAGTGCTAGCCTTATCGTCATCACCAGGGAAAGCTTTGTAACGATCCTGATACCCATAAATACCCGCTGCCATCCCATTCAGGTCATTCGCCACGTTCTTGATCTTGGCCTGAGTAATCAACTCCTGCCCCTTCAGCACACCGCCTAGCAGCAGGCCGATGATAACCAGCACGATGGCGATTTCGACAAGGGTAAAGCCGCTTTGGTTGTTTTTCATGTCATTCTCCATTTGAATCTGTATGGCTTAGCTTTAGCAAACTCCATGCCAACGAAAAACACCGGCAATTTGCCACTTTGAGCCCCAAAATCCGCACCAACCTGTCGAAAAATGGACAGCTGTTAAAAACATGAACACCACAGATAGTTCCAACACCCTTCCCTGGTGGTCGCGCCAACCGCATTTCCTGCTGGCTGGTCATTTGCTGCTACTGCATGCACTGGCGTTCGGCGGCTGGAAACTGCCGGCGGTCCGGATCCTGTGGTTCGTCGCACTCGGTCTTTTCCTGCTCTGGCAGCCCTTCGTCGCCGGGGAACAGCGCATGAACCTGCGTCAGGGTGGCGTATTGCTTGGCATTGCGCTGGCCTCGACGTGGCTGCTCGGCCCCTGGCTGATGCTGATCTGGTGTGGTGCGCTGGCCGCGGTGATCGGCGGCCGCGTGCTGTGGACCAGTCGGCGTATCGAACGGGCCGGGTACCTGTACGCCTTCGGTTATCTCGTCTTCCTGATCATCTTCGGCGTCGTGCCCGAGATTTCCCCGATCGTGGTGCTAGATCCGCTGCCGCGCAATACGATCGCGCTCTACATGCCCGCCCTGCTCGCCATTCTGCTCGCCTTTCCGGCCCATCCGCTGCGCCGCCAGGCCGGCGACGCCTTCGATCTCTTCTACGGCATGCTGGTCTTTCTGGCCCTCGCCGTTTTCGTGCTCGGCGCCCTCGCCTTCACGCTGGTCGGTAACGTCAGCTACGTCGAAGCGCTGGCCAAGACTTCGCTGACCATTGCCGCAGCCCTACTGGTGCTGGCCTGGGCATGGAACCCGCGCGGCGGTTTTTCGGGAATCGGCTCCGCCCTGTCGCGCTATCTCCTCTCGGTCGGCCTGCCGCTGGAGCAGTGGCTGATTCACCTCGCCGAAACCAGCGAACGCGAAACCCACCCGGTCCGCTTCCTGGCCACCGTGGTCGGGCAACTGGACCGCATGCCCTGGGTCGTCGGATGCAGATGGCAGGCCGGCAACGAAACCGGTGATTTCGGCGTCACCTCGGCCCATGCCCAGGAATACCGGCGCAACGATGTTTGCCTGACCGTATATTTCCGCTACACACCGTCACCGGCGATGCACTGGCACGTGGAATGGCTGCTGCGTCTGGCCACCGAGTTCTACCTCGTCAAGTTCCAGACCCATGAACTGCAGCGCATGGGTTACCTGCAGGCGGTGTATGAAACCGGCGCTCGCGTCACGCACGACGTCAAGAACCTGCTGCAGTCACTGCAGACGCTTTGCTACGCCGCTTCGCAACCCGGCGACCCGGCCGCCGTGGCGCAATTGCTGGCGCGCCAGCTGCCGCTGATCGCCGAGCGCCTGAAGTCCACGCTCGACAAACTGCAGCGTCCACAGGTCGAAGACAGTCGCAGCATTTCCGCGCTGGACTGGTGGGACCGCCTGCAGGATCGTCACGCCGGCAACGGTATCAAATGGTTTGAAGAATTGCATGGTGATACCGAGCTGCCGAGCGCCATGTTCGACAGCATTGCCGAAAACCTGCTGCAGAACGCACTGAGCAAGCGGCAACATGAAAGCGGCATCGAAATATCGGTCAAATTGGCGGTCGACCGCAACAGCCCGGTTTTCAGCGTGCACGACAGCGGCCAAGCCATTGCATTGTCAGTCGCCGAGTCGCTGTTCCGGGCGCCGGTGCCGTCCGAATACGGGCTGGGCATCGGCCTTTACCATGCCGCCAGACAGGCCGAAGAAACAGGCTACGTTCTGAGTCTTGCGGAAAACCTGCCGGGCGCAGTGAGCTTTACGCTGGCGCCTCGGAGCTGACCGCGGCTTCTGCCGGCAACACGTTCTTCAAGGGGCCGACCAGGCGGTAAACCGGGGTATTTCCCTTGCCCTTCAGGTGGATGATCTGCGGCGGCTGAAATTCGAAGCGGTCAGCCAGACGCCGATACGTGGTTTCGTCCACATGGACCATGCCCGGCACCCCTTCGCTGGTGATACGGCTGGCCAGATTGACGGTGTCGCCCCACAGGTCGTAAATAAACTTCTTCTTGCCGACCACGCCGGCGACGATCGGCCCGGTCCCGATGCCGATCCGCACCTCCAGATGCAGGCTATTGACCTCGAAATCGGTACGCAGCAAGTCGCGCATGGCCAGCGCCAGTTCGGCGATCGCCTGCGAGTAGTTGCCCTCGTCCTTGTTGAGTCCGCCGGCGACCATGTAGGCATCGCCGATGGTCTTGATCTTCTCCATGCCGAACTGCTCGGCCAGTTCGTCGAACGACGAGAAAATGCGGTTGAGCATGGCGAACACCTGTTGCGGTGACATGCCTTCGGCCAGCTTGGTGAAATTGACGATGTCGACAAACATCACCGTCACATCGGCGAAGCCGTCGGCGATCGTCTGCTTCTCGTATTTCAGGCGCTCGGCGATGGGGCCGGGCAGAATGTTGAGCAGCAGGCGCTCGGAGCGGTCCTGCTCGTCCTGCAGCAGCCGGTGGGTTTCTTCCAGGCTGGCCTGTGCCTTGGCCTTCTCTTGGGTGGAATAGCGCAGCAGCAGATAAACGATGGTCGACACCGCAGCGAAATTGAGGGCGAAGAAGAATACGCTGACCCTGATCGGCACCCGCGACGCGTTCGCCCCGATGCTGTCGGCCAGGAAGTAATCGAAAAAGCCGGAAAGTGCGGTCAAAAAGATATAGGCAAAAAACCAGGCAGCCGATTCGCGTACGCCGAAAAACAGCACGGCGCCGATCGGCGCCAACAGCCCCCACAGGCTGATGCCGCTAGCCGTGATGAAATTGCCGATGCTCCATTGCACGACAAAGGGCATAAAAAGGAACAGCGCCAGCTGCGAATAGCGGAAGAAGCTGAAATTGCCGCTCTTGAGGAAAAACACCAGATTGGAAACCAGCAGCAACTGGAAGGCGAACGGTGCCGTCGAGGAAAAACGCGGCCCCATCTGCCAATAGAGAAACAGCCACAGCATCGACCCCAGCGACACGAGGCCGGTGGCGAAGATCAGCAGCGATTTCTTGAGGCGGGTTTCGGCGTCGTCATCCGGGCTAAAACCGGCAGTACTGAGCGAGCGAAACAAGGTGGGTTGAGGCTGGTTCATGGCATCCCTGCCGTCGAAACGACGGTTCCTGTCCAGTTTGGCAGTCGACAACCGCGCCGTCAATAAGCCGACGACATGAGCAAGGCCTTCAGGAAAACAGCCGCGCCAGTTCTTCCCCGGGTGACGGCGCCCGCATGAAGGCTTCGCCGACCAGGAAGACATTGACCTGGCTGGCGCGCATCAGCGCGACGTCTTCCGGCGTCAGGATGCCGCTTTCGGTGATGACGATGCGATCCACAGGAATGCGGGCGAGCAGGCCCAGGGTCGTATTGAGCGTGACCTCGAAGCTGCGCAGGTTGCGGTTGTTGATGCCGAGCAGTGGGGTTTTCAGTTGCAGTGCGGCGTCGAGTTCTTCGCCGTTATGGACTTCGACCAGCACGGCCATGCCGTAGCCATGAGCCTGTGCTTCCAGCGCCTGCATTTCCGGCAGACTCAGCGCGGCGGCGATGAGCAGGATGCAGTCGGCGCCCATGGCACGCGCTTCGGCGACCTGATAATGGTCGACCATGAAATCCTTGCGCAGCACCGGCAGTTCGCACGCCACACGGGCGGCCTGCAGGTATTCCGGGCAGCCTTGGAAATACTGGCGGTCGGTCAGCACCGACAGGCAGGCGGCACCATGCCGGGCGTAGCTGCGGGCAATTTCCGCCGGCTCGAAGTCAGGCCGGATGATGCCTTTCGACGGGCTGGCCTTCTTGATTTCAGCAATGACGGCGGGTTGACCGCCGGCGATCTTGTGGCGGATGGCGCCGACGAAATCGCGGGGCGCCGGCTGGGCCGCAGCTTCCGCCTCGACTTCAGCCAATGGCTTGACGGACAGCGCGGCAGCGACTTCCTCGCGCTTGGTGGCGACGATCCGGGCGAGAATGTCGCTCATGCGAACTGCTTCGTGCAGTTGACGAATTGTTCGAGCTTGGCGCGCGCGGCTCCGGAAGCGATCATCTCAAAGGCCTTCTCGACGCCATCGACCAGCGTGGCGGCCTGGCCGCTGATGTAGATGCTGGCGCCGGCATTCAGCGCCACGATGTCGCGCGCGGCACCCATCTTGTTGTCGAGCGCGCCGAGCAGCATGATTTTGGATTCTTCGACGTTGGCCACCTGCAAGACCTTCGGGTCATGCACCGGCAGGTTGAACTGTTCCGGATGAACCTCGTATTCGCTGACACGGCCATCCTTCAGTTCGCCGACCAGTGTCGGGCCGGAAATGGAAATTTCGTCGAGGCTTTCGCGGCCGAAGACGGTCAGCGCGCGACTACTGCCCAGACGCTGCAGGACGCGCACCTGGATGCCGACGAGGTCAGGATGAAAGACACCCATCACCTGCTGCGGCGCATTGGCCGGGTTGGTCAGCGGGCCGAGTATGTTGAAGATGGTGCGCACGCCCAGTTCGCGGCGCACCGGCGCGGCGTGCTTCATGGCGCTGTGGTGATTGGGCGCGAACATGAAGCCGATACCGGTTTCGGTGATGCACTGTGCGACCTGCTCCGGTTTCAGGTTGAGATTGACGCCGAGCGCCTCGAGCACATCGGCGCTGCCCGATTGGCTGGAAACCGAGCGCCCGCCATGCTTGGCGATCTGCGCGCCGGCGGCGGCAGCGACGAACATTGCGGCGGTCGAAATATTGAAAGTGTGGGCGCCATCGCCGCCGGTGCCGCAGGTATCGACCAGGCGGCTGGTATCGGCAACCACCACCTTGGTCGACAACTCGCGCATCACCGTCGCGGCGGCGGCGATCTCACCGATGGTTTCCTTCTTGACCCGGAGGCCGGTAATGATGGCGGCGATCATGACCGGCGTGACTTCGCCGCCCATGATCTGCTGCATCAGCGAGACCATTTCGTCGTGGAAGATTTCGCGGTGTTCGATGACACGCTGGAGGGCGGCTTGCGGGGTCATTTCTTGTATTCGTCCAGGAAGTTCTTGAGCAGGTCGTGACCGCGTTCGGTCAGGATGGATTCGGGGTGGAACTGCACGCCTTCGACAGCCAGCGTCTTGTGGCGGACGCCCATGATTTCCCCGTCGTCGGTCCATGCGGTGATATCGAGGCAATCGGGCAAGCTGGCGCGCTCGATGGCCAGCGAGTGGTAGCGGGTGCAGGTCAGCGGATTGGGCAGACCTTTGAAAACACCCTCGTTTTTGTGGTGGACCGCAGACACCTTGCCGTGCATCAACTGCTTGGCGTGCACGATCCTGCCGCCGAAGGCTTCGCCGATCGACTGGTGACCAAGACAGACACCGAGCAGCGGAATCTTGCCGGCGAACTCGCGGATCGCCGCCAGCGAAATGCCGGCCTGGGCCGGGGCGCAGGGGCCGGGGGAAATCACCAGATATTCGGGCTTGAGGCGGGCGATGTCGGCGAGCGTGATGGCGTCGTTGCGGTATACCTGCACGTCCTGCCCCAGTTCGCCGAAGTACTGGACGATGTTGTAGGTGAAGCTGTCGTAATTGTCGATCATCAGCAGCATGCTGTTGATTCCTTGCCTGTTTCGTGAGTCCTCGATTCTACATTAAAGGCCCGTTGCACAGCCGGGCGGGGGCTTTTCGATTAAAATGCCCCCTTTACCGCCGGATTCGCTCATGACCGCCGCCCACACCGTCCCGCCGCACACGCTTTCGATCGTCGTTCCGTTCTACAACGAGGAAGACAACATCGCGCCGCTGGTCAAGCGCGTGCACGAGGCGTTGACTGGCTACGAGAATCCGTGGGAACTGGTACTGGTCGACGACGGCAGCAGCGATGCGACGATTGAGCGCGCCCTGCAATCGGTGAAGGAGTACGGCCCGCACGTGCGCATCGTCGAGCTGACGCGCAACTTCAAGCAGACCGCCGCCATGCAGGCCGGCATCGACGCGGCGCGCGGCGACGTCATCGTGACCATGGACGGCGACCTGCAGAACGACCCGATCGACATCCCGCGCATGGTCGCCCGGTTGCTGAACGAGGATCTCGACCTAGTCGCCGGCTGGCGCCAGAACCGCCAGGACGGCCTGGTCCTGCGCAAGATCCCGTCGAAGATCGCCAACAAGCTGATCGCCCGCATGACCGGCGTCCATCTGCGCGACTACGGCTGCAGCCTCAAGGCCTTCCGCGGCAGTGTCATCAAGAGCGTGCGCCTGTACGGCGAAATGCACCGCTTCATCCCGGCCTGGCTGGCCACCGTGACGACGCCACGCCGCATCGCCCAGGAACCGACGACGCACCACGCGCGCACCGCCGGCGTCTCCAAGTACGGCATCTCGCGCACCTTCCGCGTCATCCTCGACCTCATCGCTGTCTATTTCTTCATGCGCTTCCGCGCCCGCCCCGGCCACTTCTTCGGCGGCATCGGGCTAGCCCTGACCGCTCTCTCCGGCCTCGTGCTGACCTGGCTGGCCTGGATCAAGTTCGGCCTCGGCAACCCCATCGGCGGCCGCCCGGCGCTGATCGTCGGCATCGGCGGTCTGATCGCCGGCGTCCATTTCATCACCACCGGCGTGCTGGCCGAACTACTGGCCCGCATCTACTTCGAATCCGGCACCATCCGCTCCTATTCCGCACGCCCGGAGCGCCTGCTGGCCGCCGACGAAGGCTGGCACAAGCCGGCGTGAATGCTGCGGTCGACGTCCGGATTTACGAAAAATCCGGCGGCAAAATCCTGCTCGGCCTGACGGCCATCCTGCTCGCCTGGCGCTTCTGGGTCGTCCCGCACATGGGTGTCACCCTCTACGTCGACGAAGCGCAATACTGGACCTGGGCGCAGCACCTCGATTGGGGCTATTTCTCCAAGCCGCCCGGCGTCGCCGCGCTGATCGTCTTGTCGACCGCGCTGTTCGGCGACGGCCTGCTCGGCGTCAAGGCGCTGGCCATGCTCTGCTACCCGCTCGCTGCTGCCGCCTGCTGGGCCATCGCCCGCCGCCTCTACGACGCGCACGTCGCCTTCTGGTCGGCACTGGCCGTGCTGACCCTGCCGATCTTCGCCTGGCTCGGCCTGTTCGTCTCGACCGACGCCTTGCTCACCCTGTTCTGGGCGCTGGCGCTGTGGGCCTACCTGCGCGCGCTGGACAGCGACGCCTGGAGCGACTGGCTGCTGCTCGGCGTCGTCTGCGGCCTCGGCCTGCTCTCCAAGTACACGATGGCCGCCTGGCTCGGCGCCGCCTTCCTGCACCTGCTGGCGTTCCACCGTCCCCGCCTCACTTCGCCCAAGCCCTGGCTCGCCGTCGCTCTGGCGCTGGTCATCCTGAGCCCGAACCTCTGGTGGAACATCACCCACGATTTTCCGACCCTGAAACACACTGCCGACATCACGCTGAACAGGAAAGCCGGCGGCGGGCTGAAGGCGCTCGGCGAATTCTGGGCGGCGCAATGGGGCGCGTTCGGGCCGGTGCTGGGCAGCGTCTTTTTCATCCTGCTCTTTCAGGTAAGGAAAAGCTGGCGCGACGAGCGGACGCGCCTCCTGCTGTGGTTCGCCCTACCGTTGTGGGCGCTCGTCTCGGCGCAGGCGTTCAAGAGCACAGCCAACGCCAACTGGGCAGCGCCGGCCTTCGCGCCGGCCGCCATCGCCGTCGTCGCCTGGCTGCTGCAGCGCGGCAAACAGCGCCTGCTGATCGCCGGCATCGCGCTCAACATCGCCCTGATCGGCGTCGCCTACCACTGGCAGCTGGTGCTTGCTGCGGTCGACGGGCAAAAACAGGCAAAAATGAATTTCTACGCTCGCGCCCAAGGCTGGGACGACCTCGGCCGACAGTTGAAGCCGCTGCTGCAGGCCCACCCGGACGCCGTGCTGATCGCCGACAACCGCACCCTGCTCGCTCACATGCTCTACGAAGTGCGCGCGCTGAAGCCGGCCGCCGCCAGCTGGAATCCGGCCGGCATCGCCAGCGATCACTACAAGCTGACCACCGACCTGCGCCCTTATATTGGCCGCGACGCGATCCTGATCCGCGAAGACCCTGTCGACGATGAGTTCACCCGCCGCTTCGCCGCCAGCGAACAACTGGCCGCGCTGCAGGCGCCGCTGCCGGGCGGTGAAACGCGCACCATGAACGTCTACCTGCTCCGTGACTTCAAGGGCTACTGAATTTCGCCTCGCGCTGCTCGCGTTCGGCCTGCTGGCCGTGCTCTTCATCGCCTTTCCGCAACTCGACCTGGCGGCCAGCGGCCTGTTCTACCGGGGCGCCGGGCAATGGACGCTGAACAACGAGTCCTGGTGGCTGAAAATCCCCTACCGCGGTCTGCCGCGCATCGGCCAGGGGCTGCTGGTCGTGCTCCTGGCGCTCCTCCTGCTCAGCTTCTGGAAACGCTTTCCCAGGCTGAAAGCGCGCCGCGCGGCCATCGGCTTCCTGCTCGCCGGCGGCCTGCTCGGCCCAATCCTGCTGGTCGACGCGACGCTGAAGGAACATTCGGGGCGGACGCGGCCGGTCAATACCGTTAATTTCGGCGGCAGCAAGCAATTCACGCCGGCCTTCATCCCCGCCGACCAGTGTGAGAAGAATTGCTCCTTCGTCAGCGGCCACGTCGCCACCGCCTCGTTCATCATGGCCTTCGGCTGGCTTGGCGCCCCCGCCGTGCGCCGCCGCTGGCTGCTCGCCAGCATCGCCTTCGGTGGCCTCTTCGCGCTGGTGCGCATGGTGCCCGGCGGCCATTTCCTGTCCGATACCGTTTTCGCGTGGTTCGCGACCTATTTCAGCCTGTGGCTGGCGGAGTGGTTGTTCCGCAAGGCGGGCTGGCTACCCGACGCCCACCAGGCCTGAGCGCCAGCCGATGGACATCGTCCTGATTCACGGCATGGGGCGCACGCCGGCTTCGATGCTGATCCTGAAGCGGCGCCTGGCAAAACTGGGGCACCAGACACATCTGTTCGGCTATGCGGCGTGGGCAGAGAGTCTGGACGGTGTCAGCGCCCGCCTGGCGCGGAAAATCGAGCGGATCGTCGGCTCGCGACCTTACGCGGTCGTCGGCCATTCGCTGGGTTCGGTCATCCTGCGCCGCGCACTCTTCAAACTGGCGACGAATCCGCCCCGCCATTCCTTCCTGCTAGCGCCGCCGATGCGCGCCTGCAAAGCGGCACGGTTTTTCTCGCGCTTCCGGCTCTACCGGACCCTGACTGGCGAGATGGGCGGCCTGCTCGCTGACGAGGCGTTCATGCAGGCCCTGCCGCTACCACCAAATACCGTCATCTACGCGGGAACCGCCGGCCCGCGCGCCAGCTGGCTGCCGTTCGGCAACGCGGCCA